>JACCEA011860845.1_pt1 | contig 17770 bp, 2 predicted proteins | sample 7449851 | NCBI WGS metagenome assembly JACCEA01 (sample SAMN15323453, study PRJNA562643) | freshwater metagenome | isolation source: river surface water | place: USA:Blue River Watershed | collected 2017-08-18
CCGTCGTCCTGTTGGCCGCCTCCGCCTTGGCGCAGACCGCGCAACCCGCCGCACCGGCCGCGACGCCGGAGCCCGCCGTGCAAGTCGCCGGCGCCGAGCCCGCCGCCCAAGGCGCCGCCGACGGCGCCGCGCCCGCCGCCGGTGCCGCCAACGCTGCCCCCGCCGCGCCCGCCGGCTCCGCCAGCAAGGGCCGCGACTCCTCGGGCCGCGACACCCTCTCCGTCGACTTCCCCGACGAAGACATCCGCAACATCCTCCGCAACGTCGCCGACCTCTTCGAGCTCAACATCATCATGCCCGACTCCCTCCAGGGCAAAACCACCATCAAGCTCCGCGACGTCACCTGGCGCCAGATCTTCGAGAGCGTCCTCGGCCCTGTCGGCTACACCTACCGCGAGGAAGGCAACATCATCAAAATCGTCAGCAACGAGAGTCTGATGCAGGAGCCCACCTCCACCGACGTCTTCCTCATCAACTACGCCAAGGCTGCCGACATCCAGCCCACCATCACCTCCCTCATCGACCCCGCCGCCGGCGGCAAGATCGTCGTCGATGCCCGCAGCAACAGCCTCGTCATCACCGAGCGCCCCTCGCGGATGAACAAGATCCGCCCCATCATCGAGCAACTCGACCGCGCCACCGACCAGGTCATGATCGAGTCCAAGTTCGTCGAAGTCACCGACAGCGACGTGAAGAACATCGGCGTCAACTGGTCCTCCCTCGCCAACTACCAGATCTCCGCCGGCCAGCTCGGCGGCACCCTCACGCGCAGCCGCGACCAGAGCGGCAGCAACGGCTTCACCGACAGCCGCGGCACCACCCGCGCCGGCACCAACGCCACCACCGGCAGCACCACCAACGGCACCACCACCACCAACACCGCCGCCCAGACCAGCGGCTCCACCAACACCGCCTCCGTCACCTCCGCCAACGGCGTCGCCACCTCCACCAACACCACCGGCACCAACGGCTCCCTCACCAACAGCTCCACCACCACCGGCACCGGCGGCTCCACCAGCGGCACCAACAGCTCCGTCACCGACGGCATCAACGACGCCCTCACCAACCTCGCCTCCCTCACCAACACCGACGCCACCGCCCGCGCCCTCAACGCCGTCTTCTCCGCCTCCGACTTCAGCCTCATCCTCAGCGCCCTCCAGACCCTCCAGAAGACCAAGGTCGTCTCCAACCCCACCATCGTCACCCTCAACAACAGCGAAGCCGTCATCAACGTCGGCCAAGAGCGCCCCATCCCCAGCTACACCTACAACTCCGAGCGCGGCACCTACGAGGTCAGCGGCTTCACCTACCGCCCCATCGGCGTCATTTTGAAGGTCACTCCCCAGGTCAACACCCGCGGCTTCATCCGCCTCACCGTCGAGCCCGAAGTCAGCCAGTCCAGCCGCGACGCCAACTTCAACGGCGCCTCCATCCCCATCGTCGAATCCCGCAAGGCCAAGACCACCGTCTCCCTTCGCGACGGCTTCACCATGGGCATCGGCGGCCTCATGCAGTCCACCTCCGCCGGCGGCAACAACCGCGTCCCCGTCCTCGGCTCCGTCCCCGTGCTCGGCCGCCTCTTCCGCTCCGACAACCGCCGCTCGGAATCGACCAACCTCATCATCTTCATCACGGCCAAGACCCTCAGCGCCGAAGGCGCCGCCCTCGAACAGGTCTTCAATTCCAACGAAACCCGCAAACTCGACCTCACCCGCGAGGAACTCCCCGGCTACCGCGACGGCTCCAGCCCCTTCGTCGGCGAGTCAAAGCCTGGCGAAAAACCGGCTGCCAAGGGTTCGCTCTTCCGCCCGGCTCCCCCGGACCTGAAGAAGTGATCCCGGTGAACCCGCCCACGCTCCGCTCCATTCCGAACCTACGAGGTTGCCCGATGAAATCCTGGTTTCGCCTTCTTGCCGCACTGGCGCTCGGCCTCTCCGCCGCCGCGTCCACCCGCGCCGCCGCCATTCTTGAAGTCACCGCCGTCGCGGCCTCCCCCGCCGCGCCCAAGCCCGGCGACTCCGTGACCTACACGATCACGTTCACCAATTCCGACACCGTCACCACCTCCACCGCCGACACCGCCTCCGTCGTCCTCTCCTCCACCAACAGCGTCACCGGCCAGACCATCACCTACTCCGCCTCCACCATCTCCATCCCCGCCATCGCCGCCGCCGGCACCGCCAGCGTCACCGTCGTCAAGACCGTCCCCCTCAGCACCAGCCAGGCCGGCGCCTGCACGGTCACCGCCGCCGTCACCGGCATCGACGCCCCCAACGCCACCGGTGTCACCACCTTCACCACCTCCGGCACCATCCTCACCATCACCGGCAAGCCCGACCTCCGCATCACCGGCCTCACCTATCCCGCCGGCACCGCCTACCGCGGCGGCGACACCATCGCGATGTCGCTCACCTACACCAACCTCATCTCGACCAACGGCACCACCAACGTCCCCTACATGCCCGGCCTCAACGGCGACGGCTCCTACTTCCGCATCGAGGTCATCCTCTCCTCCAACCCCACCTTCGGCGACGGCGACGACTTCCTCCTCACCTACCACGACGTCAGCACCAGCCCCCTCAACGCCGACGGCAACAACGCCACCATCAGCTGGACCCAGCTCCTCCCCGGCAACTTCGCCGGCAGCTACTACGTGATGGCCAAGATCGATACCGGCTCCGCCGTCTCGGAAAACGTCGAGAACGACCTCGGCTCCACCGGCAACAACATCTGGTTCTCGCCCGATACCAACGCCGCCCGCATCAGCCTTCTCCCCACCAATTTCCCCACCGTCTACGCCGCCAGCGCCGCCTCCAGCGCCTACAGCGACAACCCCTCCGTCTCCGCCGACGGCCGCTACACCGCCTACGCCTCCGATGCCACCGGCCTCGCCACCGGCGACTCCAACGGCGTGCGCGACATCTTCGTCTACGACAACCAGACCGCCGCCGTCCGCCGCGTCTCCCTCTCCCAGCAGGGCGCCCAGCCCAACGCCGCGTCCAACCACCCCGCCATCTCCGCCAACGGCACCTACGTCGCCTTCGCCTCCGAAGCCACCAACCTCGCCCTCGACGACACCAACGGCTTCTCCGACATCTTCGTCGTCAACACCCTCACCGGCGCGATCGCCCGCGTCAGCGTCCCCAACAATGCCGACCAAGGCACCCTCGGCACCCAGGCCAACGGCTCCTCCTTCAAGCCCGTCCTCAGCGCCACCGGCCGCTACCTCGTCTTCGAGTCCACCGCCACCAACCTCGTCGCCGGCGGCACCACGGCCGGGGTCACCCACATCTATCGCCTCGACCGCGATGTCTCCGGCTCCGGCACCTTCGACACCGCCGCCAACACCGCCCTCGTCCTCATCTCCCAGTCCTCCGCCGGCACCGCCGGCACCGGCAACTCCCTCCAGGCCTCCATCAGCGGCGACGGCCGCTACGTCGCCTACGCCTCCGACGCCACCAACCTCGTCGCCGGCGATACCAACGGCGTCCGCGACATCTTCCTCCGCGACGTCACCGGCGGCACCACCACCCGCGTCTCCGTCGCCACCGGCGGCACCGAAGCCACCGGCGGCGCCAGCCGCGCCCCGTCCATCAACCGGAACTCCGGCTCCGCCGACGACGGCCGCTACATCGCCTTCGGCTCCGAAGCCACCAACCTCGTCGCCGGCGACACCAACGGCGTCTCCGATGTCTTCGTCCACGACCGCACCACCGGCACCACCGTCCGCGTCAGCGTCTCCTCCACCGGCACCGAAGCCAGCGACCCCACCGCCACCGCCTCCCAGCGCATCGGCTCCATCAACCCCAGCATCAGCGCCACCGGCCGCTACGTCGCCTTCGCCTCCCTCGCCAACAACCTCACCGACGGCGACTCCGCCGGCCAATACGCCTCCTCCGACTCCAATTCCTCCCTCGATATCTTCGTCCACGACCGCGACGCCGATGTCGACGGCACCTTCGACGAGACCGCCGCCGGCGACCGCGCCACGACGATGGTCAGCCGCAACCGTTTCGGCTTCCAGACCACCGGCCTCCTCGGCACCGCCAGCACCGGCGCCTCCGACGTCTACCCCGTCATCAGCGGCAACGGCCGCTTCGTCGCCTTCCCCTCCGACGCCGAAAACACCGGCGGCCTCGTCCACGGCGCCACCAACCGCACCTCGGCCGACTCGAATACCTTCCGCGACATCTACCTCCACGACCGTCGCATCAACGCGCTCCCGACCACCACCACGCCGCCCTCCGTCTCGATCACGAGCCCCGTCACCGGCACCAGCTACCCCGTCAACAGCGCGCTCACCCTCGTCGGCTCCGCCTCCGCCCCCAACGGCACCATCACCTCCGTCCAGTTCTTCGTGAACGGCACCTCCCTCGGCACCGACACCAGCTTCCCCTACAACGCCACCTGGACGCCCACCGCCACCGGCACCTTCGCCCTCAGCGCCCTCGTCACCGACTCCTTCGGCAACCAAGCCGTCTCGAGCAACATCAACATCACGATCTCCGCCGTCAGCCCCACCTCGCCGACGGTTTCGATCACCTCGCCCTCCACCGGCTCCTCCATCTTCGCCAACGGCGCCACCACCGTCAGCGCCACCGCCTCCGACTCCGACGGCACCATCGCGAGCGTCGCCTTCTACGCCAACAACGTCCCCATCGGCACCGACACCACGTTCCCCTACAGCGTGTCCTGGACCCCGACCGCCACCGGCTCCTACACCCTCACCGCCGTCGCCACCGACAACGGCGGCAACCAGACCACCACCACCGGCGCCGGCAACTCCACCGTCACTGTCGCCAACCTCAGCGCCCCCACCGTCAGCATCACCTCGCCGAGCCCCGTCCAGATCAACTCGGCCACCACCATCACCGCCACCACGAGCACCTCCGGCTCCATCGCCAGCGTCCAGTTCCTCGCCAACGGCACCACCCTCGGCACCGTCACGACCGCCCCCTTCGTCTTCAATTGGACGCCCACCGCCGCCGGCTCCTACACCCTCAGCGCCGTCGCCACCGATAACCTCGGCTCCCAGACCACCAGCGCCAACGTCTCCGTCACGGTCTCCGCCGGCGCCTCCCCCGTCGTCTCCGTCACCTCTCCCGCCGCCGGCACCGTCAACGTCAACACCCCGCAGGATTTCCTCGTCACCGCGACCGACAGCGACGGCACCGTCGAGTCCGTCCAGTTCTTCGTCAACGGCGTCGCGCTCCCCGCCTTCGACACCGAATTCCCCTTCGCCACCACCTGGACGCCCGACACCGCCGGCAGCTACACGCTCCATGCCGTCGCCACCGACAACCTCGGCAACACCACCACCTCGGCCACCGTTTCCGTCACCGTCACGTCCGGCACCGCGCCCACCGTCAGTCTCACCTCGCCCGTCGCCTCCGCCGCCATCGCCTTCGGCTCCACCGCCACGATCCGCGCCAACGCCACCGCCAACTCCGGCACCATCGCGTCCGTCACCTTCTACGCCAACGGCCAGCAGATCGAGACCGCCGACAGCTCGCCTCCCTACACCGCCTCGTGGACGCCCACCGCCACCGGCACCTACAGCCTCACCGCCGTCGCTGCCGATACCCTCGGCAACCGCACCACCACCGCGGCCGTTTCCGTTACCGTCGGCGCCAACCAGGCCCCCGTGGTCAGCGTCTCCGGCACCTCGGTCGTCACCTTCGGCGCCGCCACCCCCCTCAGCGCCACCGCCACCGATTCCGACGGCTCCGTCACCGGCGTCCAGTTCTACGCCAACGGCGTCAGCCTCGGCTCCGATCTCACCGCCCCCTACAGCCTCTCGTGGACCCCCAACGTCATCGGCAGCCACACCATCACCGCCGAAGCCACCGATAACCTCGGCGTCAAAACCGTCTCCCAGGGCTTCGTCATCAACGTCGTCGGCTCCACCGCGCCCACCGCGCCCACCGTCTCCCTCACCGCCCCCGCCGCGTCCGCGACCATTCCGGTCAACTCCATCCAGCAGATCAGCGCCACGGCCACGCCCAACGCCCCCTTCGCCACCATCGCCCTCGTCCAGTTCTTCGTCAGCGACGGCGCCAGGACCACCGCCATCAGCACCTCCCCGGCGGAAAACAGCGACGTCACCTTCCCTTACTCCGGCATCTGGCGCCCCTCCACCGGCCAGACCCGCCTCCACCTCGGCACCGAGGCCCCCGGCACCTACACCCTCTTCGCCGTCGCGACCGATACCCTCGGCAACACCGCCACCTCCGCGCCGATCACCGTCACCGTCGCCACCGCCACCCCCGGCACCCCCACCGTCGCCCTCGTCAATCCCGTCACCGCCACCACCGTCACCGTCAACCAAGCCGTCGTCCTCGCCGCCAACGCCTCCGACCCCGACGGCTCCGTCCAGCAGGTCGAGTTCACCGTCAACGGCATCGTCGTCGGCGCCAGCACCGCCGCCCCCTACGTCGTCTCCTGGACGCCCACGACCGCCGGCACCTACAACCTCACCGCCACCGTCACCGATAACGACGGCAACCGCGCCACCACCTCGACCGCCACCATCACCGCCGCCGCCGCCACCGGCAGCGTCCAGGTCGCCGCCCTCGTCTTCAACAACCCCGGACTCGATTCCGGGTCCGCCACCCCCGATCCCTTCGCGATCGTCCCCGTCACGCTCGGCTCCCGCCTCCTGATCGCCGCCGGCGCCGTCGATGCGGGCGGTTCCATCTCCAGCGTCCAGTTCTTCGTCAACGGCACCGCCCTCGCCACCGACAACGCCGCACCGTTCTACACCACGCACCAGCTCACCGCCCTCGGCTCCACCGTCATCAGCGCCCTCGTCACCGATTCCTCGGGCAACCAGGTCTACACCGTCCCGCTCTTCGTCAACGTCACCCCCTCCGTCTCCGCCACCGCCGGCGCCGTCTCCCTCATCAGCCCCGCCAACGGTTCCACCTACGTCGTCGGCCAGCTCATCGTCTTCCAAGGCACGCACAACTTCGGCTCCGATAACCCGCCCAAGATCGATTTCGCGATCAACGGCATCCAGGCCACCACGGTCGCCGCCTCGCCCTATCAGTTCGTCCGCAGCCTCACCCGCGCCGGCACCTACGATGTCCACGCCATCGTCCGCTCCGGCAACGACACCACTTACTCCACGGTCTCCACCATCACGGTCACCTCCAACACCGCGCCCACGATCACCCTCGCCGCCGGCGCCACCTCCGGTTCCGTCGGCACGCCCGTCGTCCTCACCGCCACCGCCGACGACAGCGACGGCACCGTCGCCCGCGTCCAGTTCTTCGCCAACGGCTCCACCCTCGCCGAAGACACCACCGCGCCCTACACCACCACCTTCTCCCCGGGCGCCGCCGGCACCTACCAGCTCACCGCCCTCGTCACCGACAACGCCGGCGAGCAGACCCTCTCCAACACCGTGACCTACACCGTCACGAGCGGCAGCGTCCCCACCGTCAGCGTCTCCGTCCCCTCCGCCCTCGCCGTCAATTCCGCCGGCACCCTCACCGCGACCGCCGCCGCCGGCGCCACCGGCGCAACCATCGCCCGCGTCGACTTCTTCGCCAACGGCCTCGCCGTCGGCACCGCGACCGCCTTCCCCTTCACGACGACCTTCACCCCCACCGCGACCGGCACCTACGCCATCACCGCCGTCGCCGTCGATACCCTGGGCAACACCGCCACGAGCAGCTCCGCCAACATCTCGGTCCTGAACAACACCGCGCCCACCGCCGTCGCGCTCACCTCCGGCTCCGCGCCCGTCATCGTCAACACCGCCTTCACCCTCACCGCCACCGCCTCGGACCTCGACGGCTCCGTCGCCAGCGTCGAGTTCTTCGCCAACGGCACCTCCCTCGGCACCGACACCACCGCCCCCTACAGCCTCGCGTGGACCCCCACCGTCGCCGGCGCCTACACCCTCACCGTCCGCGCCACCGATAACCTCGGTCTCGCCACCACCTCCGCGCCCGTCGCCGTCACCGTCACCGCCGGCACCTCCGCCACGCTCGCCGTCGCCCTCACCGCGCCGGCCGCCTCCGCGCAGCTCCCCGTCAACGCCGAGACCACCCTCACCGCGACGGCCACCCCCGCCGCCGGCTCCACCGTCACCGTCGCCTCCGTCGAGTTCTTCGCCAACGGCGTCGCCCTCGGCACCGACACCACCTTCCCCTACACCCTCGCCTGGACGCCCTCCGCCAACGGCACCTACGCCCTCACCGCCGTCGCCACCGACAGCGCCGGCAACCGCGCCACCGCGGCCTCCGTCAGCGTCACTGTCGCCGCCAACCAGGCCCCCACCGTCTCCATCGGCTCGCCCGTCGCCGCCGCCACCGTGCCCATCGGCCAGGCCACCACCATCTCCGCCACCGTCGCCGATGCCGACGGCACCGTCGCCTCCGTCGAGTTCTTCGCCAACGGCGTCTCCCTCGGCGTCGACTCGACCTCGCCCTTCACCGCGTCCTGGACGCCCACCGTCGCCGGCACCGCCGTGCAGCTCACCGCCAAGGCCACCGATAACCTCGGCCTCGCCACCACCTCCGCCGCCGTCTCCGTCAACGTCTCCGGCGGCCTCGTCCCGAGCATCGCCATCACCGCGCCGCTCACCGGGTCGTCCCGCGCCGTCGGCTCCGCCAACACCATCACCACCACCGCCAGCGCCGCCACCGGCTCCGGCCTCACCATCGCGCGCGTCGAGTTCTTCGCCAACAACGTCGCCATCGGCACCGTCTCCGTCTTCCCCTTCAACCTCGTCTGGACGCCCACCGTCGACGGCACCTACGCCCTCACCGCCATCGCCGTCGACTCCGCCGGCAACCGCGCCACCAGCAGCGCCGTCTCGGTCACCGTCGCCGCCAACCAGACCCCCACCGCCGTCAACCTCGGCGTCCCCGGCTCCTTCGGCGTCGGCTCTGCCGGCACCCTCACCGCGGCCCCCGTCGACCCCGACGGCACCATCGCCCAGGTCGAGTTCTTCGCCCAGAATACCTCCGTCCCCGGCTCCACCGCCGTCTCCCTCGGCGTCGATGCCACCTCGCCCTTCAGCCTCGTCTGGACGCCCACCCTCGCCGGCACCTACGCCATCACCGCCACCGCCACCGATAACCTCGGCGCCACGCTCACCTCCGCCGCCAGCAACGTCATCGTCTCCGCCGGCACCGCCCCCGCCGTCGTCCTCACGGTCCCCGCCCAGCTCGCCGTCAACTCCACCGGCACCGTCTCCGCCGCCGTCACGCCCGCCTCCGGCACCACCATCGCCGCGGTCGAGTTCCTCGCCAACAACGTCTCCCTCGGCGTCGACACCACCTTCCCCTACAGCGCGGACTTCACCCCCGTCGCCGTCGGCACCTACGGCATCGTCGCCATCGCGACCGACAGCGCCGGCAACCGCACCCGCACCGCCGCCGCCAACATCGTGGTCGCCGCCAACCAGGTGCCCACCATCACCCTCACCCCGCCGGGCGCTCCCTCCGTCGGCACCGCCGGCACCATCACCGCCACCGCCGCCGACGCCGATGGCTCCGTCGCCTCCGTCCAGTTCTTCGCCCAGTTCACCGGCGTCGCCGGCGCCCCCGTCGTTGCCCTCGGCACCGATGCCACCACGCCCTTCACCGTCTCCTGGACGCCCACCGTCGCCGGCACGTATGCCCTGACCGCCGTCGTCACCGATAACCTCGGCGCCACCACCACCTCCGCCACCAGCAACGTCACCGTTGCCGTCGGCCTCTCGCCCTCCGTCAGCGTCACGGCGCCCACCGCCGGCTCCACCGTCGCCGCCAACTCCACCGTCAACGTCACCGCCACCGCGACCCCCGCCGTCTCCAGCACGCTGACCATCGCCCAGGTCGAATTCTTCGCCAACGGCGTCTCCATCGGCGTCGACACCACCGTCCCCTACGCCGTCGCCTGGACCCCCGTCGCCACCGGCACCTACAACCTCACCGCCCGCGCCACCGACAGCGCCGGCAACCAGGCCACCGCCACCGCCGTCGCCGTCACCGTCCAGACCAACGTCGCGCCCACCGTCAGCGTCACCGCCCCCGCCACCCTCGGCGTCGGCGTCGCCGGCACCATCACCGCGAACGCCGCCGATGCCGACGGCACCGTCGCTTCCGTCCAGTTCTTCGCCAACGGCACCGCCATCGGCAACCCCGACACCACCGCGCCGTTCTCCATCAACTTCACCTCCACGATCGCCGGCAGCTTCGCGATCACCGCCGTCGCCACCGACAACCTCGGCACCTCCACCACCTCCGCCGCCGCCACCATCAACGTCACCGGCGGCAACGCCCCCACCGTCGCCATCACCGCGCCCCCCACCGGCTCCACCGTCCCGGTCAACGTCACCCAGAGCGTCACCGCCACCGCCACCGCCGCCCTCGGCGCCATCGCCAGCGTCGAGTTCCGTGTGACCGCCGGCGGCACCGTCACCTCCCTCGCCGTCGACTCCACCTTCCCCTACGCCACGACGTGGACGCCTACTGCCGTCGGCTCCTACACCCTCACCGCCCTCGCGACCGATACCAGCGGCAACCAATCCGTCGCCACCTCGCTCATCACCGTCACGGCCACCACCAACCCCGGCCCCTCGGTCAACATCGTCGCCCCCGCCGCCGGCGCCACCTACACCGCCGGCTCCTCCGTCGTCCTCTTCGCCAACGCCTCCGACTCCGACGGCACGGTCTCCTCCGTCCGCTTCCTCGTCGACGGCGAGGTCGTCGGCGGCGCCCTCGGCAGCGCGCCCTATTCCACGGTCTGGACGCCCACCGCCGCCGGCACCTACTCCATCACCGCCATCGCGGTCGACAACGACTTCAACGCCACCACGAGCACCGCCGTCAGCGTCACCATCAACGCCGCCGCCGGCACGCTGCCCACCGTCTCGATCACCAGCCCGGGCGGCGGCACCGCCCTCACCACCCGCTCGACGATCCCGATCACCGTCGGCGTCTCCTCCCTCTCCGTCACCTCCGTCGAGTTCTTCGACAACGGCGTCTCCCTCGGCACCGACAACGCCACCCCCTTCGCCCTCAACTGGTCGCCGACCGCCCCGGGCGTCCACCGCCTCGTCGCCGTCGCCACCGCCGGCACCAACATCGTCTCCTCCGCTCCGGTCGATATCACCGTCGCCGCCGCGGTCAGCCCCACCGCCCCCACGATCTCGCTCACCTCGCCCACCAACGGCGCCACCGTTTCCATCGGCACCGTGCCGCCCTCGAGCGTCAATCTCTCCGCCACCGCCTCGGATGGCGATGGCACCATCGCCCGCGTCGAATTCTACGTGAACGGCCAGCAAGTCGGCACCGATTCCGACTTCCCCTACACCGTCACCTTCACGCCCACCTCGATCGGCTCCTTCACCGTCCACGCCCTCGCCGTCGACAACACCGGCAACGTCAGCACCTCCGGCTCGGTCACCTTCACCTCCGTCGCCTCCGGTGCGCCCACCGTCACGATCACGGCCCCCACCGCCGGCGCCTCGATCCCGGTCAACACCCTCCGCACCGTCGATGCCACCGTCGTCGCCGCCGCCGGCCGCACCATCACCAGCGTCCAGTTCTTCGCCGGCGCCACCTCCATCGGCACCGACACCACCTTCCCCTACAGCGTCAACTGGACGCCCACGTCGACCGGCGCCGTCGCCCTCACCGCCGTCGCCACCGACGACCTCACCGTCCCCGGCACCTCGCCCGCGATCAACGTCACCGTCTCTCCCGGCACGCCGCCCACCGGCACCATCACCAGCCCCGCCACCGGCACCAACCTCACCGTCGGCGTCGCCACCACCCTCACCGCGTCCGCGTCCGCCACCGCCCCGGCCACCATCCAGAGCGTCGACTTCCGCGTGAACGGCGCCTCCGTCGGCATCGACACCACCTTCCCCTACAGCGTGGCCTACACGCCCTCCGCGCTCGCCACCGGCAACCAACTCGTCGCCGTCATCACCGACACGCTGGGCAACGTCTTCACCACCACGCCGGCGACCTCCTTCAACGTCATCTCCTCGCCCGGGCCCACCGTCGCCGTCACCGCGCCGACCGCCGGCAGCACCATCGTCGTCGGCACCCCGACCAGCGTCACCGCCAGCGCCGCCGCCCAGGCCTCCGGCGCCACCGTCACCAGCGTCCAGTTCTTCGCCAACGGCGCCTCCATCGGCACCGTGACCAACGCCCCCTACACCGTCACCTGGCTCCCCACCGCCGGCGGCACCTTCGCCCTCACCGCCCGCGCCACCGACAGCAACGGCACCGTCACCACCTCCTCCGCGATCAACGTCTCCGTCACCACGCCGCCGGCCTCCGTCTCCATCACCGGCCCCACCGCCGGCTCTGTGCTCCCGGTCAACGTCCCGCAGACCATCACCGCCTCCGCCACCTCCACCACCGGCACCGTGAGCAAGGTCGAGTTCTTCGCCAACGGCGCCTCCCTCGGCACCGACACCCAGTTCCCCTTCGCCACCGCGTGGATACCGCAGACCCCCGGCACCTTCGCCCTCACCGCCCGCGCCACCGATAACTTCGGCACCGTCACCGATTCCACCGTCGTCACCGTCACGGTCACCGGCGGCAGCGTGCCCACCGTCTCCATTTCGACCCCGCTCACCGGCAGCTCCGCCGTCGCCGGCACCACCGTGCCCGTCGTCGTCAACGCCACCGCCGCCAACGGCACCATCGTCTCCGTCGAAGTCCTCGCCAACAACGTCTCCATCGGCACCGACACCACCTTCCCCTACAACTTCACCTGGTCGCCCACCGGCGTCGGCAACGTCGCCCTCACCGCCGTCGCCATCGACTCGCAGGGCAACCGCTCCGTCAGCGCCGCCGTTTCCGTCTCCGTCACCGGCGTCAGCCCCGGCGCCCCCGCGATCTCGCTCACCGCCCCCGCCGCCGGCGCCTCCCTCCCGGTCGGCGTCGCCACCCTCCTCGCCGCCACCGCCACCGACGCCGACGGCACCATCGCCCAGGTCGAGTTCTTCGCCAACGGCGCCTCCCTCGGCACCGACACCGTCTTCCCCTACAATCTCGCCTTCAACCCCGGCGCCACCGGCAACTACGTCCTCACCGCCCGCGCCACCGACAACGGCGGCAACGTCACCACCTCCGCCGCGGTCAACGTCACCGTCAGCGGCGGCACCGCCCCCAGCGTCGCCATCACCGCCCCCGTCGACGGCGGCATTTTGGGCGTCAACGCCCCCGTCACCGTCACCGCCGCCGCCACCTCGACCACCGGCTTCATCCGCACCGTCGAGTTCTTCCTCAACGGCGCACCCCTCGCGTCCGACACCACCTTCCCCTACGCCGCGCCGTGGACACCCACCGCCGTCGGCACCTACACCCTCACGGCCCGCGCCACCGACAACCTCGGCAATATCACCGATTCCGCCATCGTCACCGTCACGGTCGGCGCCTCCGCCGCCCCCACCGTCGCGATCACCAACCCCGCCACCGGCTCCGCCTACACCGTCGGCACCCCGCTCACCGTCGCGGCCACCGCCGCCGACTCCGACGGCTCCATCGCCCAGGTCCAGTTCTTCGTCAACGGCGTGCCCCTCGGCGCCATCGACACCGTCTCCCCCTACAGCGCCACCTGGACCGCCACCTCCGTCGGCGTCTACACCCTCACCGCCCAGGCCACCGACAACAGCGGCAACGTCGCCACCAGCACGCAGGTCGTCGTCACCATCGGCGCCAACGCCGCGCCCACCCTCTCCCTCAACAGCCCCGTCGCCGGCACCTACAGCCTCGGCAACCTCGTCCTCGTCTCCGCCCAGGCCAACGACTCCGACGGCACCGTCGCCTCCGTCCAGTTCTTCGCCAACGGCCTCGCCATCGGCACCGCTACCGCCGCCCCCTTCAACTTCAGCTGGCGCCCCACCGTCGCCGGCAACTACGCGATCACGGCCCAGGCCACCGATAACGTCGGCAACGTCGCCGTCACCCCGCCGGTCAACGTCAGCATCACCGCCGTCAGCGCCCCCGCCGTCGCCATCAACAACCCCGTCGCCGGCCAGACCTACGGCGCCGGCACCGCCATCCCCTTCACCGCCACCCCCGTCGGCGGCAACGGCCCCATCGCCCAGGTCCAGTTCTTCGTCAACGGCACCCCCCTCGGCGCCGCCGACACCACCGCCCCGTATTCCGCCACCTGGACCCCCGGCGCCCCCGGCACCTACACCCTCCTCGCCATCGCCACCGACAGCGCCGGCCTCTCCTCCTCCAGCGCGGCCACCCTCGCCGTCACCATCTCCGGCAACAACGCCCCGACCGTCGCCATCACCAGCCCCCCCAGCGGCACCAGCGTGAACGGCGGCGCCACCGTCAACCTCACCGCCGCCGCCGCCGACTCCGACGGCACCGTCGCCTCCGTCCGCTTCCTCGCCAACGGCAACGTCGTCGGCACCGCCAGCGCCGTCCCCTATACCGCGCCCTGGGTGCCCAGCGCCGCCGGCACCTACACCGTCACCGCCCAAGCCACCGACAACAGCGGCAACGTCACCAACTCCGCCCCCATCTCCGTCACCGTCGTCGCCAACCGCTCGCCCGTCGTCAGCCTCACCGCCCCCGGCAACGGCGCCACCGTCCGCGTCTCCAGCGCCGTCAACCTCAACGCCACCGCCACCGACGCCGACGGCACCATCGCCTCCGTCCAATTCTACGCCAACGGCCTCTCCGTCGGTGCCGCCGATACCACCGCGCCTTACTCCACCGCCTGGACGCCCGGCGCCGAAGGCATCTACCGCATCACCGCCATCGCCATCGACAACTCCGGCGCCGCCACCACCACCGCCGCCGTCACCGTCCTCGCCGTCATCCCCGGCGCCAACGGCGCCGATGTGATCTACACCGGCCAATACCAGGGCCTCGGCGAAACCGGCCGCTTCGCCGCCATCAACGTCCGCGGCACCTCCGCCACCTTCATCGCCTACTCCACCCAGCCCGCCGGCCGCGTCTATTTCTACTCCGGCATGGAGGTCGATTCCACCGGCGGCTTCTCCCGCTTCGACGACCTCGGCCGCGCCCTCATCAGCGGCACCGTGACCGATACCGGCGCCGTCGGCACCCTCGACTCCGGCCGCGTCACCTTCATCGGCACCGTCGGCTTCGGCACCGGCGCCGGCGTCGCCTCGGGTTACTACAACGGCGGCCTCAACAACCGCCCCGACTCCACCTTCACCGCCATCGTCGGCCCCGACGGCTCCATCGCCCTCTACGCCACCGACGGCACCTTCCGCGACGCCGGCTCCGGCACCGTCGCCGCCAACGGCAACTTCACCGTCGTCACCCAAGCCGGCGTCCGCTTCGTCGGTCGGGCTGATCCCGCCTCCGGCTTCCTCACCGGCTCCATCACCGGCGGCCCCGGCGGCGGCTTCATGGCCGCCGTCTCCTCCGGCGTCTCCTTCAGCGACGGCTTCCTGAAAAACCTCAGCACCCGCGGCCAGGTCGGCACCGGGGCCAACATCCTCTTCGCCGGCTTCGTCATCTCCGGCGATACCCCGAAGAACGTCCTCATCCGCGCCATCGGCCCCTCGCTCGCCTCCTTCGGCGTCACCGGCGCCCTCGCCGATACCCAGCTCCAGCTCTTCAACGGCAACACCCTCCTCCAGACCAACGACAACTGGGGCGGCTCCGCCGCGATCAGCACCGCCTCCAACCTCGTCGGCGCCTTCCCGCTCCAGCCCGGCAGCCGCGACTCCGCCATCCTCGCCACCCTCGCCCCCGGCGGCTACACCGCCCAGATCAGCGGCGTCGGCGGCACCACCGGCGTCGCCCTCGTCGAACTCTACGACACCGACACCCTGCAACCCTTCGCTCCGCAGAAAGTGACCAACGTCGCCACCCGCGGCGTCGTCGGCACCGGCGCCAACCAGCTCATCGCCGGCTTCGTCGTCACCGGCAACACCGCCAAGAAGGTCCTCATCCGCGCCGTCGGCCCCACCCTCGGCGCCGCCCCCTTCAACGTCGGCGGCGTCCTCTCCGACCCGCACCTCCGCCTCGTCCAGGGCGCCACCACCATCGTGCGCGAAAACGACAATTGGGAGACCGGCAACGACGCCGTGCAGCTCCGCGAGGCCGCCGCCAAAGTCGGCGCCTTCCCGCTCGCCGCCGGCGGTCGCGACGCCGCGATGCTCATCAATCTCCCGCCCGGCTCCTACAGCGCCCAGGTCACCGGTGCCGGCACCACCACCGGCATCGCCCTCGTCGAGGTCTACGAGATCCCTTAATCACCGGCTCCGCGTCCGCGCCGGCGCCCCGCCGTGCGCCCGTGGGGCCGGACCTTGGTCCGGCCGGCGCGCAGCCCCCGAGCGCCCGCGGCATGGGTGGGCCGCGGTCTCCCGCTTTGTCGGGGCTCGGCGCGTTTGAGCCCGTCCCGGCCCGCACCTGTCTGCCCCAATTCCCAAAATCGGAAACCTGGGATAGACCTCGGTCCTTTGCCCTCTGGGTTGTTGGTCCTTTTGTCCCCTTGCCCGGGGCCTCACCACAGCCCGCCCATAAACCCCGTCGCCGCTTTCACCGCGACCACGCCCGCATTCTTCGCCGCGTGCGCCGCGAAGCACGGCAGCAGCGAGCGCGAGGGATTCCACGGCCCCAGCCGCGCCGCGTAAAACCACAGCGACGCCGCCAGCACCGCCCCGGTGCTGAACCAGCCCTTCGGTGTCAGCGTCAGCTCGAAACCCGCGTCCTCCCAACGCCACAGAAACGGATGCAGCGCCGCAAACGCCACCGACGCCCCGACCGCCGCCGCCCACATCGTCGCCCGCCCCTTGGTCTCGACCACCAGCCAGCCGCGGAAAATCAGTTCCTCGATGATCGGCGCCGCCAGCACCGCGTAGGCCGCAAACAGCCACGTCATTTTCGATTGCTCCGCGTCGAGCCCGAGCGCCCGCTCCCCCGCCGTCTCCAGCGCTACGATTGCCAGCGCTCCCGCCACCGCGATTCCAACCGCCTTCCCGGAGGCGGCCGTCGCACCCGGAAACGCCCCCTTCGCCGGTGCGCCGCGCTTCGCCGCTTGCACGTCGCCCCACCACAGTTTGGCGACATACAGTCCCGCCCCGGTCAACCCCAGCAGCAGCCACGGATCCTTCATGTGCCCAGCTCGTCCGCCTTCGGAGCATTACGCAACCCCGCGCCGCGCCACGGTCTACCTGTTCCCTCCCTGTCGTTCCCGCCGGCCGCGCCACTCCCCCGGCAAGCAATCCCGCTCATCGCCCCGCGCGCGCGCCTTATGCCGCGACTATTGATTGGTCATTTCCGGTTTCGCGCCTACGGTCCGGCATCCCATGACCAGCGTCGCCAGTCCTGTTCACCCTGACCTCGCTGCTCCCGCCGGCGTCGCCAAGCCCCACGCCTTCGCCGAGTTGTTCGCCCTGCTCGGTGCGCACATGGCCGAGCTCGATCGCTTCCTCCACGGGCAGCTCGCCGCCTTCGAGCCCGAGATCCGCACCATGGCGGACTACTGCATCGACACCTCGGGCAAACGCATCCGCCCCGCCCTCGTGTTTCTCAGCGGCTGGCGCGGCCCCGGCGTCGTCCCGCCCGACCTCGTCCGCGTCGCCGCCGTCGTCGAACTCGTCCACCTCGCCACCCTCGTCCACGACGACATCATGGACGAGGCCGATGTCCGCCGCAGCCGCCGCACCGCTTCCCGCGAATACGGCCCCACCGCCGCCGTGCTCCTCGGCGATGCCCTCTTCGCCCACGCGCTCCATCTCGCGACCCAGTTTCCGACCAACGAGGTCTGCGCCGCCGTCTCCGACTCCACCCGCCGCGTCTGCGCCGGCGAGATC
>JACCEA010060002.1_pt1 | contig 17763 bp, 15 predicted proteins | sample 7449851 | NCBI WGS metagenome assembly JACCEA01 (sample SAMN15323453, study PRJNA562643) | freshwater metagenome | isolation source: river surface water | place: USA:Blue River Watershed | collected 2017-08-18
CACATTGGCAACATCATAGGTAACTCGATTCCTTCAGCGATTGAGGTCATTCAACATGAAACAGGGAACTGCTGGCGCTAGTGCAGCAGAAATACAAGTCAGGGAAGAATCTTTCCCCTCCCTTTGCCTTTCCATGGCATCTTCATCCAGCCCCATCGAGCGAACAAACTCACGAGGCGAAGGGTCCAGAAACCGCGGTAGCGCCTTACAAAAGGCAGCGAGAAAAAGACGCAAGCATTTCAATATTTATACAAAACATATCATGGACAGCTAAAATCAAAGCCTCGTAGATAACGAAAAAAATCTCGTCCATACCCAATGACGATCACCAAATTGAAGGGGCGAGAATTAAGTAGTCGATGATTTCCGGATTGCCCCAAAGGCTATGCGGGGCGATGACGACATGATGGTCGGAAATCTCGGAGCCGCCCAAATACTCATCCCGGCACAAGCCTGAATCCCGTGTCTTTATCGAAGCCTGCGGCATTCGTTGTGCACCGGTAGCTTTCTCGCTTATCTATGTCGTATAAACTTCCGCTGACATGACGATTGAAAAGCTGTCAGCCCCAAAATCGTCACCCCAGCGAAGGCTGGGGTCCAGCGTCTTTATCGAAACCTCAAACGACGTTGCGAATCGACATTCCGCACGCATAGCAGCAGCACCCGCTCGACCAATAACCCAACCCACAAACACCGCCAAGCACCATCGAAACACCGACAATGGAAATAAAAAAAACAACGAGCAAGCGACATTCCACTGTCACTTCGAGAACAAAGAGCCTTCCTCAACCTGTTCCACAATGTCAGTGCAAAATCGCTGAAGCGACTGTCGCCAAGCCTCCTCCGCTTCGTTCTGCACAGAGCTCTGAAAGAACCCACCAATAAACCACTGTTCCTCCCCATGGCGTACTGCAAAGCGGCCCTGGGAGAGCAAATCATCCTTTCCATCGACCCGACGGAACTCACGTTTCGGCTGCATGACTGGGTACATGTGGGCGAGCGCCTCTACCACGCGAACGATTTTTTCCTCTGCGCCGCCGACTGGGGCCCGGCATTAAATCCGATTGCAAAAACGCCTGTCTACATCGAAGCCATGCAGCTGCACTCCGCCGGTCTGGATTACAAGTCCACCCCTGCCTATGAAAACTATCTCAAGCGATTGGAGAGAGGAATCGCGCAAACCCGCAACAAGGCAGCCTTGGACACGATTGAGAAAATCAATTTGTACTTTGAACGCTTCATCAGCCTGTTCAATTCCATTCAAACGCACCGCTTGGTGTCCATCGAACAAGCCCGCCGCATTGCCACCACCTTGAACTTAAGTTCCGCGATCCGCTCGTGGCGAACAAATTTCGGCGAATCGAATCTCGGCATTGCTGTCGGACCAACGAGTGAATTCGTTGCGCTTCCGCGTGGTCAGCATCGACGGGCCATTGCGATTGCGATGCAACTGCCGAGCATTCCCGTTGAATTGCGACTGTTCCATATGGCGCACTTACTTGATGCAACACACATCAGCGACACTGAATGGCTCAACAAAATTGAAGAGGAGCGCAGGAGCTCTGATAGACAGGTGACGCATCAATAAGCTTAAATCGAAGCAAAACACTGTAGACAAAACCTCAAACTGGCCCGCGCAGAATTCCCAAATCGCCCAGCCAGGCACGAACCAATATCCGCAACTTGCGTACCTGCCGACGCATAAAACCTACCCGCAACTTGTGCAAGCCACCGCTAGCCTCAAGTGCCGATCGCTGCTCAACAATTCGATGCAAGACCGCCTCGCATGTCGTGTATCCGCGCAAATCCCAGTCCCAATAAATCGGGTAACGTAGCAACGCACCTGCGACGAGTTCATCCAATGTGAGGCGGCGAGTTCTTCGAGTGAATGCGATTGCATTTTCAGCCCAATCGGCGGTCAGCCCCCAGCCGGCGTAAAAAGGCTGGCCGTAAGTCACTACCATCTTCTCGCGAAGCAAAGCATCAAAGCCGCTTAGTGAGGTCATTGTATGCACTTCGTCGGAGGCCTCGATACAACTCACGATCGACACTTCCGTTTCCACATGATCTGCAAAGCGCCGAGCGGCTTCCATCGCCACTTTTCCCTTGCGATTCAGGCTCAGCACGTCGGGATGCGGCTTGTAAACGATAAACGCGTCGGGATTGGCAATCCGCACCGCCTGAAGAAGCGCCAGATTGGTTCTTACTGTGGTGCAGCCCAAGCGGATCGAGGCGTCGTCTTCCACCTGGCCTGGCACCAGCACTACCCGCCGACCGGCTGTGGCCCAGCTAACGGAATGGCGAGGCTCTAGGTTATATTTTGTGATCCCGTGCTCAACGATGAACGCGCGCACTTTTCGCGCCATTGTCAGTTCGTCTTCGCTGAAATTTTCCGAGTTGAGCAAATTCTCAAGATCAGACTCGCGGGTGGCATCGAAGTAAATGCCACGTCGATCAAGCACGAGCGATAAAGGGCGGATCAAGTCGGATCCCAACCCTACGGATCGAATAAAGCCATCCTCTACATGAAGTATGTCAGCCCAGCAAGCATTTGCCAGATCAGTTAAGCCACTTGGCGGTATGGCACTCCAAAAAAACAAGCAATCGTTGGGTCTTATCGCCAGCCTTCTTAAACCGTTTATATCGTTAACGAAGTGAACGGTCTCAGGATCAAGCGCCAACATTGGCTTTATGTTTGCAGCCTTCCACCGCCTGAAGCCGATGCCGATCATTCTGAGGCTTCTCATCTCCCACCACTTGTGTCAACCAATGGAGTACGTGTGGGAACGACGTCAACATCGGAGCGTATTCGAACTTCATGCCTGAAAGCCAAATGAGACTCTCTTTGCAGGATAAGCCAGTCAATCACATTAAAAATCGTACCAAGCTGGCGAGTTATCGGATCGAGGTACCGTGTGTAGCGAAAATATGCGGCGGCAAACAACTCGTCAACCGAGCGTTGGCGAATGCGCCTTGAGCATATTTGACGATCATCCGTCGCACCCCAACCCGCATACCATGGAAGGCCCAAGCATGTAACTGGCTTTCCCGCTAGCAGGGCCTCGAAACCCATGGTCGAGCTGACTACATAAACACGGTTCATATGCTCGATCAGGCTCATCGGATTGATGGCCTCACGTAGCATCACGATCCGCGAATCTTCTCCTATGTTGGTAAGATAGCCACCTTTGCTCCCCGCACTAACCTCAGGATGAGTCTTGACATAGATCGTCGCTCCAGGGTTTTCGGTAAGCGCTGCATCAAGCATCGCGGCAAAGGTGTTCGAATCAGCTCCACCTAAAACCACGGCCATATCCCCTCTCGTCTGATCTACCACCAGCACCCGCTGTCTTTCACCCTCGCGCAAGATACCGTCACGCAAGTCTGGCGCATGGTTGTACTTGCTAAGTCCGTATGTCACGATAAGCTGCCGTGCGCGTTTCGCTTCAATCTCTAGGTCAGTCAGCAAATCGGCTTCGGAATTCAGTAAATCCTCGAGCTGGCTAGGTCGGGTGGAGTCATAGTAGATACCTCGTCCATCTAGTACGAGAGACAAGCTTGCGAAATGTTTATTAGGGAAAAAGGAGCGAATGAATCCATCCTCCATAAGATAAAAAGAAGCATTTGACCTCTTGGCAAGTGCCTCGGCCTTTCGCCCACTTCGTTTACAGCCCCAACCTAGATACACAGCATTGCGATCATGGCGTGAGAAGTAGTTAGCCTCGCTCACCGGAGCTTCAAGAAAATATTCAAGATGACGCTTTTGTCGCTTAAGCCCATAGCTAAACGGAGGAACGAACAGCTGCGAAAATTTGCCTACCATCAGATTACAAATTGCCCTGTTCGGATTTGCTCTCTGAACCGAATGATATTTTTTACCCATGTTTCATATTTTTCACCGACAACCACTTGCCTAATGGTCGGAAGATTTTCACCATCAAACACCATACCAATATCCTGCACATGAACAACCTCCGAAAGATAAGTACCTTGAGAGGCAATGATAGGAACTCCGATAGAGAGGGCCTGAAAAAACTTGTTTGGTGTCGCGAGCTCATAGCTCAAACAGCGCCTCTCCAGACAACACCACATCATGCAGCGCCTTTCTCGGGCTAACGCAACCAGTTCTCCCTCATAGTTCGACGGTCCCATCCACCAATCACGAGCTTTAATGTGTCCGGGCAGGGTCGAACCAATCAAGAAGATATGCACCTTAAAGAGTGCGGCCACAGATGGAAGATCGAGTGACTCCAATTCACGGCCATTCACGCCTTGGCCAACATATACGATGGCTGGCGCAGCTTGAGCAGACGGCATAGCTGCGCATTTGTGCGGGTAAAAGTCATTAGAGACAACTCGCACCCTGTTAGGAAGCCGATACCATTCGCTCATCACGGCCCGAATTGCCGAGTTCACAGTCTGAAGTTCCGTGCTGCGATCTAAGACGAACTGTTCCAAGCCGTGTTCAAGGAGTATACGAATCCATCCCGCTCGGCGATTGCGATGAATCTCAAGCTCGTGAGCATCGTAGACTAAGGGAAGTTCACGCTGCCCCTTGGCAATAGCCGCCGCAACGCCACAGTAGAGATCGTGAGCATGAAGCGAAACATCCCCTCCAGCTTCATTCAATATGCGACGAATTCGAATGGATGCTATCAGCGCCTTCATCATCAATCTGAGCGAGGCTAGCAAGCCACTTGCCCAGCGCCGATCAACACGTGTTCCGAGCCGCTCCATCAGCATTCGACGACGCCTGCAAGGCCACATGAGAATTCTGAGGAATAGGGGGATGCCTTCAATAACTGCTGAAAGCCGCTCTGTCCAATTACCTGACTGCCGAATATCGACGACCACTACAGGCCCCTCGGATTCACGAATGGACGACTGAACTCGGTGATCCCCGCACAAATCCGAGTCAACAACCATAATTCCTGCGATTCGGGCACCCACTTATCTATTGGTTTTTACTTGGCGGTCTGCAGATAACCCGGCCGCTGCAGCAGGGCGCCAGCACGCGCCATACAGGCGAGACCCAGACCAGTCTAGAGCGTGTACACCGTGGACTGGCCCTGGCAGCTGACCTTCTCCGGGCGCGCCCCCGGGGGGCGCGGACGCGCAGGCGACGCTGCGCTCCTCCACGTCGTGGCGCAGCGCGACGTGGGGCTCAGTGAGCGTGTTTGACTCGCCCACCGTCACGAACGGCAGGCCGAACATTGGTAGGAAATCCTCGACGTAGCGTGTGCCATCGGCCCACAGCACGGCGTCACCCCCATGGGCGGCCACGTTGTCTGAGCCTGACGCAATAATCAATGGCTTCAGTGCCAGCGGAGCCGTAGTGCGCGTGCCCTCTAACAGCCACAGCGCATTCTGGGCCGACAGAGGGACGTGATGCACCGATAGCGGATTGAGAAGCTCGCCGTAGCGGGCTCGCACCTCGTCCTCGGTTCGGAATACGCGCAGGTGCCCGAAGGCGTCGAAATCCGGTACCGAGGCAATTACGCGCGTACCAGCAGGCAGAGCCGCGAGCAGCTCGCGATCGGGTTCCACGTGTTCCAGTACTTCGGTACAAACCACTACGTCGAAAGCCGGAAGGTTGGCGAAGTCACCCGTCGGCAGGGCTCGCTTCTCGAACAGAAACTGCGGGCAGCGCTTGCGCGCATTGGTGATGGCAACACCGCTGAAGTCAAGCCCGGTGTAGGCCATGCCGGGCAAGTGGGCTGTCACGAACTCTGCGAACTGCCCCGGACCGCAACCCAAGTCGAGGATGCTGGTGGAGCCGCACTCGCGCAGCAGCTGCACGATACGCTGCCACATGATCGCGTAATCGCTATTGGTTCCCACCTGATCGTATTTGTGCGAATCGGTGTATACCGCGTCATAGTACGCCGCCGAAGCCGCACGAGAGCCGGTTCGTATCTGCCGCAGCAGTTCATCCATAGCACTGCCGGTTGGGGCGTCATATTGGATCTGTAACGCTTGCCCATAGGCGGTTACCGCATCGGACAGCTCGTTCATGTGCACCAAACTGCGTGCAAGTCGGATCCACCACGCGCGCCGTGTTGGATCTGATTCGAGCGCTGTTCGCAGCTCCTGCGCAGCCCCGACATAGTCGCCCGCGTAAAACAGGCCGACGCCCAAGCCACCTCGGAACACTGCATGGTCCGGCCGCAACGCCACCGCTGCACGGAAGCGCTCCACCGCCTGCGACCACTCACGCCGCTTCTGATGCATCACGCCTTTGGCGCGGTGCAAAGTCGCATTCTCTGGCGAGTTCGCGAGCGCAAGATCAAGCCATTTTTCTGCATTAACATCATCACTCAATGCCGCAAAAGCTTTGTACACATGAAAAGCAAGACCGAGCTTAACGACGTCTTCAATTGCAAAACCTTCGATTAGGCGGATCAAGTCAAGCCAGGATGCGTTCTCAACGAGCTCACGGACATCAGCCTTCAAGCGCAGCTTCGCCGCAAGATCCGATTCGACCGGTTTATTCATCTCGTGCCCCCTCGCGGTCAGCCCAGCGAATCGTATATCAGCTTCAGCGTCTTCTCCTGCGCGCTCCAAGAATAAATGCTGTCCAGTCGACTCCTCGAACTAGGGGACAATTTATACAATTCAGCACAGGCGATTAGCTTCTGTATTTGGTTTGGCAATTTATACACATCGCGAAAATCAGTAACAATACCCAGTCGAAGCTCAATCAAAAAATCCTTTATCTCGTCCAAATCGTTTGAAATTATAGGAATATCAGCAAAAGCAAGTTCAAATAGTTTATTTGGCATACAATACTTATAAGACAAAGTAACCGGCTCAACCGAAATCACTCCTAGTGTGGCGCCCTTAATATATGAGACTACTTGGTCAAACGGTACAGGTGGCAAAACCCTAAAACGCTCAGAAACCTTTAACCTTTTGGCCTGCGCTTGCAAAATTTCTAAAACGGAATTGTCAGCGGGCCCAACGGCAGCAAAAAAAACTCCAGGAATCTTTGGTAGCAATGCCAGGATATCGCCTACTCCGCGTCCTTGGGTCACCTTCCCGACATACACAATCACGGGAACTTGCTGGCTAATTTGAAGATCATCCCTAATAGAAGAAATAGAATCACGACAGATTGGTGAGTTATAGACGACATGAATGTCGTCCCTTCCTATTTGACGCGCAAGTACGTCCCTAATCTTGACGCCGACGGTGATCAGCGCATCAGCGCGCTTCGCATATCTTTTTTCTATGTATTCAACCCACTGCTTTTTGAAAAAAGATAGCGGAGGGTTTCGATGTGCCTCGAGCTCATGTGAGTCATAAATAACTTTTGCACCACACGTTAAGGCCGCTTTGCTGGCAGCAGGGAGGCATATTAGGTCATGTGCGTGGATTATTTCTGGCTTTACAGATGAAACTAACGGGCCAAATATATCAGCAAAAAGCTGATACTTTCTGTACTGAACATAGTGCTTCAGAAAGCCAACGATAATCTTTCTAGATACAAAGTGTGCGGCTATTCTCCATAGCCAGCGCCGCATCTCCAGATCTATCGGCTTCCATTCCAAGCGGTGATAGGTAACTGTATCTTTCACTTCGTATGCTGGGGCACCAAGACCCAGCGTCCCGAATACATGCACTTCATGTCCTTGGCATACGGCAGCTTGGACCATTTTGATGACCCGGCCGTCAGACGTACATGGATTGGAGACCAAGAATGCAACTCTTTTCATAGCCGTTAACTAGTCCGATGTTGATTCATTTATTACAGATATGGATATTTTTTCCACGATAGAAACAACAAGCAAAGATAGCAAACCTGTGATGCCCAAACCTGCAGATATCCAGATCAAATTCACGAAATCAAATTCAATTTGTGAAATCCAAACGCCACGATAGACCATCAAAATCATGTCGGCTACTGAAAGAGTAAGCCAGAATAAAAATCCAACACCTGACAGAGGAAGAATAATAAAATTTGTTAACCGCTTGATGTGTTTTCTTAGATTTATTGCATATTTCCTGTCCGAGATGGCGCCATTCAAAATCTGATTTCTGATTCTTTGTTTGATCGCTTTTCCCTCCGAGTCGCCCCCCTCAGCACAACTGGCTTCATAAGCTTCATGCAAGACCACAGGATCAATCTTTGCACCTGCAAATATAGCCCCCACTGTCTCATTGCCATAAAATAAACAGTTCTCGAAATCGCATTTAGAAAAGTTAGCGTAATTTAGAAATCCGCTGTCTATCCTTGCGGAAGAGAACAAGGCATCACGGCAATCGGAATATTGAAGATTTACCTTGGATAGATCCGCCCGCCTAAAATTTGATGACCCCAAGAACGCTCCCTCTAGTATCGCGGATGACATCAATGCATCACAGAAAGAGGCGTTCTCACAATGCGAGTAGTTGAGCTTTGTGTCCCGAAGATCGCCATGGCTCAGATTAGCCGATCTCAGCAATGATCTGATGAGGCTTGCTCCTTTCAGGATTGCGTACCTCAGATCTGCTGAACTCAGGTCAAGTTGATCCAGAACCGCCCCCTCTAGGCGAAGCTGCTTCCCTTGTCTTCCATTTGTCTGCAGCCATTGTTTGTGCTGCTGAAGAAAAATGTTCAGTTCATCTTGATTGAGCTTCATTTTTATGGATCAGATGTGCAAATCAAATATTTCTGGTTGAGCAAAGAGCCTGTTTGTAAATGTAGCGAGCTGGCCGATTTTGATCCGAGAAGCGCAACCTTGCAGCGCATACGGTGAGCATCGCAGGACAAAAATCGAGACGCTCAGAAGTTCTCAAACAGGCTCTAAGAATATTCATCTCTGCATTCGCCTTTATAAATACAGACTGCTCAATGCGGCGATAACTTTTTTTTGACTTTTATCACTGAGGTATGGCCCCATCGGCAGACTCATAACCTCTGCAGCGACCCTGTCTCCCACTTCAAGTCGTGACTGCGCATCGGCCACCGCCGGCTGCTTATTGAGCGGGATTGGATAATGTACTGCAGTCGGGATGCCTAATTGGCTCATGCGCTCTTGGACAGTCTCACGCCGCGGCACACGGATCGTGTACTGCGCCCAAGCGCTGACATTGTGTGGCTCGATGTAGGGGATGGTGCCGATGCCCGCGTCACTGAGAAGCCGGGTGTAGGCTCCCGCCACATGCTGACGAAGCGCCAGTTCCTCGTCGAACACAGCCAGCTTCGCCAAAAGGATGGCAGCCTGTAATGTATCGAGTCGGCTGTTAACGCCGACGCGTATGTGGTGATAGTGGCGGTCCTGCCCATGGCGCGCAAGCTGGCGTATGACCTTAGCCAGCTCCTCATTGCTTGTGAAGACTGCGCCGCCATCACCATAGCAGCCCAGGGGCTTGCTCGGGAAGAAGCTCGCGCAGCCGATGGTGGTGAGGTTGCAGCTCTTGCGTCCCTTGTAGCTGGCACCGAAGCTCTGCGCTGCATCCTCAATCACGGGAATGCCTTGGCGCGCGGCGATGGCGTTGATCGCATCGAAATCGGCGCACTGGCCGTACAGGCTGACCGGGATGATCGCCTTTGTACGCGGCGTGATGGCCGCCTCCAACAGGCCCGGATCGAGGTTATAGGTGCGCGCATCAATGTCTACGTATACCAGTTTGGCACGTAGCAGGGCCACGGTTTCGGCGGTTGCGATGTAGGTGAAGCCCGGGGTGATGACTTCATCACCTGGCCCCACGCCCAGCGCCATTAACGCGATCTGCAGCGCGTCCGTGCCGTTGGCTACGGTAATGCAGTATCTGGAACCCGTGTAGGCGACTAGCTTCTCTTCCAGCTCGGCCACTTCGGGGCCTAGGATGTACTTACCATGGTTCAGCACACGCTGGATCGCCGCGTCGATCTGGGGTTTGAGCTGCTGATACTGACTCTTGAGGTCGATGAATTCCATGAGATCCCTGTTCTGTCTTCAGTCCACGAGGCGGCAGTGACCTTCACGCAACTCGTAGCGCTTGCCTGAGTGCTCGCAGACCGTCTCGGCATCGCCGCTCAGCGGCAGGATCAGGCGCTCGCCGTGCTGGCTCATCCAGCCGATTTGGCGCGCCGGCACCCCCACCATTAACGCGTAGTCCGGGACATCTTGGTTCACCACGGCTCCAGCGCCGATAAAGGCGTATTCACCAACGGTCGCACCGCAGACGATGGTGGAGTTCGCCCCGAGCGTCGCGCCGCGCCGGATCAGGGTGCGTCGATACTCGTCCTTGCGGATAACGGCACTGCGCGGATTGTAGACATTGGTGAACACCATGCTGGGGCCGCAGAACACGTCATCTTCCAGCGTGACGGCGTCGAAAACGCTGACGTTGTTTTGCACCTTGACGTTGTTACCAATGATCACGTCATTGCCGACGAAGACATTCTGGCCGAAAGAGCAACCGGTGCCGATGCGCGCGCCCGAACAAATGTGTACCCAATGCCAAACGCGGCTGCCCTCGCCGATCTGCGCGCCCTCGTCTATGATGGCGGTGGGGTGGATCGTTACGCTCATCAATACACCAGAGGTAGGGAAATAGTTTCCCCGTCGCGAGAAGACAGGTAAGCAGCAATTAGCAGCTCGAGTGACTTCAGACCCTCACGACCATCGGTTTCGGGCTCTGCGTCACCGCGCAGGACATCGACGACGTTCTTGTAATAAAGCGGATGCCCGAACCCATAGACGGAGGTGGTTTCGTAATTCGCATCTTGGATTTGGTGGTCATAGTCCTTGGCCTCGTCAAACTGCCAAAGCTGTATATCGTTGACGGCAACGCCACCCACACGCACTGTGCCTTTCTCGCCAAGGATGGTGATGCTGCCCTCAAGGTTCTGCGGGTAAGTCAGCATCGTGACGCTCATCGAGCCCAACGTACCGCTTCGCCATTTGACATTCAGCACCCCCGTGTCTTCAACCTCGATATCACGGGTTGTGCTCATCATCGCTTGTACTTTCTCGACAGGGCCGATCAGCCAGTCCAGCAGGTCGACGTAGTGGCTGGCTTGGTTCATGAAGGCGCCGCCATCGAATTCCCAAGTGCCGCGCCAGCCGTTTCCCTGGTCATAGTAAGACTGCGGGCGGGACCAGAACACATTGAGGTGCACCATGTGAATCTTCCCGAAGCGCTTCTCGCGCACGGCACGCTTGAGTAACTGCAGGGTGGTGTTGTGGCGGTTTTGCTTGACGACGAATAGCCGTACACCTGCTTCATCGCACGCCCTCACCATCCGCATGCCATCACTCCAGCGCGTTGCCATGGGTTTTTCAGTCATCACATGGACGTTGTATCTCGCTGCCATGACTGCTTGATCAGGATGAACGCCGCTTGGGGTACATAGCGCGACGACGTCAAGCTGCTCTTTCTGCAGCATGTCTTCCATGTCTTGGTAGGCTGGCACCTTGTACCGCCGGGCGTGTTCGTCCAATGCGGCGGGATCGACATCGCAGACGGCGACCAACTCCAGATCGCCGCCATGCTTCTGTATGGAACCGAAGTGGTTCTTTGAAATCCGACCGCAGCCAACTACCGCAATCCTGATCTTGCGGTCAACGATGGGGGAGTAATGCAGCATCGATCTATCTTTCGCAGGGGTTAAAGACGGAAGACCGTGAATCCGGAATCGGAAGCGTCTTTCCGGTCATAGATCGCTTTTACATCGGCCAGCACAGGATCGTCGGTTCGGCAGAAGCCTCGCAACTGCTTCGGCGATTGAGCGCGAAACTCGTTGTGTCCAACCGCCACCACCAACGAGTCCACACGGGCGATGTCATTCATACTTACGAGCTTAATTCCGTATTCAAGGCGAACCTCATGAGAGTCGGCCCACGGGTCGGTGACGATCACATTGGCTCCCCAGCTCTGCAATTCCCTAACAAGGTCGGCGATTTTGCTGTTCCGGATATCCGGGCAGTTTTCCTTGAAGGTGATGCCCATGACGCCGATCGTGCTGCGTGAAACATCAATCCCGTTTTTCAGCATCAGGCGAATGACATTGCGTGCAACATAGCGCGCCATGTTGTCGTTGATACGTCGTCCAGCAAGAATGACCTGCGGATGGTAGCCAAGCTCTTCCGCCTTGTGTGTGAGGTAGTACGGGTCAACGCCAATGCAGTGGCCTCCCACCATGCCCGGACGAAACGGGAGGAAGTTCCATTTACTGCCTGCCGCTTCAAGAACCTCGGTGGTGTCGATCCCTAGGCGATCGAAGATCACCGACAACTCATTGACGAAGGCGATGTTCAGGTCACGCTGGCTGTTTTCTATTACTTTTGCCGCTTCTGCCACCTTGAGGCTGCTGGCTTTCCAGGTGCCTGCCCTGATGATGCTGCGATACAAGTAGTCAACTGCTTCTGCAACCTCCGGTGTGCTGCCGCTGGTGATTTTCTTGATTGTGGTCAGTGTATTGACCTTGTCACCGGGGTTGATGCGCTCAGGGCTGTAGCCGCAGAAAAAATCTTTATTGAATGTGAGTCCGGAGGCTTTTTCGAGCACTGGCACACATACTTCCTCCGTGCAGCCAGGGTAAACGGTGGATTCGTAAATCACGATCGCACCGGGTTTGATGGCTTTCCCGACGATCTGGCTGGCTTTAATCAGCGGCGTCAGGTCAGGCCGGTTGGCTGTATCGATCGGTGTCGGCACGGTTACGATGAAAATGCCGCACTCTTCCAGCTTTCCAGAAGCGCTGGTGTACTCGAGTTGACGAGCAGCCTCCAAATCCTCGCTGGTCACCTCAAGCGTACTATCTTTACCGGCGCGAAGTTCTGAAATCCGAGTTTCATTGATATCAAAGCCGAGTACGGGCCGGAATTTGCCAAATTCAACTGCGAGTGGCAAGCCAACATATCCGAGCCCAACAATGCCAATCTTGTTTTCTAAATATCGCAATTAGTTCACCATAATCCGATTACAACGCGCGCACTAACAGCAATCTGATAAATAATCTGCGTCATGTCCTTCCAGATCTGGCGCGACTTCACCTCAATCTTCGGCAGTACTAAAATCTCGTCACCCGCCTCTACGGCCGGTGCGTGCCGATTGGTTTTAAAGAATCCCCGTTCTTCGTTGACCTCGGCAAAACTTCCATCCCGGCGCGCGATCAGCACACGAGCAGAATCGGCCGTCTGGGTATACCCACCTGCCCGTTTGATGTAGTCATCGATTCCAAGGCGCTGATCGAGAGTGACCGCATTAGGGAAAAGCACCTCGCCATTGACCAGCACAAGGCCATCGCGAATCGGCACACGAATCACGTCGCCGCTTTCCAGCAGCAGCCCATCGCGCTCGGCACTTTCAGCGATCAGCACCTGTCCTCGCGGCTCTATGGCTCGCGCACGTTCCACCCACTGCAGGATCAGCGAGGCCTCATCGGCCCGGAGACGGGCTTCATCACTGGTGCCGCTACGCGCAGTCAGCGCCGCTGTTTCCAGACTTTTGAGTGAGGTGTGCAGTGCCAACCGCTGGCGCTCTTTCACGCTTTGCCGAAAAAGTTGCAAGCTCTTGGCATCCGATCGTTCGGAAAACTCGATCCGCCTCAGCAAATCGCCCATGCGTGTGCCGTACGGCAGTACGTACTCCTGCGCACTTTGATGCTCCCCTTCCACGCGCACGGTTATCGTTCCCGGCTTTTTGTCAGCAGTGAACTCGACTTCATCGCCGTTCATTAGCTTGACGTCGGGCGAGGCATTCAACGCGTAGTACTCGATGTTCCTTTGCGTGCCAGTGTTCCGGATGACGCGGGCATGCGTTGCCTGTGCCAAGGGTTTGGCGAGCGTCGCAACTTCTTTCATGGTTTGACTTGCGCCGGAAAACTCGAAGCGCTTCGCGTTCTCTGCAAGGCCGGCGACCCGCAAGGTGTTTTGGCGTTGTCCCACAAGGATCACATCGCCATCGGCAAGTTGTACCGAGGGTGTCATTCCCTTGAGCAGGAAGTCATACAGGCTGACCTTGGCACGTACTTGGCTGCCCCGCTTGACATGCACATTGAGAAAGCTCCCCCTCTCGGTATCGATGCCGCCGGCCTGATCGAGGTAATGCAGCAAGCTGTCCATGCTGGTTCCGGCATACATGCCGGGCCGGTTCACAAAACCGCTAACGAAAACGCGCACCGGCTGCGCTGCCGCAAGACTGGCGTAGCTGTTCACGCTGGACTTGAAGATCGAGCCGACCGCCGAGTCCACCACGCGTTGCAGATCCTGATTTTTTACACCCGAGATTTGCACCGGACCCACGTGCGGCAGGAAGATGTTTCCCTTTGGGTCGACGACGAGATGAACATCGAAGTTGAATGCACCCCATAGACGCACCTGCACACTGTCGCCGACTGCGATCGCATAGTCGGGATTAAACTGGATAGGGCCGGAACGTGTGAAAGCGCCAGTAAACAGGTTGGCACCGAAGGCGTCGCTGATAACCGCGTTGGGTGGTGGCTGACTGCTGCTACTCGAAGGAGCGGCACTGCCATCGCGGATGGCTTCGAGCTGTGGCGGCAGGCCGGTGGCTGCGCCTGTAGGTACCTGGCCAGTTGGCGACTGATCGGTACCGATATGGGTTGCAGTTGCTTTCGCCGGGCTTGTGACGGCCTGAGACGAAGCAGGCTTGGGCGGGAGCGCGCCGGCTGAGAGATGGTTCGACTGCGCGAAAGCGTGGGTTGGCGCAATGGCTGCACCATACACCAGGAGAAGGGAAAGCAGGAGTTTCATTGCCATTCTCAATCCTGATGATCGCGTATCGCTGCGACGAGCAGCTTCAGCACACCTGCCACCAGAAACGCCAGCAGCGTGTACACAATGATGTTGTAGATCCGCTTGGGCTGGAGCGGATACTCCGGAAGATGCGGTGCCTGCAGCACCGAGAGTTTTTTGAGCGTACGGGTCGCTTCCACCCTGCCCTTTTCCAGAGCGGTCAGTGTGCTCTTGTAAACTTCTTGCTGGAACTCGGCCTCCAGTTGCAGGCGTTGCAGCTCTTCCACGGTGCGGTTGAGTGTCTTGCCGGTGGGTGCGGCGAGCTTGGCCTGCTCTCCGGCGATCTGTCGCTCGATGGCAGCGAGTTGCTGATTGATTTGCACGATGCTCGGATGCGTCGGTACCAGATACGACTGCAATGCATTGCGCTCGGTTTGCAATTCCGCGCGTTGCGCTTCGAGGCGGCCGATGATGCCGATCAGGTTTTCTGCGGCGGCCTCAGGTGACACCATGCCTTTGCGGTTTTGATAAGCTACTACCGCCTGTCGCGCAGCGATGGCGCGCTCGGCGTTCTGCCGTACCTGATTTTCCAGATAGCCCACCTGCTCTCTTGCGAGCTTTCTGGCCATCTCGTCCATGAACTGCTCACCCGCAGCGACCATGGTCTTGGCAATGGCCTGCGCGGTGCTTGCGTCGTATGCCTCAGCCCTGATCATCAATACACCCGCATACTCGTCGAACTCGACACTGGTCCGGCCAAGGAAATGCCGGTGCAGCCACTCGATGGAGGGACGCCGCTGCCACATCCGTGAAAACAGATCGCGCTCCATGTCGCTGTAATGAGCAGAGAGATTGTGCTTTGCTTGCAATTGCCGAAGCATGTCGATCGACAGCAGATAGTCGCGTAGCAGCATCTGGTCGGACCGGCTGTACCCACTTTGTCCACCAATGAGGCTGGCGACATCCACTGCCGGCCCTACCGCAATGTCGGTGCGCTGTACGATTACATGAGCTTCCGAGACGTAGCGGTCTGACGCAAGAAAAGTCCAGTAGAAGGTCGCCACCAGCGAGAACGCCGCAGCGGCTGTCAGCAGCCCGATGCGTGGCCACTTCTCCCGCACGCGAAATGCGGGCTGCATATCGACGTTCATAGCCTTCATGTCGTGCTTTCTTTGTACGCATAGAGTGCGTCATCCAGCTTGTCGAACCAATACGCCTTCCCACCGTGCACATATACGCCGGATGCGCAAAACTCCTTCAGCGTTCTCTCGCTATGGGACACCATGATCAGGCTCGAGCGATCCAGAAGATTGCGGAACGCAGCTGCCGCCTTTTTCTGGAACCGTGCATCACCAGTGGAGGTCACTTCATCTGAGATGTAGACATCGAAATCGAATGCCAGCGACATTCCGAACTGTAGGCGCGATTTCATGCCAGACGAGTAGGTATCGACAGGCTCATCGAACGCATCGCCGATCTCAGCAAACTCCCGAATGGCGGTGAGGCGTTCAGTCAATTGGTCTTCACGACCGTGAATCCGGCATACAAATTTGGCGTTCTGCCGGCCGGTTAGCGTGCCTTTCAAGCCGCTGCCCAGACCCATCGGCCACGACACCGAACACGCGCGGTGGATATGACCTCGATTCGGTCGGTCGGTCCCGCCAATCAGGCGCAGCAAAGTCGATTTGCCGGCGCCGTTGCTGCCTACCAGCCCAACGCTCCGGCGGGCCGGAATCTGCAGGGAAACCCCCTCCAGTACCCATCTGCCCGGACCGTGCTTGGTCTGGTAACGTTTGTAAATGTCCTCGACGATGATCATTGAGCGAGCACCTTCCCATCGAAACGCCGCAACAACAGCAAGCCTGCAAAGCCGAGAAGCAGAGAACACAGGTAGGGGTAGGCCAGATTCGCCTCAGGCACTGCGTGATAATGGGGCGCGATCCCCAGACGCAGCTGCTCGAGCAAGTGGCTCACCGGATTCAGCATCAGCCATTCGCGTAATGCCACGGGCAGCACCGACAAAGGGAAGACAACCCCGGAGATCAGGTACAAGGGCCGGCTGGCTAGGTCGATGACGTTGCCCAACTCAGGCACAAGTTCGCTCACGACGGCAACGATCATTCCCCAGTTCATTCCGGTCAGCCAGGCGCACAGCATCGCAAGCAGCACGGTCAGCGGCGCGTCGGGGATAAATGGATGACCTAGCAGAGTTGCAGCGAAAAGCACGACTGCACTAAGCGCCGTCATTAGCGCGCCCTCGAGGATGGCGCGAGAAATCATGGGATCAAGCGGCTTGACCTGGCGATAGGAAAACAAGGGGCGGTTCGCAGCCAGCGCTCCGCTTACCTGCGATGCCGTGCGCCGGAACATGAAGTACGCCATTAACCCGGACAGCAACCAGATGACAATATCGATGCCGCCCACGGAGCGTACTTTTACGACCGTGTAAATTGTGACCAGGTAGGCTGCATGAAACAGCGGCTCGACGATCAGCCAGGACCACGCCGCCCGGGTTGCAAACAACCGGCGTAATGCTTCACGCATCAGCAAGGCATGCCAGACCCCGAGCATGACCTGCATAGGCGGGCGTGGGTTATTCAAAATGCCGTTATGTCCCATGGTCTACTGTCCGGATGCTGGAATTAGCGATGTCCCAGCCCAGCTCAACGAATGACGGGTCATAGAGCCCCACAGGCACTTGGGTCAGTACTTTCACTGCTCGATGAAACGCCGCAGCTTTTTGCGCATCCGGCTTTCGTGGATTGCGCCAAAATGAGTGCAGAGGCTGTTGATCGATCACATCAGGATGATCGTAGATGGCTTCGCCCATCAGCTTCACTGGCGCGTTGTAGGCAATAGCCTGCAGGCCCACAGTGCTGTTGATCGTCACCACACCGGCGACTTTTTCCAGTAACTGATAAATCTTGCAGGACCTAACAAAAATTACCTTCTGGCGAATGCCATAGCGCTCTGCCATCGCAAGAATCGCCTTCCGCATACCAAGATGGCCACGAGCCAGCGGATGCTGCTTGATGAGTAACTGGGCATTTTCAGGCGCATGTTCGGCAAACGATTGCATTACTTCGTCGACGAA
>JACCEA011738930.1_pt1 | contig 17755 bp, 8 predicted proteins | sample 7449851 | NCBI WGS metagenome assembly JACCEA01 (sample SAMN15323453, study PRJNA562643) | freshwater metagenome | isolation source: river surface water | place: USA:Blue River Watershed | collected 2017-08-18
AATATAAGAGATGTGTACAGGCTACATCAGAATGAGCTGGATGCTATTCATGATGACCATGAAAGATATAACCGCCTAGTGGAACTGAATGTGCAGGAGCAGGCCATAAACGTGATTAAGACTGCAGTTGTGCAGAAAAGCTATCTGAAGAACCGTTATCCCATTGTACACGGCTGGGTGTTTGACCTGAAGACAGGCGAGCTAAAAGACCTTAAGATCAATTTCACCCAGGTACTTCAAGACATTCAGAAGATATACGACCTGACGGGTGAATATTAGTACCTGCCACCTAACGGATGGCTACTTCCTGGTGTCACAATAATCCTGCAGGTAGGAGCATGTTCCCTTTGCTTTTTTGAAAAGCAATGTGTACGCATACTCTTCACGAAGCTGACGGAAGTAGGGATTTTTCATTGAGTACTGATAATACGCTTTCTCGTCGCCCCAGAAATAGTCACCCTCGTCTTTTACAGGACAGTTCTTTTGCCAGCACTTAGCTGCGAGGAAGAGGCAGCGAGCCTTGACCTCCGGATCGTTAGAGTTATTGTATGCTTTAAGATAGTATTGTTGTGCTCTTTCAACCGTGTAGAATTCGCTTTCTCCGGCAGGTACTTTTTTACGTTCCTTTGTGATGTAATAAGCTGCCCCGTCTGTTGAGCCGCGGTAGTATTGGGACGCAAGGCTTCCCTTGCCGTAAAAGCTCATGCTGTACAGACCGTTGGCATACTGATAAGCCGCGCGATCATCTGTGGGGTCTTTATCCAGCTTTTGTTCCAGATCGTACATACGTTGTGCGAAAGTGAGTCTGTTGTAATTGACAGCGCTATCTGACCGGTTCCATGTTGTGTATTCAGAGAGGTGGCTAACGAACATGTCGGGGAGCAGGGTTTCATTGAGCGTATGCTGATCTACGTTTTTGAATGAAGACACGGCGGACGCAAAGTTATGCCGGGCCAGGAAGCGGGTGCCCTGCATTTCGTAAACATAACCATCGGTGTAAAGGGTATTGGCAACGAGCCAGTTTTCGAAGGGAGTGCGGTCGGTGCGGCGATTGAAGTTGACAATTGTGCTCAATTGAGCCGGATGCATGGATAACAACAGATCACTCACTTTGCTGGCAAGACCGGTTGAATAATGATGTGCCCACACAGCAGTGCCGGAGATAGTGAGAGAGCGTGAGTAGGCTGACAGAGCCTTGACGGTATCTTTCTGGCGCAGGTATTGATTGTAAATGATGTCCCCCATTATTGTCCTGAAGAACACCTGATAGCGACGATCGTTTGCCGCGGTGGTTTCCAGCTTCTGCAACATAGGCAGCAGTTCCTGTTCGGCAGCGTCATTAAGCGAGTTGTGGTTGCGTATGGTATGCAGTGTATTGATAAGGTAGTGTTGCTGTTTCTCCATAGGTGACATCTTCTGCGCTGCGGCTTCATTGAGTAGTTTGTGGCAGCCTGCAAGATCACCATCCAGCAAAGAAAGGTAAGAAGCTGAAAGGAGCCAGAATGCTTTATTGCCGGCTTTGTTCTCGGCGGCAACCTTTTGCGCAAAGGCGATCAATGGAGTTGCTGCTCCGCTGCTTTTTCCGGGAGCACTATAGAGATCGTTGAGAAAGGAACTTTCCAGTCTGATGATGTTCCTTGTCATGAGGATATCTAGCCCGCGAACGCGAGGGTCGTAGCTGTATACGGTGCTCAGCGATGCCAACAGTGATGCTGTCGCTTTCTTACGCTGATCCAACACGGCGGCAGGGCCTGAAGGGCCGGAGTTATAGTCATTTGCCTCGCCGAGGTAGGTTGCATCGTGCATACCTGACATGAGGTACAACACTGCACGTTCGTGATCGTTTTTGCAGTATTGAAGTATGTTGTCGGGCTTGTTGCCGGTGGCCCAGATATAGCTGAGCATGGCGTTTGTTTTTTCTTCGTCGCTGCGGTCGAACACAAGACTATAAAGGTATGCGGCCTCGTTTTTGCGACCGGTGCGGAACAATGCACCCGCTTTTAACGCCATACAACGCTCGAACAGATAGTGTTTAGTTCCCGGAGGAATAAGTTCGTCAAATAGCAAGAGTGTTTGCGGGTATTCGCGGCTATAAAACGCCATGCGTATGGTTTGGTAGGCATAGCGCATGCGAAGATCAGCATCGGTTGTGGCGGCATGTCTTTTGATCCCTTCGTGCACCAGTTCCTGCATCGTAGCAGAGTCTCTGACAGGCGACGCCCATTCATTCTTCTTATCATCCCAATAGCTTTCGATCGCCTGGGCATGTGGTTCGCATTGTTTAGCGAATTCGAGATAGAGCACTTGCTCGTGTTTGTTGTTTTTAATGAGCCATTTTGTAAAGGTGTTCTTCGCGATGTTGTTGGGAACAGATAAGGTGTAGTCTTTTCGGATGTGCTCGTATATCTTGTGTATGTATTGTTTGTCGGTACGATAGAGCAGTGCCGCAATGTCTGAGTCGTTCACATTTTTGCCTGTCATGTTTTTCCATGAACGAACATTCTCGTCGCGTGGAGTATAATCTACAGCACCTGTGTCAGTGTAAAATTTGTTGCTGTAAAAGATGGAATACGGATCGTAAAACAGCGGAGTGAATTCTGGTCTGTTGTTGATAGAGTTCATAAAGAATGAGGGTTCGCTGGTGATGTCGGGCTCGTCTCCTGCGCAGGCGATAACGAGTTGCACACCGCCGGCAAGGACCGCCAGACTACCTATAACGATCATAAATCGTTTCCAGTTCATTTACAGAATGTTTGGATAAAGTTATGCTATCACATGAAAAGAAGACAACATTGATAGAATCGTTATTAACGCGTTTTGCAGTATAGGCTGCAACCAACTCAAGCGTTTGCTGGTCGCAGTCTTCAACGCGGATCACATCGTCGGGCGAAAGATGGTAACCCATCCACACGGTGTCGGCAAGGCATTGGTACATCCGTTCGTTCCGTTTGCGGAACAATTTGTTTCCCTCGAGCAGGTCTTTGGGCACATCGCGGAGGATGCGACCGAATTGCTGACCATGGAACAACAGGCTCCACGAGAAGATGGGCAGTGCAATATCCAGACGAAGCGGATAGGAACCGATCCCTGAAAGGTAACTTTCGGCAACATCCTGCTCGAGGATAGAGTTGTGGTTACCCGGCTTTTTCATGGTGCCCATGTTGTAGCACATAAGCAGACCCTTGTCGACCGGCGGAATGCCGCTACTTGTAGTGTACTTGATCTGGTGCATGCGGATGGTACATGAAAGGAGTTTTCCTTTGAAGAAGTCATTGTTCTTCAGCGCGCGCAACAACTCAAAATAGCGTGCCCGTGTAGAGGAGGTCCAGTCACAATCTATCTGGATCTCTGATGGAGAGATATTGCCACCGGCGCAGATACCAGCAGCCATATTGCTGATACTTGCCGCAACCGAGGAGATGTTCGTCGGTGTGAGTGCAAGCAAGGCGCGTTGTGTAATGAAGATAGCAGGGATGTATCTGAAGGAAGTGCCGGGAGATGCGGGCAGACGCACCGGGGCTACCGGGTATATGTGGCTGTTGGCTGCATCTACATCAAAAAGGCGGATGTACATGGTCTGCACCTTCAGGTTTTGAAGCGTGGTCGTTTCGAATTGTGTAGGTGCGTAAACTGTCTTCCAGTAGTAGAAACCCCGGTTCACAACATGGTGCTTTTTTTTGCAGGATTGTACCTGCAAAAGCAAGACAAATAATAGGATGATAGCCCACCAACGCGCCATAATGCAATGATACGCACTAAGGAACAAGAATGCGCTGTGCAAGTGGTTTTACACTGAAGGTTATGGAGTTGCTGCACGGCACAGCGTCTCCGTCCACCTGCATTGCAGAAAGTTGGGGATGCGAAATGGTGATGGAAGAGCAGGTATGGTGGCTGACGTAGCGGCTGGTAGTGATGTCGCCGAGCATGGCACGCATGGCAATGAGGCCGCCCAGTATTTTGGGAAAACTACGTACAACGATGAGTTCCAGTTTGCCATCGTTGCAACTGGCCATGGGCGCAATGCGGAAGGAGTAGCCAAAGTATTTTCCGTTGGCTACATTGACCATGAACGCCCGTTCATGCAGTTCTTTTCCATCGGTAATGATCGTGTAGTCGCGCGAAGTGTATTGCCAAAGGTGCTTTGCTACCAGCCAGCTATACACAAGAAAGCCCCGTTTGTGACTGGTGGCGAATTTTTGTGCTATCAGCGCGTCGAACGCGACCCCGGCATTACTCACAAAGAGCCTGTCGTTAGCATAGCCAATATCAATAGTAGTTGTGTTGCCGCTGTTGATCACTTTCACTGCTTCTGCTACGCTCAATGGAATATTAAGGGTGCGTGCGATGCCATTACCGGAGCCCTTGGGTATGATGCCCAGGATACAGTCGGTACCATCAAGGCCGCGGGCTATCTCATTCACCGAGCCATCGCCACCTACTGCGATAACCGCGTGTGCGCCATTGATGGCGGCAGCGCGGGCCAGTTCGGCGCCATGCCCGGCATACTGTGTAGTGAGTATCTGATGCGTGTACACAGCGGGATCGAGGTGGGCTGCAACCGCATTGCCTATTTCCTTCTGTCGCTCGGTACCCGACCTGGGGTTAATAACGAAAACAATATTTTTCAGGCTCATGAGAGCTGCGCTTTCAGACTAAGGTCCATACTGACTGCATGGTGAGTGATGGCACCAACAGAGATGTAGTCGACACCGGTAGCAGCATAGGCGCGGATATTCTCAAGCGTAATACCACCCGATGCTTCTGTTTCGTACTTGCCATCTATCAGCGCTACCGCTTCATTGATCATGTCGGGCGTGTAGTTGTCCAGCATGATGCGGTGCACCTTGCCCACTGACAGTACACGACGAACATCATCGAGGTTGCGGGTTTCCACTTCTATCTTCAGGTCCAGGTTGTTGGAAGCCAGGTATTGGTTGGTTGTTTCAATCGCTTTTTCAATGCCCCCACAGAAATCGATATGGTTGTCTTTGAGCATCACCATGTCGTACAATCCCATGCGGTGATTGCAACCACCGCCTATGCGCACGGCTTCTTTTTCCAGCATGCGGAAGAGCGGAGTGGTTTTGCGGGTATCCAGTATTTCGGAGCGGTACTCCTTGATGGCATCAACATATTGACGGGTAAGGGTGGCCACGCCGCTCATACGTTGCATACAGTTGAGCGCCAGGCGCTCGGCTTTAAGTATGGTGTGTACACTTGCTGCCACCTCGAAAGCCAATTCTCCCACCTTTACTTCATCGCCGTCTTTTTTGTAAAGCGAGAATGCGGCTTCCGGTTCGAGGAAGTGAAAAATGGCCTGAGCCATGGCGACGCCGGCCAGAATGCCGTCTTCCTTTATTTTGAGGATCGCCTTGCCGCGGGCAGTTGGCGGAATACAGGAAAGAGTAGAAAAATCTCCGGCACCTACGTCTTCTTTCAGGGCTGCTTCTATAAACTCAAGTGTGTTCAAGGTCGATCCTTTTAGTGTTGGAGGGCAAAATTAGCGAATGGTGGCCTAAGTGATAAGAATAAATTATTAAGCATTTCGCTTGTTTTGCCGGTAAATCCCGACAACAGCAATCAAGACAACCTATTACCTTTGCACGCAAACAGGAAGAGGTGGCAGACGAAATACAATTATTGTCAGAGCATATTGCGAATCAGATAGCAGCGGGAGAGGTGGTGCAACGCCCGGCCTCGGCTGTGAAAGAATTGCTGGAAAATGCTATTGACGCCGGTGCCACCGAGATACAACTCATTATTAAGGACGCGGGTAAAGAACTGATACAGGTGACGGACAATGGCAAGGGCATGAGTCCGACCGATGCCCGTATGAGTTTTGAGCGTCATGCGACATCTAAGATCAGGAGCATAGAAGATCTGTTTAAGATCAGGACAATGGGCTTCAGGGGCGAGGCGCTTGCGTCTATTGCTGCGGTTGCTCAGGTGGAGATGAAGACGAGGCAGGCGATCAGCGAAACGGGGACACGCATTGTTATTGAGGGTACCGAGGTGAAGTCGCAGGAGCCCTGCGCATTCAATCCGGGTACTACTATCATGGTAAAGAACCTGTTCTACAACGTGCCCGCCCGTCGCAACTTCCTTAAGAGCAACACAACCGAATATAGGAACATACTTGACGAGTTCACGCGAGTGGCATTAGCTCATCCGCAGATCACGTTCAGGTTGTGGAACAATGGCGCCGAGCAGTACCGCCTGGATGGCGACACGCTGAAGGCGAGGATAGTAGGCTTGCTGGGTAATACGTATGAGAAGAATCTGGTGCCTGTGGAGCAGGAAACTGATATATTGAAGATAAACGGTTTTGTGGGCAAACCACAGGCCAGCACCCGTACCAGGGGAATGCAGTTCTTCTTTATCAATGGCAGGTTCATCCGCAATTCTTACCTGAACCATGCTGTGATACAGGCCTATGAAGGGTTGATAGAGAAAGATTCGTTTCCTTTCTATGTGTTGTTTCTGGAGATAGACCCGGCGAAAGTGGATGTGAACGTGCACCCGACCAAGCAGGAAGTGAAGTTTGAGGATGACCGACTGATGTATACCTACCTGATGGCGGCGGTAAAACACTCGCTGGCCCGGTATAATATTGCTCCGTCTCTTGACTTTACCCTGAATGCGGAGATACAGCAGATGCCTGCGGTGCGCATGCCATTTACAGAACAACAACAGGAAGAGACCAGAAAGGGATATCTGTTCAATACTTTCAGCGATAAAGGCCAGGCACACGCCATAGAGCGCAACGACAGTCTGAAACACTGGAAGGCACTGTATGAGATAGCGCAGACGCCGACCGCGGCAAACATAGCCTCGGCTGTTCCTGAGGAAGCGGAACAGGCACCCATGCAGGCAACCATCCTCAGCGGATCGCAGACGGAGGGTAAGGGAAAGGGTAGTATGATGCTGGTGCATGGCAATATGCTGGCGGCCACTGTGAAGTCGGGCATGATGCTGATACACATACGGCGCGCGCAGGAGCGTATCTGTTATGAGCGATTGCTGCGCGAGTGGAACAACGAAAGCGCGGCATCGCAGCGTATATTGTTCCCTGCATCTTATGAACTGGCACCACAGGATGCGTTACTGCTTCAGGAGGCATTGCCCGATCTGGTGAGGATGGGATTTGATATATCACCTTTCGGAAAGAATTCATTTGTTGTGCAGGGTTTACCACCCGGATTGCAGGCCGGCGAGGAAAAGAATGTGCTGGATGAAGTGGTGGAACAACTGAAGCATGAATCGCCGGACGCTGTGGGGCGGCGAACAGATATGCTGCTTGCCAATATGGCGAGAAGACTATCAACCAACATACAGGCTGTGTTGCAGCCGGAAGGGCAACAGGCGCTTATAGACGAATTGTTTGCCTGTTCGCAACCGGAACTGACACCGGACGGACGCAAGACATTTGTGATGCTGCGTAAAGAAGAGCTGGAACAAATGCTAGGTTAGGTGGCTATTTATAACTTGTGGTTAAATAATACGCATTTGAAAAATAATATGTATAAATAACGCTGGCATAGTTTGCTGAAATTGTGCAAATATTATTTAATTTTATAGGTACACCTCCCAAATATTTTAGAAAAATGTACCTATGCGCTACCTATTAACCATCCTATTATTAGTATTTGGTCATACCGTCACGCATGCGGTCACTGCCAATTTTACGGTCGACTTTAACTCGGGTTGCACGCCATTGGTGGTGCATTTTACCAATACGTCTACCGGGGCTACCAGCTATTCGTGGGATCTGGGCAATGGCACGCTTACGCCCAGTACCAACCCATCCACCAGTTACATTCCGGTTGGTACCTATACTGTAACACTTACGGCATATAACGGAGCCTCGTCCAGTGTGAAGACGATGGTCATAACGGTGTACCCGTTGCCAACCGTGAACTTTATTGCAAGTGATACTACGGTCTGTCCGGGGACGCCTGTAACATTCACCAGCACTACGTCGGGTGGGGTGCCAGGGCCGCTTACATACATCTGGAATTTTGGTGACGGGGGTACATCTACCCTTGCGGGTCCGAGCCATGCCTACAGCACTTCGGGGTTTTATAATGTAACACTGCTGGCCACCAATGCTCAGGGTTGCCAAAGGAGTTATACCAAGGTGTCGTATATTCAGGTGTATCCGCGTCCTGCGCCTTATTTCACGGGAAGTCCGGTGAACATCTGCACGCCGCCGGGAACGGTGACATATACCAATACCTCTACGGGTGCGCTGCCATTGTCCTTTTTATGGACTTTCGGCACAGGACCTAGCTCCACACTAGCTACCCCAACGGCTACCTACAGCACACCCGGCACCTATACCGTGAAGCTGGTGGTGACGGATGGTTATGGCTGTAAGGACAGCCTGACTCGTCCCGCATATATCTACGTGGGGTCAATGTCTGTCGGATTCACCAGTCCAGCAACAGCGTGCATGCGCACACCTGTGTCCTTCGCCAACACCAGCGGGCCGCACACATCGCGTACCTGGAACTATGGTGATGGTAGTTTAACGGATACAACATATAATGGTAATCACACTTACATAGCCGCGGGCACGTACACTGTAACACTCACCATAGTGAACGGACCGTGTACTTCGGTGGTGACACATGTCATTACGATCCTTCCGGCAGCTGTGGCCGATTTTACCATTGCGCCGGCATTTCCGTGTCCGGCACCTGCCACAATAACGTACTCGTCATCAGTACCGGCGGGAAGCACCGTAGGATGGCTTTATGAAGGAGGTGCAACCGGGAGCGGACCAACGGGCGCGCAGACCTACACAACGAATGGCATAAAGATCACTAAAATGATAGTGACCAGCCCGGCGGGATGTATTGATACTTTCGTAAAAAAGGACACTATTTATAATATTGATTTCAACGCCACGGCAAGTCCCCTGGAGGGTTGTTTGCCGCTAACGGTCAATTTTAATACGTCTTTTTTCTCGCGGTGGCCAGACACCGTGGTAGGAGCGAACCCTTATCCCTATCCGGTAAGTTCTTATAGCTGGAACTTCGGGGATGGTTCGTCACTTGGATCCGGAACGGCCCCCACACATATTTATACTGCAGTAGGTATTTATATCGCCACGGTCACCGCCACAACTTCCAATGGCTGCACGGTTTCAGATACGTTAATGATAAGGGTGGGTGCTCCTCCTGTCATCACTTTCTCTATTTCGCCGACCCATGTGTGTTACGGAGATCCTGTCACATTTACGGCTACTGTAATATCCGGGCCGGTAACAAGGTATGAATGGCTGCTTGGGGCCGGATTTGCGGCGACATCTGCGCCGGTACTTGTGTATACCTACCCCATCCCGGGATTCTTTACTGCAACGGTCACTCCTTACTTCAATGGTTGTCCGGGGGCGCCGGTGACGTTGAGTACAATTATTACGGTGGACTCGCCGCGAGCTTTGATAGGCTATACCAGAGTGTGCCATATGCCCACCACGATACAGTTTGAAGATGAGTCGCTTGGCGATGACAGCCATTTATGGATGTTTGGAGACGGGGCAACGTCCACGCTTGATGATCCGATACATACCTATTCTGCCATCGGTACCTATACGGTGACACTGGCAACATACAATGCCACAAGCGGCTGTCGCGACACGGCATACTCAATTATCTCTATGGCCACAGTGCCCTTGAATTTTTATGGTCATGATACGGCAGTGTGTGTAGGGGATACCGTGTTCTTTAACGGCGTCTTTCCGGGAGGGCGACCGGACACCATACGATGGTATGTGAACGGAGTGCACAAACCGTATTGGACCGACACTGCAATGATAGACACCTTCACGGTGGGAGGGCTGTACACGGTGATGCTTGCCGCGTTCACGGCCCAGGGTTGCTGGGATACAGTAACGAAGGTTAACTATGTGATAGTGGGTGATCCCCGACCGGGTTTCAAGGCGATACCACCTTCGGGGTGCTGGCCGTTGACGGTATTATTCACAGATACCTCGACCGATGTGGCGGGTGCAACACTGAGTAGCTTTCTATGGGACTTCGGCGATGGCAGTACGGCGTCGGTGGGGGTACCGACAACAACGCATATGTACACCGCAGCGGGAACATATCTGGTGCGATCGTGGATAGCCGATATAATAGGTTGTACCGACTCTGCCGGTCCGCTTACCATTACTGTGCACCGGCCAACTGCCGGTTTCGCGGCATCTAATGTGCACCCATGTATCAATGATCCGGTCAACTTTGCCAATACTTCGGTGGGCTACGTAAGTTGTTTCTGGACGTTTGGCGATGGCGGCACTTCTACAGGCACCGCGCCAACACATGTGTATACTACAACCGGAAGTTTTACGGTGCGATTGGTGGTGACCGACATAAACGGCTGCACCGACACCATGACACAACTTGCTTATATAAACGTAACTAAGCCATCGGCAGCATTTACCATGAGCGATACATTCTCGATATGTGCACCACTGCTGGTGTCGTTTACCAATACCAGCACGGGAGGCACAATCAATGACTGGACGTTTGGTGATGGTAATGTATCATCCATGGTGTCACCTACCAACATGTACCTTACTCCCGGTTTGTATCCGGTGCGCCTCATTGTATCGGACAGTTGGGGTTGCACAGATACCGCCAACGGACATCTGAATCTTTATGGTTATTCGGGATCGCTCAGCTATACACCACTTTTCGGATGCGCTCCGCTGTTGGTGAGTTTCAATGCAGCCATTACCAATGTGCCGAATATTATATGGGATTTCGGAGACGGAAGTACGGTTGCCTATTCGGGCGTTGATACTGCTACCCATTTGTACACGATACCGGGTGCTTATGTACCCAAGCTGATACTGAGTGATAACACCGGATGTCAGAATTCGAGCATAGGGCCGTTTACAATAAAGGTAGATGAGTTGAAGGCGAAGTTTGGTGTATATCCGTCATCGTGTATTGGTCTGCCGTTCTTTCTGGTAGACTCGTCACAATATATGTGGATGCCACCCAATGCATGGTTCTGGAATTTTGCGGGCGATACCAGCAGCTTGGCTTCTCCGGTATATCCGGCAGTGAACACACCGGGCAACTATCCGGTTACACTTAAAGTATCCAATTCGTGGGGTTGTGTTGTTACACTGACAGCAGATATTACGATCCACCCGCCACCAACCATCACTACCCTGCCGGATACCGTAGTCTGTGTGACAGATGCTGCATCGCTGACCGCCTTTGGCGCTGTGACCTATGCATGGTCGGGGCCGGTGGGCACGCTCTCCTGCCCTACCTGTAATCCGTCGCCGGCAACACCGGTGGTACCGTCAACTTTTACGGTTGTAGGAACGGATGCAAACGGGTGTAAGGATACGGCCATGGTGAATGTCGGCCTGAGGACGCATACTACTGCGGTTTCGGGCGGAGACACATCCTTCTGTTCGGGCGGATCGGTGCCTATATTTGATTCGGGTGCCCATAAATACCTGTGGATACCGGCCGGGGGACTTAGTAGTGCCACCGTGGCCAACCCTATAGCGTCACCTGCATCGAGCATTACTTATACTGTCATTGCACAATTAGGCAGTTGTGTACCCGATACAGACTATGTGCATGTGGAGGTATTTGCCGCACCAACCGTGGACGCCGGAAAAGATCAGGAGGTACTTGCGGGCACTAAAGTGGAACTATCGGCAACGGGCAAGAATATTGCTACCTATTTATGGAGCCCCTCGCAGGGAATGAGTTGTAAGGACTGTCAGGAGACAGAGGTAACGGCCCTTGAGTCGACGACCTATGTGGTGGATGTACTGTCGTCGCATGGGTGTCGCGCATCAGATTCGGTGAACATATATTTGTTCTGTGATGGCAGGCAGGTATTCCTTCCGAATGTGTTTACTCCAAATAACGATGGTAAGAACGATGTGTTTTATCCAAGAGGAACAGGAATCAATCTGATCAAGTCATTCAGGATCTATAACCGGTGGGGAGAGCTGCTATTTGAAAGAAGCAACTTCCAGGTAAACGATGAAACATATGCATGGGATGGAATGTATCAGGGGGAGACAGTAAGGCCTGATGTATATGTGTATGTGGTTGATGCCGTGTGTACTACGGGAAAACCTGTGTTAGTGAAGGGGGATGTTACACTAATAAAATAATATATGACCATCTTTGTTTTGCCTGAAAGTTGAAATAAATAATAATTTTCCCCAACGTAATCATAAAATTTTACGTCTTTTCACAATGCGCACGCTACAGTGTGTATCGTTCTGTGTCATATTGCGAACAATACCTATGAAATTATACCTACGGTTTCTTTACTTATTGCTTAGTCTGTGTGTTAGTGCTAGTTCATTTGCGCTGACTGCGGGCTTCACAGCCTCGCCCACATCGGGATGTGCACCACTTGTGGTGAATTTCACCAATACTACCAGTCCGTCGAGCGGCACTACCTACGTTTGGTCGTTTGGTCCGTCCAGTTCTTCAACATTAACAGATCCGTCAACGAGTTTTACAACGCCCGGAACCCATGTGGTGACGCTAACGGCTACCAATGGTTCAGCAGTGAGCACGTATACTTTGGCAGTGACGGTTTATCCGCCACCGGTAGTAAGTTTCTCTGCAGATGATACAGCAGTATGTCCGTGCACACCCATAACATTTACCAGTACCAGTACAGGTAGTGTACCCGGTCCGATGACCTACTCGTGGAACTGGGGCGACGGATCGCCGACAGGTACCGGTGCAACAGCGACCCACTCCTATTGTACTCCCGGCTATTATACGATAACCTTATTTGTTACCAATGCAACGGGTTGTGTGGCATCATTGGTCCGATCGTCCTACGTACATATCTATAACCCACCGATAGCGAATTTTACGTGGTCACCGTTTGCCATCTGCAATCCTCCGGGAAGCGTTACGTTCACGAGTTCAAGCGTAGGAGCGGCGCCGCTGACCTGCTCCTGGGATTTCGGTGACATGACGGGTGCAGGCGCGGGGTCTCCGGTAAGTCATCCCTACACGGCTGTTGGCAGCTATAATCCGCGACTGATCGTTACTGACGCCAACGGATGCAAAGACACTGCTACGCTTGGTCCGGTGATCGTGGACACGATCAGGGCGCAGTTCACCTATTCTGATACTATTTGCCGCTACTCTTATGTGACCTTCCCCAATACAAGTTCGCCGCACATTTCCCGTACCTGGGACTATGGTGACGGCAGTCCTACCACAACCCTTTTGAACGGTGGACACGCCTATTCATCGACCGGTGTCTACACAGTGACATTAACGATCAATAATCCGCCATGTACCAAGACGGTGACCCATGTGGTGCATGTGGTAGATGGCCCTACCGCCACTATTACGCAAACACCGGCTCAGCCGTGTCCGGCACCGGTGTCTATATCGTATACAGCCGGTGCCCCTCCCGGAACAATTTTCGCATGGGATTTCGGATCAGGAAGTGGAGCCGGTAGTCCGGTTTCTCATACCTTCCCTACAAATGGAGTTAAGACTGTTCGTCTTATCACAATTCACCCGACGACAGGCTGCAGGGATACCTTCACCCATACAACTACCATTTACGATATTCACTTTATGGCTGATGCCACACCATTAGAGGGATGCAAACCGTTGACGGTGAACTTCCATACCGATGCAATGACGAGTGTACCTGGCCCTACCTATTCTCCGTATCCCTACCCGTTTGCTTCATATTCGTGGAATTTCGCCGATGGTTCGGGTCCGGGTTCGGGCCCTGCGCCAAGTCATACATTCACTGCAGTTGGCATATACAATGTAGTAGTTACTGCCATGACGTCTAATGGTTGTCCCGTGTCTGACACAGTGCAGATACGTGTGGGAGAGCCTCCTGCCGCTACATTCACAGCCAGTCCGTTGCATGTGTGTTATGGTGCCCACATTCCTATTATTTTCACGCCGGTGATCACAGATGGTCCGGTGGACAGGTGGGACTGGATCTTTGGCGATGGCGGTGTCACATTGTGGGATACCACTGCCATACCGGCCACCCACATATACTCAATACCCGGGTTATTTACAGTAACCCTTACGCCCTACTATAATGGATGCCCCGGGGTGCCGTTTACCAGAACAGACTACATTACGGTCGATTCACCCAAGTCTATTATTGCCTATGTACCTATGTGCACGCCACGCACAAGGGTACAGTTTGCCGATAGTTCTATGGGAGACGATAGTCATGTTTGGATGTTCGGAGACGGATTTACATCAACGGTCGATCATCCGTTGCACGATTACCCGTCAGCAACTGTGTACACAGTGAAGCTGGCAACTTACAATGCCAACAGCGGTTGCAGGGACACCGCTACAATGACCATTGACCTGACACCACCTGTGTTTTCTTTAGTTGCTGACGATACAACCATATGTAAGTATGATTCGGTCACATTATCTCCCGTGATCACTGTGGGTTCAGCTACCGAGTATTATTGGAAATTATTTAACCCATTCCCTACGACACCATTAATAGGCGGACATGACTATCCGTCCGGGCAATTTGGATACCGTTTCTACACCTCTACGGGTCAGCACACCGTGCGGCTGATCATCAAAGACGGGCTTGGCTGTTTTGATACTGTGATGCGGACAAATTATGTTACTGTAGGCAAGCCGGTGCCGAATTTTACGGGTGCACCTTTGTCGGGTTGTGTGCCGCTGAACGTTGTTTTCTCTGATGCCAGTTCCGCCGCTGCCGGCACAACACTATCGTCCTACGCATGGACGTTCGGTGATGGTGGTACTTCAACAGTGACGACACCAATGACATTTCATACCTACACGGCGGCCGGCACTTATGATGTAAAGGAGATAGTTACCGACAATATCGGATGTAAAGACACGGTGGTGCGCACCGGCTACATCACTGCTTACGATCCGGTAGCAACATTTACCGCAAGCAACACACACCCTTGCCGTTACTCGCCGGTCACATTCACCAATACATCAACCGGAGGGATCGTGTATTCGCATTGGGATTTCGGGGACGGAGACACATCAAACATAACGTCACCGATACACAGTTATTCGGCATCGGGCACATATACGGTGAAGCTAACCGTATATGATTCGCATGGTTGCACTGACGTGGTCACTGTTACCGGATTGATCACCGTTGCTAATCCCGATGCCGGATTCACGATGAGCGATTCAGTATCTGTATGTCCGCCATTGTTTGTGAACTTTACGAATACAACCACCGGTGCCGTATCCTATGAGTGGGATTTTGGCGATGGCGGAACATCGCTGGTGCTCTCGCCGAGCAATATGTACATCGCATCCGGTTTTTATCCGGTGCGGTTGATCGCGACCAATGGCTATGGCTGTAAAGACACGGTTATCCATCCTGTGAACATCTTTGGTTATGCGGGCGCGTTCAGCTATTCGCCTACGCAAGGTTGCGCACCATTGTCGGTGCACTTCTCGGCTACACTCAGTAATGTGCCTTTTATCACATGGGACTTTTCTGATGGTGTAACTACGAGTCTGACCTATACTGATACAACAGTACATATCTATACTACTCCGGGTGCCTATGTACCCAAGTTGATATTGAGTGATAATACCGGATGCCAGACATCGAGTACCGGACTAGACACGATAAAGGTGAATGCCGTATTCCCTAAGATGAGCACCAACCCGTCGCCGGTGTGTATCGGCATTCCGTTCACGATGGTAGATTCTTCAACAAGTTTCTGGGACACTATCAGATCATGGGAGTGGACCTACGACGGCAATACAAGCACCCTCTCTTCACCATCGCATATTCTTACCACACCGGGTACATATCCTATTACACTGAAGGTGACGGACGGGTGGGGCTGTTTCGGAACACTGAGCAGCAACATCGTTATTAATCCGCCACCTGATGTGACTGCCAGCCCCGATACCGTTGTGTGTGTTACAGACCCTGCGACGCTGAGTGGCTACGGCGCAGCAACCTATACATGGTCGCCGCCGGCCACCCTCAGTTGCACTACCTGCAACCCTACACTTGCCACACCCGATGTGCCTACCACCTATACGGTGACCGGTACTGACGCGAACGGCTGTGTGGATTCGGCAACGGTTACCGTAGGTCTGCGCACACACACCATCAGCAAGGCCTGGGGCGACACTGCAGTGTGCGAAGGCGTGACGGTGCAGCTCTTTGATACAGGTGGAACGTCCTATTTATGGATGCCGCCAACAGGGCTCAACAGCAGTACGGCTTACAATCCGTTGGCTACACCGCCATACACTACTATCTATACGGTTATAGCCCGACTGGGTAGCTGTATCCCGGACACCAATCAGGTGACAATAACTATATGGCCACTACCGAAGGTAGATGCCGGCCCTGACCAGAGGCTTGTTGCAGGCTCTGTTGCCTATTTGCAGGCATCGGGTACCAACATGGATACCTATAAGTGGTGGCCCGGCGAGACACTGAGTTGTACTGAATGTCTGGCACCTGTGGCGAGCATGACCATGAATACGACGTATTACATAGATGCCGTTTCAGACAGGGGGTGCCGCGCTTCAGATTCGGTGCGTATATTGTTGTACTGTGATAATAGCATGGTATTCGTTCCCAATGTATTTACGCCCAACGGCGACGGACAGAATGATATCTTCTATCCGAGAGGCATGGGTATAAAGACCATTAAATCTTTCAGGGTGTATAACAGGTGGGGTAATCTGCTGTTCGAGCGCGAGTCGATCAACCTGAATGATGCTACCAATGGTTGGGACGGATCGCACAAGGGCGAAGAACCACGTCCGGATGTGTATGTATACCTAATAGAGGCAGTCTGCTATACCGGAGAGGATGTACACATCAAGGGAGATGTAACGATAGTGAAATAGACGATAAACCATAGATAAAACAATAGAGGCAACCGTTCAGGTTGCCTCTATTGTTTATGCCAAAAGCAGTAAGATCTATTTTCCGTTATCGCCATTCAATGTGAAGACATACTGAATCAGATTGGCGCCCATCTGCAAGGCGGCAAGTCTTTTTTCGGGTGCATCGTGGTGCACATCCTGGTCTTCCCATCCATCACCAAGGTCGGTGCTGTAGCTGTAAAAACACACAAGACGACCCTTGTAAATGAGACCATACCCCTTGGGTGGTTTCTCATCGTGCTCGTGGATCTTTGGCAGTCCGTTATTGAAGTTGAATTTCTGATGATAGATAGGGTAAGAGAACGGCAATTCCACAAGGTCCAACTCGGGGAACACCTTCTTTAGTGCCGGGCGGACGTATGGGTCCATACCGTAGTTATCGTCAATGTGCAGGAAGCCGCCACTCTCCAGGTATTTGCGCAGGTTCTTAGCTTCGGCGTCAGACACTGCCCACCGGCCATGACCCGTCATGTGTACGAAAGGATAGTTGAACAGGTCCGGGCTGCCTATCTCCACCTGTCCTTCTTTAAGATCGAACGAGGTGTGTAGCTGTTCATTACAGAAAGAGGCGAGGTTTTTTAACGCGGTAGGGTTGGCATACCAGTCGCCACCGCCGTTATAGACGAGCAGACCAAGCTTTAATCCCTGCGCCTGAACCGATAATGAAGAAAGGGCAAAGGCGAGAGGCAACAAATAGTTCTTTATCCGCATCAGGATACCATATTGAAGTATGCAGCAACAGACATCGCGGCAGTTTCGGTGCGCAAACGCTGTGCGCCTAAAGATACCGGTTTGTACCCGTTGTTGAGGCACAAATTTACTTC
>JACCEA010189579.1_pt1 | contig 17743 bp, 18 predicted proteins | sample 7449851 | NCBI WGS metagenome assembly JACCEA01 (sample SAMN15323453, study PRJNA562643) | freshwater metagenome | isolation source: river surface water | place: USA:Blue River Watershed | collected 2017-08-18
GAAGCAAGACACGGTCTAGTTCGTATCCCCACCGCTCGGAACCCGCATAAAACCGTGGTTTGGGCCAAACCTGTTGACTTGAGCAAGGCTAGGTACGCCTCTCGAAAACGCGGAAAAAAGACGTACCGAGACTGAATGCTTGATTTTATTGAGTTTTAACTAACTCGCTATGGTCAACAGCTTTTGAGCAAATCGCGTGCTCAAAATGAAATGTCATCTGATTTGGGGCGCTGTGACGAGCATGTCTAACTTGCTCAGGTCCGTCTTTTGAGTGGTCAGAGTCAATCAAATCAAGGCTTTAGAAGCACCGAAAAGCGGATCTCGTAAAGTTAGCGCAGCGACCCCTAGTGGTGCGTGGCGGCCCAGCAGGGGTCGCTTCGCTAACTTGTTGGAGTCAAAATAAATTATGTTTTGATGTTATCAGGGATTCGAACCAGACCATAAGAGCTTTGTCGCCAAAGTTCCAACGGAGCCAAAGTCAAAGTGACGAATGCGACCCGTCACAGAGCACCCCATTTTCGGACTGTTTGCAGCCACAGAAATAAACGGTTTTTGTCTCGGTTGCCTCAAAGGCCTTGGGCGTAAACTCGCTTCCCTGATGGCTACCATCACAAAAGGGTTGGTTTTTACTTTTACCGCAGGAACACCAGTAATAGGTTTTCCCAGCAACAACCTCAACGGCATATGGCGATTTTTGTGCAACGGTTGGTTTCATGTTTGATCCTCGGTTTTCTGAATCTTATGCCTACGCACGCTGGGCCGCTCTATTGTCAAGGCTCCACTTGCCAGCACCAGCCGATGCCAACACCAAAAGTCCGCCAATGACTGCGATATTTTTAAAAAATAACAATTGCTGCACAAAGGCCTGCTCGGCAGGAACCGACCAAAACGCATGTCCCGCCAAACTGGCGAAAAAGGTAAAGCCAGCGAGAGTGAACGCGGCATAGCGTGTTTTATAGCCAATGAGCAAAGCGACACTTCCAAGCACTTCAATTGCAATCGTCGCAACAAGCGCGGCGGAAGCCATCGGAATGCCAAGCGAGCCAAAGTAACCCACGGTGCTTTCAAAGCCAAACAGCTTGGATAGTCCTGCAGGTAAAAATAGTGCCACAAAGAGAAGTCGGCCCAGAAACTCGATGGGGTTAAAAGTATTTTTCATAGTGATTTCCTTTCTAAGTAAATAAAAATTAAGTAAAGTTGAATCCGAAATATCGGATGGTCAGATTAATGAAACACATAGCCATCCATCGCGATCACTTGATCGCTAATGCCGCGATAAAAGGCCTCGGGCTGCGCATCTCTGCCTCCAGCTCCCAGGGCCGTGAACAACGGCAATAGGTGTTCGTCACGCGGGTGGGCAAGCACGCCTGCAGGTTGAAGGCTGCGGTAGTTCAGTAGCGAATCGGCATCGTGCGCGACCATTCGGGTATGAATCCAGTCAGCAAACTGCCGTACATAGTCAGGCGTATGGACCTGTTCGGACATTCGCAGGCGCTGAAAGTCTCGCAGGTTGTGGGTGATATTTCCTGACGCCAATATGAGAAACCCTTGCTCTGCAAGCGGCGCCAGGGCCTGGCCCACACGGTAAGCATGCTGGGGTCCGCCGTGGTGCTGCAACGAGAGCGGCACAATGGGCAAATCCGCATTAGGGAACATCTGGCGCAGCGGCACCCAGGCACCGTGATCCAGGCCGCGTTCGACATCTGTCTCTGCTGGCAGGCCGGCAGCAGTCAATGCCGCCGATACTAATTTCGCGGCCTCCGGGCAGCCGGTGGCCGGATATTGGATCTCATAGAGACGCGAATCGAACCCACCAAAGTCATGAATGGTATCGAGTTTGGTTGCCGTACCAACCGTCGGAACCCGGGTTTCCCAGTGCGGGCTCAACACGATCACAGCACGGGGTGTATCAAGGCGCGCAGCCAGAGTGCTCATGGCTGCACCGGCAGCACCAGGCTGCAAGGCAAACATAGGCGATCCATGCGGAACGAAGAGTACAGAGCGAATTGAGTTCATGAGACAGAACTCTAGGGGACTCAAGACGGATAAAAAACTAGCTAATCAGCAAATATTTGTTGCATAATTTGCAACGATGGACAGACTCGATGCAATGCAATCCTTCGTGCGGGTCGCCGAGGCGGGTAGTTTTATCGCCGTGGCCAACCAGCAGCAGGTCGCCCGCTCGGCAGTGACCCGTCAAATCGCCGCGCTTGAGACACATCTAGGTACCAAGCTAATCACGCGCAGTACCCGCCATCTCACGCTCACTGCGGCAGGCGCAGCGTATCTAGAGAAATGCCGGGTCATTCTGAATATGGTGGATGCCGCCGAGTCGAGCCTGAATGAAGAGAAAACCGTGCCCCGTGGCCGCATACGGCTTGGACTCCCACTTAGCTATGGGCTGCAGGAATTAACCCCAGCACTGCTGGACTTTGCCAAAGCGCAGCCATTTATTGAGCTTGTGATGGATTTATCTGATCAACGATCCAACCTCATCGAAGAAGGTCTAGACCTATCGATCCGCATTACTTCAGATCTGCAGCCTGGAGACATCGTACGCAAGCTCGGCCAGTGTCGACTGCTGACACTGGCATCCCCCGCCTATCTGAAAGAACACGGTGAACCAACTCACCCCAATGATCTGCAGCACCATGAATGTTTGATCTATGCGAGCGACAGCACCATGAACACCTGGCCGTATCGCGAGGGTAAGAAGCCGCTGCAAGTGGCCGTGCGCGGGCGCATTGTGGCTAACAACGGCATCGCACTCGCCGAGGCGGCTACCCGGGGTATGGGCATAGCGCGCCAGCCTGATTTCATTGCAAAGCCCTACATTGCAAGAAAAAAAGTTCGGTCAATACTGGAAAATTTTGAGGCGGAACCACTAGGTGTCTATGCGGTGCTGCCGAGCAATCGGTATGTGCCGCATCGAGTGAGGGTACTGATTGATTATTTAGCACAGAGATTCGCTTTGACCGCTTGAACGATGCCCCGTTAAAAACGGGAGCGTCACCCTTCAGCACGCGCTAAACACACCGCTTAACAAAATTCCCTCACTAGGCGGACCAAATAGCTGGTTCGAATCCTGTGGCGGAGACGGAGGGATTCGAACCCTCGATGCGCTTTTGGCACATACTCCCTTAGCAGGGGAGCACCTTCGGCCACTCGGTCACGTCTCCGTTTTTGCAACGGAATCAGGATTCTAGCTCAAACGCCTTATGAAGCGCGCGAACCGCCAATTCCATGTACTTATCATCAATTACCACCGAGATCTTAATTTCGCTGGTTGAGATCATTTGAATATTGATCCCCTCTTTAGAGAGCGTCTCAAACATAGTGCTTGCGATACCCACATGGCTACGCATGCCAATGCCGACAACGGAGACCTTACAAATATCCTTGGCGCCGGAGATTGATCGGGCCTGAATTACCGACTGAACGTCAGACTTCAACACCTCAAGCGCTTTGTCAAGTTCGTTACGGTGAACCGTAAACGAGAAATCAGTCATGCCATCGTGGCTCGCGTTTTGAATAATCATATCGACATCGATATTCGCTGCTGCAATGGGCCCTAATATTTTGTAAGCAATTCCAGGCTTATCGGGCACACCCGCAACTGTCACCTTGGCTTCATCGCGATTAAACGCGATTCCAGAAATAACGGCTTGTTCCATAGTTTCATCTTCCTCGTACGTAATCAGGGTGCCAGATTGCGCCTCCTCTGCTAGCGCAATATCCGGATCCGTAAGGCTCGAGAGCACCCGGGTCTTGACTTTGTATTTACCAGCAAACTCGACAGAGCGGATCTGCAACACCTTAGACCCCAGGCTTGCCATCTCGAGCATTTCTTCAAAAGTAACTTTTTCAAGACGCTTGGCCTCGGGGACAATTCTTGGGTCTGTGGTGTAAACCCCATCGACATCGGTATAAATCAGACACTCCTGCGCATTAAGCGCAGCCGCAATAGCCACTGCAGAGGTATCTGATCCACCCCGGCCCAAGGTGGTGATATTGTGGTCTGCATCAATTCCCTGAAACCCTGTCACCACAACAACATGGCCGGACTCTAAATCCTTTCGAATACGTGCATCATCAATCGACTCAATCCTTGCCTTGGAATAGGCCGAATCCGTCTTTACGGGGACCTGCCAGCCGGTATAGCTCTTCGCCTTAACCCCAATCGCCTGAAGTGCAATTGCCAGAAGACCTACCGAGACCTGCTCGCCAGTCGATGCAATCTGATCCAGTTCCCGCGCATCGGCGCGCTCTGAAATTTCTTTCGCAAGCCCCAAGAGGCGATTCGTCTCCCCTGACATCGCAGAGGGGACCACCACGACCTGATGACCCGCCTTTTGCCATTTGGCAACCCGACGGGCAACGTTCTTGATGCGCTCTGTTGAGCCCATCGATGTTCCGCCGTATTTATGAACGATTAATGCCATGGTGTTTAAACAATTGAGATGAAGTGGCTCACTAACAGTAAGACAGAGATTATCGCCCAATCCTTAGAAAACCACGTTCCCGAATGACCCGCCAGGCCTGCCCCGAAGCGGGATCGGCCAGATCCATCTGCGCAAAGGGCTCGCGGGCCACCCGCAACTGGCGCAGAAATTCGGCGAGCCGTTTCGTGGGGGGGGTCGGGGCGCCATGCTGCTTGAGCCAGCCGCGAATAATTCGGGCCGCCAAGGCCTCGTCTTGCGCAAACAAGACATCTAGATTCAGCCGGCCCTCGGGCATACGGCTTTCTTCGAGCGCCTGCTCGGTGACCAGCTCTAAAAGATCACGGGCGGTCTGCAGGTGAACAATACTTCGCGCCATCGCGCTATCTGCGCCCTGCCGAAGACTCCTTAATACCGGCATCACCTCTAGACGAATCCGATTGCGTGCGATATCGGTATCCGAATTGGTTGGATCCTCAATCCAACCAAGGTTTTCTCGACTCGCATACTCCAATAACGACTGACGGCTCTGATCGAGTAGCGGGCGCCACCGCATGATGATGCGATTACCAAGATCCATCTTCGATAGGCGATTCATTGCAGACAAGCCCTCAAGCCCTGCCCCGCGAATCCATTGCAGAAGTGCGGTTTCGAGTAAATCATCGCGATGGTGGGCTAAGGCGAGTACGGCCTGATCGGGCAGGGATTCTGCAATTGCCTGATACCGATGCCGCCTTGCCGCGGCCTCAAGGCCCAGCGATGCAATCTCTGCCTGCGCAATCTGAACCCGGACAACCGTTAGAGGAAGACTTAGCTGTCTGCAGATCGCCTCACACTGGGCAACAAACTGCGCTGAAGCGGCCTGTAGCCCGTGATCGACATGAATTGCAGATAACCTAAAGAGTTGTGGAAGCTTTTGCTGCATGCGGTGCATGAGATGCAGCAGCACAGTGGAGTCAAGCCCACCCGAGAGCCCCACCACAAGATGGAGCGACATTTAAGACGCCTTGATTTCCTTGAACTTACCAAGCGCACGAATTCGTGCGTGACGCTGCGCAATCAAAGACTCTGTATCGAGGTCCTGAAACGCACGCAGAGAGTCGGCAACCGCCTTTTTCAAAGAATCGGCCATCTGTTGATGATCACGGTGGGCGCCGCCCAAGGGCTCGGTCACAATTTTGTCGATCAGACCCAGGGCCTTTAATCGCTGTGCGGTAATGCCTAAGGTCTCGGCAGCCTCAGGGGCTTTATCTGCACTCTTCCAGAGAATCGACGCACAGCCCTCTGGGGAGATTACCGAATAGGTGGAGTACTGCAGCATTAATAAGGCGTCTCCGACCGCGATTGCAAGCGCACCGCCGGAGCCGCCCTCTCCAATAATCACAGAGATGATCGGCACGCGAAGCCCAGACATCACAATTAAATTCTTGCCGATGGCCTCCGACTGTCCGCGCTCTTCCGCACCAATTCCTGGATAGGCCCCTGGCGTATCCACCAATGTAATCACGGGAATTTTATACTTCTCGGCAAGCTCCATAAGACGCAAAGCCTTGCGATAGCCCTCGGGACGCGGCATGCCAAAGTTGCGCAGTGTCCGCTCTTTTAAATCACGTCCCTTCTGATGGCCAATCACCATGACGCTTTGTCCGTTAAAGCGCGCCAGCCCCCCTACGATCGCAGGATCATCTGCAAAGGAACGATCGCCGTGCAACTCATAAAAGTCGGTGAACATCAGGCTGATGTAATCAAGCGTATAAGGCCGCTGTGGATGCCGGGCCACCTGCGCAATCTGCCAAGGCGTGAGTTTGGAATAAATATCTTTTAACTGATTCTCAGTCTTGGTTCTTAACCGGCTGATTTCTTCCGAAATATCGACAGCCGAATCGCTCTGAACAAAACGCAGTTCGTCGATCTTGTTCTCGAGTTCCGCAACGGGGAGCTCGAAATCCAAAAAGGTTTGTTTGGGTGTTGAAGTGGCTTGCGCGGTCATAGGGGCCCTATTGTCTTATAAAAGGGCTTATTGCGCTCGCCAGGTTGTCCCTGCCGCGCTGTCCTCAAGGACTATGCCCTGAGCCAGTAGGTCGGCCCGAATCTGATCGGCCCGAGCAAAATCTCGCCCCGCTTTGGCTGCCCGACGCTCTGCGATGAGAGCCTCTATCTGAGGTGGATCTAAGGCAACCGTGACGCCTGACTGCGCGTAGGTCGTTGGTGCTCTGGCCAGAAGCCCAAGGCTCGCTGCCAACGCGCGCATCAGCCGCGCAAGCTGCTTTCGTAGGAGAGGTTCACTCTCTTTGTTAATAATGGTTGCCAAGTCAAAGAGTGCCGCAATCGCGATTGGGGTATTAAAGTCGTCGTCCATTGCATCGCCAAAAGCCTTGATCGAGCGGGCCACTTCGGGGTGATCCGAAAACTCATTGGCGACAGCCTCACAATCCATCTGTTGCTCGATATTGGGCCATTCGTCGTCGATTCCCGCTCCGGCTAGGGCGGTATAGAGACGGCCAAGTCCCTGGCGGGCGTCTTCGAGATGTGTGTCTGAATAATTAAGCGGACTGCGGTAGTGCGCGCGAAGAATGAAAAACCGAACCACCTCCGGATCGAACTTCTTGATGACTTCACGAATCGTAAAAAAATTACCCAGAGACTTCGACATTTTCTCGTCATCAACCCGAACAAATCCGTTATGCATCCAGAGATTCACGAAGGGCTTACCGGTCTCAATTCCATACGCACCTTCGGATTGGGCAATCTCATTTTCGTGGTGAGGAAACTGGAGATCGGCGCCGCCACCGTGGATATCAAAATGCTTACCCAAAAGTGTGCAACTCATTGCCGAACACTCAATATGCCAGCCTGGCCGGCCCTCTCCCCATGGCGAGGGCCAACGAACATCCTTGGGCTCATCGGGCTTGGTCTGCTTCCATAGCACGAAGTCAAGGGGGTCGCGCTTGCCATCATTGACTGCCACCCGCTCACCTGCCCGTAACTCGTCGAGCGATTTACCAGAGAGTTTTCCGTAGCCAGGAAATTCCCGCACGGCGAAGTTGACGTCTCCCGCGCTGCCATCTGCACACGCCGCCTGATATGCCAATCCATTTTTCTTAAGCGCATCAATTACATCGAGCATCTGAGGCACGAAGTCTGTCGCCCGGGGCTCGTGATCTGGATCAATCACCCCTAGGGCCCTCGCATCCTCGTGCATGGCCTGGATAAACCGATTGGTCAACGCAGCAATGGGTTCGCCATTTTCAACCGCCCGCTTGATGATTTTGTCGTCGATATCGGTAATGTTTCGAACGTAGGTCACCTCGTAGCCACGCGCCCTGAGCCAACGGCTCACAACATCAAAGACCACCATGACCCGGGCGTGCCCGACATGGCAGAAATCGTAGACCGTCATGCCGCAGACATACATCCGGACATGTCCCGGCGTGATGGGCTCAAAATCCACCTTAGACCGGGTCAGAGTATTAAAAATTTTCAAGAATTCACCATGCTAGACTCAAGTCCCAGAGAATTACTGCAACTGCTCGCATTTTATGGGAATGACCAACAACTCCATTATTGCCCTATCGCTGTCTCTCGCCATGGCCCTTGTGGGGCCAGCCGCCGCGCAGACCCCGGCCCCGCAATCGGCAGGCCAGCCCGCGAACCGCACGGGCTTAATGCCTGGTCGCCCCATGGCCCCCGCGGCCTCGCCTGAGTTGATCGAAGCGCGTGAATTTGTTGCCCGACAGCAATGGCGTGAGGCGGCTGACCGTGTTGAATCCAACCTTGCCAAAAGGCCAAGAGACCCCCAATGGCGGTTTCTCCAGGGCGTACTCTTTGCCGAAATCGGAAAGACTGCAGAGGCGATTTCAGTCTTTGAGTTACTCACTGAGGATTTCCCGGAACTGGCGGAAACCTATAACAACCTAGCGGCTCTCTATGTCGATCAGAACGATCTTCAGAAGGCGCGTTTATTGCTCGAGCGCGCCGTCCAGAACCGGCCAGACTATGCGCTTGCCCACGAAAACCTAGCCGATGTCTATACGCGGCTTGCGATGAGCGCCTATCAGAAAGCCGCCAAATCAAATCAACCCTCGCCCAGCGTGAGACTCAAACTCGATTATCTCAACAAGATGCCAGCGATGCGTTCTTCACGAATCCTCACGAACCGCTAATAACAACCTGAACTCAATTATTGATATGGAGAATGCCACAATGAAAGTGAACCTAAAAACCTCAATGGGCGACATCACGCTCGAGTTAGACGGCAAGAAGGCCCCCAAGACCGTTGATAACTTTGTAGCCTACGTTAAATCAGGCCACTACGATGGCACGATTTTCCATCGCGTGATGGATAACTTCATGATCCAAGGGGGTGGCTTCACCGCAAAGATGGATCAGAAACCCGCAAAAAATACCATCCAAAACGAGGCCGATAATGGGCTAAAGAATATGAAATACACCATCGCGATGGCCCGCACGAGCGACCCACACTCAGCGAGTGCGCAATTTTTTATTAACGTAGCGGATAACGATTTCTTAAATTTCAGCTCTCCAACATCAAGTGGCTGGGGCTATGCCGTTTTCGGAAAAGTTGTAGCGGGCACTGATGTGGTGGACAAGATTAAGAAAGTAAAAACGGGTAATAACGGCTTTCATCAGAACGTTCCGCTCGAGCCTGTCTCGATTCTGAAGGCGGAAATCGCAAAGTAGTAATGAGTACTCCGGGCGAATCTCAGCCAGGCGCAAGACAAGCCGCGCTTGGGACTCGCTCTGCCCTGCTCTGCTCTGATATTCATCTTAGTAACGACGACCCCGAGCTCACCGATCGATTCCTGGGCTGGCTTGAGCGCGAGTCGATACGCCTAAAACCCGAGTCGATCATTATCCTAGGCGACTGTTTTGACGCCTGGGTCGGTGATGATCTTTTAGACGCTGCAGGCCCAAACACCTGCGAGACGCGACTCGTGACCTGCTTAGAGCAACTCGCTCAAAGAGGCCATGCCCTCTACATCATGCATGGCAATCGCGATTTTTTATTGGGCGATCAGTTCGCTAACGCCTGCGCAGCCACGCTACTGCGCGACCCTTGCGTATTGAGTGTTGATTCAGGTCTGAAAATTCTCCTCACCCATGGTGACCAGCTCTGCACCGCGGATACCGACTATCAAGCCTTTCGCCGTCAGCTGAGAACTGGCCCATGGCAGACCGATTTCCTAAGTAAGCCCTTAGCACAGCGGCAAGAGGTCGCACGTGATTTGCGGATGCAGAGCGAGCACGAGAAATCAGTTAAATCAATGGCGATCATGGATGTCACCGATGCCGATGCCGCCTTCTTGACTGACCAATTAGGCGCCGACCTTTTACTGCACGGCCATACCCACAGGCCGGGGCGCAGTGTGATGTCCAATGGAAAGTTACGCTGGGTACTTCCGGACTGGGCACCGCCCCATGGCGGAGGCCTCTGGGTGGATGCAGCGGGAATTCAGGCGATCTAGCGTTTTTTTAACGCCTCGATTTCCTCTTGCTGTCGCTTAAGTTCGTCGACCAACTGATGCAACACCACATCGACTGGATCCTGTAGACCGGGGGTCACACCGTAGGCTGCAAAGCGATCACCCTCGACCTGCCGTGCCATGGAATCCGCATATTGTTCATCGACAATACGCGCGGGGATACCAATCACTGTAGCGCCTGCGGGTACCGCCTTCACCACAACCGCATTGGATCCGATTTTTGCGGCCTCTCCGACCGTAAAGGGGCCCAACACCTTTGCACCCGCACCCACTACTACACGCGACTCGAGTGTTGGGTGACGCTTACTGCCTTTAACTAATGAGGTGCCACCAAGCGTTACACCTTGATAAATCGTGCAGTGGTCACCAATCTCGGTTGTCTCACCAATTACCACACCCATGCCGTGATCAATGAATACCCCGCGTCCGAGCCTTGCCCCCGGATGGATTTCAATACCGGTTAGCCAACGCGACAACATTGCGATGAATCGGGCAAACCACCGCAGGGGCGCAAGATCAGAGGCCCAGAACAGATGGGCCAAGCGATGAAGCCACAAGGCATGTAAGCCGGGATAACAGGTCAAGACCTCGAAGGTGTTTCTCGCCGCGGGATCGCGGTCGAGAATGGCTTGGATGTCGTCTCGAAGGGCATTTAACATGGCATAAGGGTATCAGGAGAGCCGCTCAATCTCAGTGCATAGCCCTCTTAACATCTGTACTTCATCCTCCCACATCTCTTTTCGGGCTAAAAACCGCTTCAGCCGCTCATCGAATCGGCCGGGATTGTCTGGCTTTAAATACCCAACTCGAACCGCAACACGAACCAGATGAGCGTGCAATCCCGCAACAGCAGCATGGTCGGCAGGCTTGGCGGTCTCACGCTGATTACCGACACGATTCGCGAGGTTGTCGTCCATCACCATCGTCATTGCACCCACCAGACGCTCTCGGGCTGCGCGCCGCATTGCGTAGGCGACAACCTGAACTGCCTGAGCGAGATTTAAGGAGCTAAATTTCTCTTCAACATCGAAACTGCAGACATGGCGGCATGCCAACAACTGATCGTTGGTGAGGCCTGATCGTTCTGCCCCAAACACAAAAGCGGCCTGCGCCCCAGGTGCACGCTCGAAGTGGTCGAGCAAGGATTCGCAGGCGGCCTCAAGCGATAGACGAGGCGGCTCAAACTCCCGCGTACGAGCGCTCAGAGCGCAACTCCAGGTCGAGGGGCCAAGCGCCTGGTCTAGCGAACAGACCACCGCCTCGGAGAGCACCCGCGCCGCTCCCGAGGATAGGGCCACCGCATCGGCCCGCATTGCTATCTTGGAGTCCTCAGGGTCAACCAGGAAAAGCTGGTGAAAGCCCATCGCCTGCATCGCGCGTGCGGTCGAGCCGACATTACCGGGATGGCTGGGATTGGCCAGCACAAAACGAATGCGCCGCAATACATCCGCTAAGACAGGAAAGGATCTAGAATCTTGCATAGGCACAATGATGCCTTGTTTTTCCTCGCTCCTTAAAAGACTCGACCATGCATCCATTGCTCAATACGGCAGTTAAAGCTGCCCGCCGTGCAGGCACCATTATCAATCGCGCAAGCCTTGACCTCGATCTTCTTCGGATCGGACGCAAGGCACCGAACGACTTTGTCACCGAAGTCGACCAGGCCGCTGAGGCAGCAATTATTGAGGTACTCGCCACCGCCTACCCCGACCATGATTTCCTGGCAGAGGAAACCGGGACCGCAGGCGCCGGGCGCAATGGCCAACGCAAGTCGGCGTCTGAGTTTGTGTGGATCATCGATCCGCTCGATGGCACCACTAACTTTATTCACGGGTTTCCACAATACGCAGTCTCGATCGGCCTGTCGTATCGGGGTCAGATTACACAGGCGGTAATCTACGACCCCGTGCGCAATGATTTGTTTATTGCCTCAAAAGGCAAGGGAGCGATGCTCAACGACCGCCGCATCCGCGTTGCCCAACGTGACCGACTCGATGAAAGCCTCATTGGAACCGGCTTTCCTTTTCGAGACTTCGAATCCCTCGAGACCTTCACGGTAATGTTTAAAGAACTTACCCAGAAGACCGCAGGGCTGCGTCGGCCGGGCGCAGCCGCTCTTGATTTAGCCTACGTTGCCTGCGGGCGACTTGATGGCTTTTTTGAAATGGGGCTTATGCCTTGGGATGCAGCAGCGGGTAGCCTCTTAATCACTGAGGCCGGAGGGCTTGTCGGCGACTTTAAAGGCGATTCGGATTATCTATTCCAAGAGAATATTATTGGCGCCTCACCCAAAGTTTTTGGCCAACTCGTTTCTATTTTATCGAAGTACAAACTCGTTGATCCGAAAAAAGGGCCCGCACTCAAGCAACAGATGGACTCTCGGTAACTCAACCCCTCAGCCGTTGTTGATCATGAGTAACGCTCACACGCCGATGATGCGCCAATACCTGGCGGTAAAAGCCGAGTATCCGGACATGCTCGTGTTTTATCGCATGGGCGACTTCTACGAACTCTTCTATCAGGATGCCCAATCTGCATCTCGATTACTTGGCATTACGCTCACCGCACGGGGCCAGAGTAATGGCGCCCCAATTCCAATGGCAGGTGTTCCTGTCCAATCCGCCGAAGGCTATCTTGCAAAACTACTGGCCAAAGGATTGTCGGTCGCGATCTGCGAACAAATCGGCGACCCAGCAACCTCAAAAGGCCCGGTAGAGCGCAAGGTGGTCCGCGTGATCACACCCGGCACCATGAATGAAGCCAGTTTAATTCCCGATCGTGTGCAGGCCTGGTGTGCGGCCATCGATATCGAAGAGCAAGGCGGCCACACCCATGCTGCCATTGCCTGGTGCGATGTGGCAAGCGGTGAACTCTACTGGGCACGCTGTGATGCGCACTATCCGTGGAATGCACTGCTCACACAGATCAACCCCGCAGAGGTGATTCTGAGCGAGACCTGCAGTCTGCGAGGTGAGATTACGGGCACGGTAACGCCGCGCCCGCCGTGGGAATTTGATGCCAAACGTGGTGCAGAGTTGCTGAGAAGTAGGCTTAAGGTCTTGTCGCTGTCGGCCTATGAACTTGATCAAGAGCCCCACGCTACACATGCACTGCGGGCGATCGCTGCCTTGATTACCTATGCCGAGCGAAGCCAAGGCCGCGCGCTCACGCACCTCCAGGCACCGCAACAGTTTCGCCCCGATGACACCCTGATCATTGATTCCATTGCCCGCCGAACCCTAGAGCTTGTCTCGCCGTTATTTGCCGAGGCCAGTGATCAGACCACGCTCTTATCTGCCCTTGATCGTTGCATCACTGCACCGGGAAGCCGAAAACTTCGGCAATGGATTGTCGCGCCACTTCGGCACAATCACGCCGTAAGTGCCAGGCAGGCTGCAATTGCTTGGATCGTAAAATCCGAAGCGACACAGCAACTCGGCTCTGAGCTGCGTAGCGTCTTTGCATCAATTTCTGACATTGGCCGTATCGCTGGCCGCATTAGCCTGCGCAATGTACGCCCAAGAGAGTGTCTTGCACTCAAGCAGTCGCTTATGGCATTGCAATCGGTGCATGACCTGATCACGAAGGCTACAGCCGAGAACCTTGCCCCACCATTAATCACCGCCCTTGGGCAGGGCCTTGCTCAGCACTCCGTATTAAACGAGTGTGCGGCCCTTCTTCAGCGTGCCATTGATGATCAGTGCAGCCTACAGATTCGCGATGGTGGCGTCATTCGTACGGGCTTTGATACCGAACTCGACGAATACCGCAGCCTACAAAACGACAGTGGCGAATTCTTGTTGGCGATGGAGGCCCGGGAGCGGGAGCGCACAGGAATTGCCAATCTTAAGGTGGGCTTTAACGCAGTCCACGGCTACTTCATTGAGATTACTGCGGGACAGCTTGGAAAAACACCGGATGACTATCAGCGTCGTCAGACCTTAAAAAATGCAGAACGGTTCATTACACCCGAGCTCAAAGCCTTTGAAGAAAAAGCTCTCTCGGCCCAGGAGCGGGCCCTTGCAAGGGAGAAATATCTCTTTGATTGCCTGCTCGACACACTGGATCCTTTTGTCCCGCAGATCCAGATCGCAGCCGAAGCGTTTGCCAGCCTCGATTGCCTCACAAGCCTCTCGACACACATCAGCCAAGACCGCTGGGTGCTACCCGAACTCTCCGATGAGGCGGTGATTCACATCACCGAAGGCCGACATCCTATCTTGGCCAACCGCATGCCGGATTTCACACCCAACGACACGGCATTAGATGGCGGCGATCGCATGCAGATCATCACGGGGCCAAATATGGGCGGCAAATCGACGTATATGCGTCAGGTTGCACTCATTGCAATACTCGGTCGGATGGGGGCCCCGGTGCCGGCCAAGCGGGCCACCATTGGAGAACTCGATCGAATATTTACACGCATCGGCGCGGCTGACGATCTTGCGGGTGGGCGCTCCACCTTCATGGTGGAGATGACCGAGGCGGCCATGATCCTGCACCGGGCAAGCCCAAAGAGCCTGGTGCTCATGGATGAGATTGGCCGCGGCACCTCAACCTCAGATGGGCTTGCACTGGCATGGTCGATTGCGCAGACCTTAGCCCACGACAATCGTTGCCTCACGCTCTTTGCAACCCATTACTTTGAACTAACAGCCCTTGCCACTACAACCAACGGCGCTGGTATTGTTAATGTCCATGTAGGAGCAGTCGAGCATGAACATACACTCGTCTTTCTGCATCGGGTTTCGCCCGGACCCGCCAGCAGAAGCTTTGGTATCCAGGTGGCGAAACTCGCCGGACTGCCAGCACATGTGATGGCCCTTGCGAACCAGAAACAGCAAGACTTTAATCACGCGGGCCACGCCGAAACGAATAAGCCCCAGCTCAAGCTCTTTTAATAACTTATGCGACGACTTCAGCAACAAGGTCAGCAACGCTCCAAGCGACCCCTTCCGAATCAACCCGTCACCTGGCTCGGAGGACTCACACCCAATCAATTCATGCGTGATTACTGGCAGAAAAAACCTCTGCTGGTCCGGGGTGCGTTTCCAGATTTTGAGCCCACCGTATCAATCGATGATGTCTTAGCACTCTGCCAAGACGACCGCGCAGAATCGCGACTCGTTCGTCAGACACGGGCGGGATGGGCGCTTCATCACGGGCCCTTTACAGCAAAACAGATTCCATCAAACCGCAGCTCACGCTGGACGGTGCTCGTCCAGCAAGTCAACACCCTAATGCCCGAGGCTGATCTGTTTCTCGACGCCTTTCGATTTATTCCCGAGGCGCGGCTTGATGATTTGATGATCAGCGTGGCTGGACCCGACGGAGGCATTGGTGCCCATGTCGATTCTTATGATGTCTTTCTCGTGCAGGCCAGTGGCGAGCGGCGGTGGGAGATCGCAGCCCGGTTTAAGCCCGCCTTGCTTGATGGGGCCCCACTGAAAATCCTCAGACAGTTCCGTGCCGAGTCGAGTTGGAATCTTGCACCTGGCGACCTGCTGTACCTGCCCCCCAATGTGGCCCACCGGGGAACCGCCATCGGGAAGGACTGCATGACCTGGTCGGTCGGGTTTCGGGCCCCAAGCCCACTCGATCTCGCGGACCGGGTCTGGGCCAACCACTGGGAATCGAGGACTCAATCGCCCTGGTCGGACCCGTGGCTTGCCGCCACCAAGAGCCCCGGTGCAATCCCGGAGGAACTCCTCGCAGCCATGGTGAAGCAGGTTACCGAACACTTCTCGGGCCTATCGAACCAGGCGGCCATCGCACAGTCGCTGGCCCAAAGCCTAAGTGAGCCTGCCGCCAATGCCGTCTTTGAGGCGCCCCCAAGGCCCGATAGTCTTTCCCGATTTTTAAAAAAATCAGGCCAGTTCGGGCTGCGGCTCGCCTGCGCGACCCGTCTGCTCTATCGGGGCAGAGACTTCTTTATGAATGGGGAGCCCTTGCCACTAGCGGGCGCCGAGGGTTCGAGGAAGACTCCTGCCGGAACGGGTAAAAAATCGCAAAATGTGCAGGATTTTTTAAAAGAGCTGTCGGATTTTCGTCAACTTGATTGCAAGGCTTGCGTTAGCCTGCCCCCGGCCCTGCAGGATGCCCTCTACAACGTATACCGTGCCGGGTGGATCGTATATAATTTAAGGGTTAACTAGGCTAGATTTTCTGGTTAACGTCTCCTCTTATTTTTTATCTCTAAGGAAAACCAAATGCAGAAGTCGATCCTCGCAGCCATGATTTTGGCTCTCGGTGTTGTTGCTTGTGGCAAAAAAGAAGAAGCAAAAGCACCCGCCCCAGCACCCGCAGCTGCTGAGCAAAAGCCTGCCGATGCAGCACCTGCTGCAGCGCCCGCAGCGCCTGCCGCTCCCGCCAAGAAGTAATTCTTAGCGGACTGCAGAATGCAGTCAGTAGTCAAAACGCCAGCAAGCAATTGTTGGCGTTTTTTATTGGGCCAACGCTACCCAATCAAAGCCCTCAGCCTGAGAGGCAATCTCAAGTGCCGCCTCACTGCGCAATACCGGACGCAAGGCAGCCTCAACCAAATCAGGTCGATTGTTCTGACGGCTTAAGTGTGCCGCCACCACAATCTGCAAACGTGATTGATCGAGGGCCCCAAGAATCGAGGCCGACATTGCATTCGATAAATGGCCATAAGGCCCACCAATCCGCTCTTTAAGGCTTGGGGGGTAATCACTGCTCCTTAACAACTCAAGATCGTGATTGGCCTCAAGAAATAAGGCATCTGTGCACGAGAGGATTGACTCGATATGCTGGGTCGATCGGCCCACATCGGTGAGGATACCCAACCGCGATACCGAATCTTCAACCACCAACTGTGCGGGCTCACGCGCATCATGAGGCACAGGAAAACAGTTCAATACGAGATCCCCAAACTCCAGCCGGGCATGGCTATCGACTTCAAGTGTTCGAACACCTGACCAGAATTCATTTGCGCCAGCGATTCGTGTGCCGTGAGTAAGAAACACCGGGATATCGGCCGCGCGCGCAAATCGTGCGACACCTCCGACATGATCACCGTGCTCGTGGGTCACAAAGATTGCGTCAATATCGTTGATGCACAACCCCCGCGCCTCTAGCCGCTTGCCTGCCTCTCGAAGGCCAAGGCCACAATCCACCATCACCCGAGTGGGGTCTTGGCGCCCCAAACGATGGGCCTCAATCACCAGGGCGTTACCCTCGCTACCGCTTGAGAGGCTTGTAAACCGCAACCCGCTACCCCCGTGCGTTGACGTTCACGTGCGACTAGGTTGTGATTACTGCGACCGATTACTTCAACTGCTCAAAGAGCACCGACAGCATCCGTTGGGCATTGGTATCGTTTACAGGCTTTCCCGTTTTATCAAGAATCGATACCCGCGTTCCATTCTGACCATTGGCCACCACGAGGACCCGATATTGATCGGCCGATTCAGACGCCGCACTCGAAGAGAAGAGCTTCGAGAAGAATCCCTTCTTCTCTTCTTGCTGGTTCACGGTCGGATCGCGGTACCGCACGAAGAACAACCCCTTCGCACGGTCACGATCTTCTACCGTAAATCCGAGACGATCGATTGCGACCCCAACACGCCGCCAGGCTCGGTCAAATGACTCTGCAATTTCAATCGACGATGCATCGCCCGTTTTGACGATCTGGGCGGTAGGCGTTGCCGCTACCGACTGGGCCAGTAGATCACGAGTCCGGTTTTGATCGGCGCCAAGACGCAGCATGAGACGACGCAAGAACTCCGCCTCAAGCTCCCGATCAGCCGGGCGGTTTGTCCAGGTTGTTTTGATGTCCGA
>JACCEA010335673.1_pt1 | contig 17737 bp, 14 predicted proteins | sample 7449851 | NCBI WGS metagenome assembly JACCEA01 (sample SAMN15323453, study PRJNA562643) | freshwater metagenome | isolation source: river surface water | place: USA:Blue River Watershed | collected 2017-08-18
CAGCTCGGTTCTAAATCCAATCGGCGATTTCTTTGGTGGATTTTCAAATCTGCGTAATTCAAGTTCTCGTATTGAAGAACTTGAAAAAGAGAACGAAGAACTAAGAGTTAAAGCAATCTTTAATGAGAATATTGCAGCGGAACTTAAACAACTAAAAGGAGTTTTGGATTTAGCTGGCAAAGGTCGTTACAAAACCGTTAGTGCTCGCGTGATCAGCAAAGGAGGCACGGCGACTATCAGTGAATCAATTGTGATTGATCAAGGTTCACAGGCAGGAATTACCAGAGATATGACGGTAATTTCAGAAAGTGGACTAGTTGGAGTTGTTAAATCAACCACCGCAACCACATCAGTCGTAATGCTCATGAGCGATCCTGCTTTTCGCGTCGGAGTGAGAGTTGCTGGCACCCAATATATGGGAATTTTATCTGGCGAAGGAGAGGGTCGTTATTTCGTGCAGATGTTAAGCGCTGCTGGCGAAATCAAATTTGAAGATTCACTTTTAGCTAGAGGCAGTTCTGGTGATAAACCATTTGTGCCTGGCGTTCCAGTGGGACGCGTTGTTTCTGTAGAAAACAGAGTTGGACAATTGACGGCACGAGCTAGGGTTGAGCCTTACGTTAGATTTGATTCACTTGGTGTTGTTAGCGTAGTTATTAAATCTGTAGGCGGGGATCCAGGTGATGCCTTAGTTCCGCAAGCGCCACGGCCAGCACCGACGGTAACCGTATTTGTTACCCCAAGCGAATAGTTAAAAGAAATTTCATGAGATTAAGTCGATTACCACTAGTTGTAGGAGTCCTACTCTCTATTTTTATCTTGCAGGAAGCATTTATCAATCGAATTGATTTTTACCTCGGCGGTTTCTCTCTCTACTTGGTCTTTGTGATCGCTTGGGTAATAAATGAAGAGCCAGAAAACGCCATGTTAATTGGTTTTTTTGCCGGTTTGATCGCAGACCTTTCTCCAACTTTGGAAGCTCCATTTGGACTATGGACTTTTGTTTTAACGGGTTTTTGTTATCTACTAGTTACAACTATTCGCGGTAATTTAGAGCCGCAAATCAGCCCAATTCAGATGTCCCTAGTTACGTCAATTAGCGCAACATTTCTCTTAATTATCTTCATAATATTTGGAGCAATTCTTGGTCAAGAAGTTGCTTCGGTCATCGTACTAATTAAGGAAATTGCCGGGAATTTACTTTGGAGTTTGGCGTTAGCTCCAATCTATATTCCTATGACTTTAAAGATTCACAAAATTTCTCTGACGGCAAGGGAACGATAATTGAGAGATAGAACATCAATTGCAATCGTCGTAGCCCAAATTTTTGTGGTTTCTCTAATGATGGCGCTATTCGGTCGCCTTTTCTATTTGCAAATAGCCGATGGTCCGCGTTATCAAGAAGCCGCTCTAGATATTCAAAGTAGAGATATCGTCACTCCAGCCCTACGTGGGCTAATTGTTGATATGGAAGGTGAACCACTAGCTACAAATAAAGCCGGATTAATGGTGACTGCAGATCGCTCAATTTTGGATCAACAACCTGACAAAGGCAGAAGTATTCTCTTTCGCGTTTCAGAGGTGTTGAATCTCGATTCAACAGATGTTTATGCCAGAACAAGGCTATGTGGCGAATTGCAGAAATCCGAACGAAATGGTTGCTGGACGGGAAATAGATACCAACCAATTCCAATTACAAAAGAAGCCACCGAAAGTCAGGTACTCCGAATTTTAGAGAGATCTGATTTATACCCAGGTATCGGAGCCGAACCAGTATCAATCAGGTATTACCCTGCGAAATCAGGAGAGCGGGCAACACATGTACTTGGTTATATCGGACCGGTTACCGAATCTGATCTAAATAATGAAAAAGGAAAGCGTTATTACCGTAATGAGTTGATTGGGAAAGCTGGAATTGAAGTTCAATATGATGAATTTCTTCGAGGTACGCCTGGGATACGCACCGTAATTGTCAATTACAAGGAATCAATAACTAGTGAATCTAGAAATATTGAACCGATTCCGGGTAATCATTTAGTCTTAAATATAAATGCCAAGCTGCAGAGCGCAGCCGAGGAAGCCTTAAAGAATGCAGTGCAACGTGCCCGTGGTAGTGGCTATCGAGGAGATTCCGGTGCTGCAATTGTTATGGATCTTGAAGGTCGAGTTATGGCGATGGCCTCTTATCCGGATTACGACCTAAATATTTGGGAAAATGGAATAACTGTTAGACAAGCAAAAGAGCTTTATAGTCAACAAAGTGCTGTTCCAGCTCTATCACGTGCGATACAGGGAAGTTTTGCACCAGCATCAACTTTCAAAGTTGTTTCTCTATCTGCTGCGGCATCTGCTAACTACAACTTGAGAAGTACTTATGATTGTCCGGCCCAAGTTGAAATTGGTAATCGAATCTTTAGAAATTTTGATAGCAAACCTGCCGGCCGCATCTCAATGACTACTGCGATGGCAATTTCTTGTGACTCAATCTGGTATCAAATTGCTTATGATGAATGGGTTCGCGACGGCGGGTTAAAACCAATAAGTAACCCTAAGGATAATTTCTTCAAGACCGCAAAAGGTTTTGGAGTCGGAAAGAAAACTGGAATCGATTTGCCATCGGAAGTATCTGGTCGATTGCCCGATCGCCAGTGGCGAAAAGACTGGTATGCGGGTAACAAAGATTTCTACTGCAATTACAAAGAACGCGCCAAGAAATCGCAACTCACCGAATACTTAATTGCTCTGGCCGTAGAGAATTGCATCGATGGCGACAAAGTTAGAGCTGGCGATATGGTTAATTTCTCAATTGGCCAAGGAGATGTCCTTATGACACCAATCCAAATGGCTGTCATGTATGCAGCAATTGCAAACGGTGGCGAACTTGTAAAGCCACAAGTTAGGCGTGCAGTAGTTACTCCAACAGGTAAAGTCCTTGAGAAATTTGAGAAGACGGTTACAGGAACATTGCCTATAAAGAAATCAACTTTGAAGTTGTTACAGAGTTCATTACGAGCGGTCGTTACATCTGGAACAGCGCGCGGAGCTTTTTCTGGATTGCGAGCAGAAGTTAGCGGCAAGACGGGTACGGGGCAGGTTTTTGGCAGAAACCTCGATGGCTCTGCAAAAGATGACACTTCTTGGTTTGCTTCTTATGCGCCAAGCAAAAACCCACAATATGTCGTCGTCATGATGGTAAGCCAAGGTGGTTTTGGAGCTAGTACCAGCGGCGTCGGCGTGAGAAGAATTTATGACTCAATCTTTGGTGAATCAGGAAAGCAAGCGATATTCCCAAATGGCGCATCGACTGAAATCCCAGCTATTAAGAATAAGGTTTCATGATGCATCAATTACCAGTACGTACAAATAAGAGACGATTCCTGACTGGTACGGATCCACTAATAAATGTTTCGGTATTACTTCTTTCTTTGTTTGGCATTGTTCTGGTTTACGCAGCAACCAGAGATTGGTTTGCTGTAAATAATCAAGACCCTGAGTATTATTTAAAGCGTCAGCTCATAAATGTTGTTATTGGCTTTGCTCTGGCATACGGAACTACTTTGGTCGATTACCGATTACTGCGCGCTTACACCCCAATCTTCTGGGGTCTAGGCGTGCTTGGGCTTTTACTTGTCTTAGTCCCCGGAGTAGGCAGTGTGGTTAACGGAGCGCGCTCTTGGATAGTTTTTCCTGGAGGATTCCAAATTCAACCTGCCGAAATAGCTAAGCTAACAATTATTGTAGGTATGGCGCTTATTCTTGCCGAACGTGAAGCTGGTTCCTCTGATCCGACTGATCGCCAAGTTCTCTATTCATTAATTGTGGCAGCAATACCAATTCTTTTAATTGTGCTACAGCCAGATTTAGGAACCGTAATGATCATATCTGCGGCAGTTATTTCAATGATTGCAATATCGGGAGCGCGAATTAGATGGGTTATTGGTTTACTAGTTGTAGGTGTTACGGGTGCTTATCTAGCTGTTGCTAGCGGTGAAGTTAGCGAATATCAACTAAATCGTTTACGCGCTTTTGTTGATCCATTTGCCGACCCACAGGCATCTGGATATCAATTACGACAATCGAGAATAACAATCGGTTCTGGTGGACTATTTGGCACAGGACTTTTTAATGGACCGCAAACTAATGGTCGTTTCGTTCCTGAACAACAAACTGATTTCATATTTACAGTTTCGGGCGAGGAGTTAGGTTTCGTAGGTTCTGCTTTTATTTTGACTCTGTACTTTGTGATATTAATGAGGGCTTTCTCAATTGCAAAGCGAACCAATGACCAATTTGGAAGATTAGTAACTATGGGAGTAATTGCTTGGTTTTCATTTCAAATATTTCAAAATATTGGAATGACCATGGGATTAATGCCAATGACTGGCGTACCGTTGCCATTCCTCTCTTATGGTGGATCAAGCATGTTTGCAAATATGATTGGAATTGGCTTGCTTCAAAATGTTTATCAACGCACTAGATAGGGTGATTTTCTCTAGTATTTAAGCCTCATCTTGCTGAATTAGGGGTACGTTCATCGAATGTGCCATACTTGGCAACGCAATCGCCTGATGGTTGCCAGACCGCTCTTTAGGTGCGGTCGGCAAAACTAAGAAAAGGCGCAACCGAGTTTTAGACGTCCTTCGGGACGCAGATAAAGGATTTAGTTATGGCCGAAGAGCCAAAAAAGACGCGTAAGCGCGCTGTTAAGAAATCATCTGAAGCGACTGAAAAGTCCGCGGAAAAAAAGTCGGAGAAGAAAAGTAAAGCTGCGATTCCAACACCGATTTTTCAAGCGGCTCCTGTTTCCCCGAGAGGCGAACGAAAAAAGAGCGAGAGTGAAACCCAAGAAAACGAGAATCGTCGCCGTCGTCGCCGAAGAGGCGGTAAAGATCGCCGACGTAGCGATCGCGATGAGAAGTTAGAAGCCGATAGAGAGAAATCAGAGAACAAAAACTCAGACACTAAGAAATCGGATAGTAGAAAAGAGATTCAACCTGCTGGTGAGCCGGTATTCAAGAAACGAAGACGCCGCCGCCGTTCTGGCGCCGAAGATGTAACTCCTGGCGAAAGCGTGGAAGATGGCGTTGTAACAGTTGTAAAAGTTAGAGATGCCAGACCTGCTACAGAGAGAAGCAACGATCGCGGTAGAGATCGAAAGAGTTTCGAACGTCGCGATCGACGTGATCGCTTCAGAGATCGTGGTCGAGATAGATCGCGATTCAACGAGCATCGAGAATTTAACCGTGATTACAAAGAGAATAGACGTCGCGGAACAATCCTTACCGATGCGGAATTCTTAGCTCGACGCGAATCTGTAGACCGTGAGATGTTGGTCCGTCAGCAAGGCGACCGCACTCAGATTGCAATTCTAGAAGACAATATTTTGGTTGAACATTATGTAAATAAGAGCAGCAATATCTCCTATGTTGGAAACGTTTATTTAGGAAAGGTTCAAAACGTACTTCCATCAATGGAGGCTGCATTCGTTGATATTGGAAAAGGAAGAAACGCAGTTCTTTATGCTGGTGAAGTCAATTGGGATGAGACTGGGCTTGCTGATAACAAGGAAAGAAAAATTGAACGAGTCTTAAAAACCGGTCAATCAGTTCTTGTGCAAGTTACTAAAGATCCAATTGGTCAGAAAGGTGCTCGCTTAACGAGCCAGATTTCACTGCCGGGACGTTATTTAGTTTATGTACCTGGCGGCGGAATGAGTGGTATTTCGAGAAGACTTCCAGAGAGCGAACGAAACCGTCTAAAAGATATTTTGAAGAACTTGATTACCGAAGATGAAGGCGTAATCGTTCGAACTGCTGCTGAAGGCGCATCAGACGAAGAATTGACTCGCGATGTAACTCGTCTTAAAGCGCAGTGGGAAGATATAAAGAAGAAATCAGAAAATAGTTCAACAAAAGCTCCATCGCTTCTTTATGGCGAACCCGATCTTGCAATCAGAGTTATTCGAGATATCTTCAATGAAGACTTTAGGAAATTGACGGTTCAAGGAACTGATGCCTGGGACGATATTCATAATTACCTTGGCCATATCGCTCCTGAATTAATGCAAAAAGTTGAAAAGTGGACAGGAGTAAAGGATCTCTTTACGGAGAACCGTGTAGATGAACAACTAGCCAAAGCTCTAGACCGGAAAGTCTTCTTGCCATCGGGTGGATCTCTTGTAATCGATAGAACCGAAGCGATGGTCGTAATTGACGTTAATACCGGAAAGTTCATCGGCAAAGGTGGAAATTTAGAAGAGACTGTCACTAAGAACAATCTAGAAGCTGCCGAGGAAATTGCGCGCCAACTTCGCCTTCGCGATTTAGGTGGAATTATTGTTATTGATTTTATCGACATGGTTCTAGAGTCAAATCGCGAGCAAGTTCTCCGCCGATTAGTTGAATGCCTTGGTAGAGATCGAACAAAGCATCAAGTTGCAGAAGTAACTTCGCTAGGTCTTGTGCAAATGACTCGAAAACGCGTAGGTCAAGGATTAATAGAAGCATTCTCGACAACTTGCGAAAGTTGCGGTGGCCGTGGAATTCATGTTCATATGGAGCCGGTCGATAAAAAGAAATTAGATCGTGAAATAGTTCCAACTGGAGAAGTTGAAAATACTGAGTCAGAGACTGACCCAGTTTCAGCAGATGAGCCGAGTGAAGAATCATCAGATGATGACAAACGCACCCGATTTGGTCGCCGGCGCAGAAGGGCCGCTAGCACTGGAGTTCTAACCCCTGATGGTGACTCGGTTTGACCCCGAGGCGCCTCAATCTCTAACCTAGCCCCCTGCATCAACTGAGCAGTTATCGGAAGGAATCTCGTGTACGCGATTGTTAAGGCTGGCGGCCGTCAAGAAAAGGTTGCAGTTGGCGACACTGTCTTTGTTGATCGCATTGAGGCTGCACCTGGTTCAACAGTTTCATTTCCAGCAGTCCTAGTAGTTGATGGCGATTCAGTAACTTCTGATCCAAAAGTTTTGTCAGGTGTAAAAGTCACCGGTGAAATCGTTGCTGAAGTTAAAGGACCAAAGATTCAGATTCTTCGCTATAAGGCAAAGACCGGATATCGCCGTCGCCAAGGTTTCCGCTCGAAGAACACTCGAGTAAAAATCACCGCTATTAACGGTGTGAAGTAAGGAGCAAATAAATGGCATCCAAAAAAGGCGTCTCCTCGACACGAAATGGTCGCGATTCCAATCCGCAATACCTTGGCATCAAACGCTTTGGTGGTCAGGTTGTAAATAGCGGAGAGATTTTGGTTCGCCAACGTGGAACTAAGTTCCACCCTGGCAAGAACGTAGGAATTGGCAAAGATGACACGCTCTTTGCATTAGCTGCCGGCGCAGTTGAATTTGGCAGCGCTCGTGGCCGTCGCGTTGTAAATATTGTTCCAGTTTCTTAACCAACGGACTTAATTTTGTCGGGTCCGTAATTACGGGCCCGATTTTCTATTTGGAGGGTTATGGCTACTTTTGTAGATCGTGTAACGCTCCATGTCAGTGCCGGTAAAGGTGGAGACGGTTGTGTTTCTGTACATCGCGAGAAATTTGTTCCTCTAGGCGGACCAGACGGTGGCAGCGGTGGACGAGGCGGAGACGTTGTTCTTGTTGTCGATCCCGATGTAACAACGCTTCTTGATTTTCATCATTCGCCACACAAATCAGCAACTTCGGGGCGACAAGGATATGGATCACTCAAGAATGGTCCAGATGGTGAAGATTTAATTTTGGGTGTTCCCAATGGAACTGTCGTTTTATCTAGAGATGGAAAAGTTCTTGCCGATTTAGTTGGAAATGGCACCAGATTTGTGGCAGCTCAAGGCGGTCAGGGCGGACTTGGAAATGCTGCGCTCTCATCATCGAGACGTCGTGCACCTGGTTTTGCATTACTAGGCGAACCTGGTGAGAAAAGAACTTTAATTCTTGAACTCAAATCCGTTGCAGATATTGGGTTAATTGGTTTTCCAAGCGCTGGAAAGTCCTCTTTGATTGCAGCCATTTCGGCGGCGCGTCCAAAAATCGCTGATTACCCGTTTACAACTTTGGTTCCAAATCTTGGAGTTGTTCAGGCTGGCGAAGCACGATTCACGGTTGCAGATGTTCCAGGTTTAATTCCAGGAGCTTCTGAAGGTAAGGGACTTGGATTAGAGTTTTTGCGACATGTTGAGCGATGCGCTGCGCTTGTCCACGTCCTTGATTGTGGCGCTTTAGAAACAGAACGTGACCCAATCAAAGATTTTGAAATTATCGAAAACGAATTAAAGCAATATTCAGCGGACCTAAGTGATAGACCACGAATTATCGCGCTCAACAAAATTGATTTGCCTGACGGAAAAGCGATTGCAGATATGGTCGAACCAATCCTTAAAGAACGTGGTTATGAAGTATTTCAAATTTCAGCAGCCGCCAGACTTGGTTTAAGTGAACTTTTGTTTGCAATGGCAAGAATTGTTAAAGATTATCGAAGTAAACAGGTTAGTGATGAAAAGACTCGAATCGTCTTACGGCCTACTCCTGTTGATGATCGAGGTTTTAAGGTGATTACTAACGAAGATGGATCTTTTACTGTTACTGGGACAAAGCCTGAGCGTTGGGTGCATCAAACGAATTTTGGAAATGCTGAAGCAATTGGTTATCTAGCAGACCGTCTTGCAAGTCTTGGAGTTGAAAAAGAACTCTTCAAATTGGGCGCCAAAGCAGGCGATGAAGTGCGAATTGGCAACGGAGAGGACGCAGTTGTTTTTGATTGGGAGCCAACTATTGAGGCTGGTGCGGAATTGTTGGCCGGCCCACGTGGAGATGATTTGAGAATTCCGCGAGGCTGGGAAAAATCTGATGAAGAAGCAATTGACCAACTTGATGATGAGGAACTTGCCCAGCAATGGGAGAACCGTGTGCCGAACCCTTCTTCGCCCGTAGTGGAAGAAGATTCGAAGGGAAGCAATGAACACTCAAGGTAAAGTTACCTCTATGTCCAAGATTTCTCTGCAAGATGTTGCAAATCTTGCGAAGCTAGCTCGTATTGAAATGACAGATTCCGAGCTCGAACAATTATCAGGTGAACTCTCGGTAATTCTGGACGCAGTAGCAAGAGTTCAAGAAGTAGCGGGCGCCGAAGTTCCTCCAACGTCACATCCGCTTTCAATCACAAATGTGTTTCGCGATGATGTAAATAGACCAAGCCTTACTCCCGAGGAAGCTCTTTCCGGTGCGCCCGAGAAAGAAGAGCAACGCTTTAAAGTTCCTAAGATTTTAGGCGAAGAATGATTATCAATAAGAGCGCAACTGAAATGGCGCAACTTCTAAATTCGGGTGAAATTACTTCTGTCGAATTAACAAATCTTCATCTTGATCGGATTAAAGAAGTAGACGATAAAGTTAAAGCTTTTCTATATGTGGATCATGACGGCGCTCTCGAACAAGCAACGCTTGTAGATAATAAACGAAAGAGTGGCGAAAAACTCTCACCGTTAGCCGGTGTTCCGCTTGCTTTGAAAGATGTCATGACGCAAAAAGGAATTCCGACAACTTGTGGTTCAAAAATATTGGAAGGTTGGCGTCCTCCATATGATTCCACTGTAGTCTCTAGATTGAAGGCATCCGATGTCGTAATACTTGGCAAAACTAATTGTGATGAGTTTGCTATGGGATCTTCTACAGAAAATTCTGCTTTCTTCCCAACACATAATCCATGGGATTTAACAAGAATTCCTGGTGGCTCTGGTGGCGGATCTTCTGCATCGCTTGCCGCTTTTCAAGCGCCTCTTGCTATAGGTACTGATACCGGTGGATCTATTAGACAGCCTGCTGCGGTAACCGGAACAGTTGGAGTTAAACCAACTTATGGCGGCGTCTCTCGCTACGGACTCGTTGCATTCTCTTCTTCATTGGATCAAGCAGGGCCTTGTGCGCGTACTGTTTTAGATGCGGCATATCTTCACGAAGTTATTGGTGGGCATGATCCACTTGATTCAACATCTATTAATCAGCCTCTACCCCCAATCGTTGAAGCTGCTAAGAATCCAGATGTCAAAGGAATGAAGATTGGTGTCATAAAAGAATTACAAGGTGATGGATATCAACCGGGCGTTCTCAAACGTTTTAATGAATCCTTAGAAGAACTTGCAAAACTTGGCGCAGAAATTGTTGAAGTATCTTGCAAGTATTTCGATTATGCCCTTGCTGCATATTACTTGATTGCCCCCAGCGAATGTTCTTCTAATTTGGCCCGCTTTGATGCGATGCGATACGGAATGAGAGTCGGCGGTGGATCTGCAGAAGAAGTAATGAACGCAACTCGTGAAGCTGGTTTTGGTAAAGAAGTTAAACGTCGAATCATTCTAGGCACATATGCGCTATCAAGTGGTTACTACGATGCCTATTATGGAAGTGCTCAAAAAGTTCGCACTTTGATTTCTCGTGATTTTGCCACCGCTTTTGAGAAAGCCGATGTCTTAGTTTCTCCAACTGCTCCAACTACCGCATTTAAAATTGGGGAAAAGGCAAATGACCCAATTGCTATGTATCTAAATGACATTGCCACAATTCCAACAAATCTTGCGGGTATCTGCGGAATGTCGCTTCCTTCTGGACTTGCAGATGAAGATGGGCTACCAGCTGGTTTTCAAATAATGGCAGGCGCGATGAAAGATGATCGACTTTATCGAGTAGGTGCAGCTTTAGAGAGCGCTCTAGTCAATAAGTGGGGCGGACCAATTTTGGCAAACGCTCCGCAATTGGTTGGTGGAAAATGACAATTACTTTTGACGAAGTTCTAAGCAAGTACGAACCAGTATTAGGTCTTGAAGTTCATGTTGAACTTGGGACCAAATCAAAGATGTTTTGTGGTTGCAACACTGTATTTGGTGCTGCGCCTAATACTCAAACATGTCCGGTATGTCTCGGCTTTCCAGGTTCTTTACCGGTAGTAAATGGAAAAGCAATTGAATATACGATTGCAATTGGTCTGGCATTGAACTGTTCTATAGCGCCATATTCGCGATTTGCTAGAAAGAATTATTTCTACCCAGATATGCCGAAGAATTTTCAAACTTCGCAATATGACGAACCAATCTGTTTCAATGGTTATCTTGATATTAAAGTAGAAACCGATGATGGACTTAAAGATTTTCGAATTGAAATTGAACGAGTTCACATGGAAGAAGACACAGGCAAATCTCTACACATGGGTGGAGCCACCGGACGAATTCATGGTGCGGATTACTCGCTACTTGATTACAACAGGGCCGGAATACCACTAGTCGAAATTGTTACAAAACCAATTACTGGAACTGGAAAGTATGCACCGCAGGTCGCACGAGCTTATGTTGCAGAGCTAAGGGATATCTTGCGCTCACTCGGAGTCAGCGATGTAAAGATGGAACAAGGCTCTCTTAGATGCGATGCCAACGTTTCCCTCAAACTTATTGGAGAGCCAAAGTTCGGTATCCGCAGTGAAACCAAGAATGTAAATTCATTACGAAGCGTTGAACGTGCAGTACGAAGCGAGATGATTCGACATGCAGAAGTCTTGAATTCAGGTAATCGAGTAATTCAAGAAACCAGACATTTTCATGAAGACACTGGCGAAACAACTCCTGGTCGCTCCAAGGAACAGGCCGAGGATTACCGCTACTTCCCAGAACCTGATCTAGTTCCAGTTGCACCTGCTCCTGAGTTCATTGAAGGAATACGCAAGTCACTTCCAGAAAAACCTTCAGCTCGAAGAAAGCGCCTACAAGATTCATGGCAAGTTCCAGATAAAGAAATGGCGGCAATGATCAATGCCGATGTATTGGATTTAGTTGAAGCAACTGTAGTTCTTGGCGCTGATCCAGCAAGAGCACGCAGCTGGTGGCTGGGCGAGATTGCCAGAATTGCAAATGAACGAGAGGTGCCAGCCGCAGAATTGCCGATTACTGCATCAGATGTTGCAGAAGTTGTTGATTTGATAAATCGTGGTGAGCTCACTGACAAATTGGCGAGACAAGTCGTTGAATCAGTAATTAATGGTGAAGGGCGACCAAAAGAAATCATCGCTGCAAAAGGAATTAAGGTCGTTTCAGATGATTCAGCGCTTATGGTTGCGATCGAGAATGCGATTGCTGCACAACCTGATGTTGCTGAAAAAGTCCGTAACGGACATGTTCCTGCCGCTGGCGCACTTATTGGCGCTGTCATGAAAGAAACAAAAGGTCAGGCGGATGCCGCTAAAGTTAGAGAATTACTTCTTAAACATTTGGGACAGAATGTATGAGTAAGAATCCAATGAAACCACGTTCGTATTTGGTTACAGATGGACTAGAGCGTGCCCCTGCTCGCGGCATGTTGCGAGCTGTCGGTATGAAAGATGAAGATTTTGATAAGCCACAAATTGGAATCGCATCTTCTTGGAATGAAGTTACTCCGTGCAACTTGTCGCTTGATCGGTTAGCAAAGGCTTCGAAAGAGGGAGTAATAAAAGCTGGTGGATTCCCGATGCAATTTGGAACTATTTCGGTATCAGATGGAATTTCCATGGGCCATGAAGGAATGCACTTCTCTTTAGTATCTAGAGAAGTTATTGCAGATTCTGTTGAGACGGTTATGGAAGCTGAACGTTTTGATGGAATGGTTACTTTTGCTGGTTGTGACAAATCTCTTCCTGGAATGATGATGGCCGCAGCGAGAATTAACGTTGCAAGCGTATTTGTTTATGCCGGTTCAATCATGCCTGGAAAAGTTGACGGTAGAGATGTGACAATCATTGATGCTTTTGAAGCTGTTGGTGCATGTGCGCGAGGATTGATTTCGCAAGAAGAGGTCGACAAGATTGAAAGAGCTATTTGTCCTGGTGAAGGAGCCTGTGGCGGTATGTATACCGCTAATACGATGGCTTCAATTGGCGAAGCGCTCGGACTTTCTTTACCTGGATCTGCAGCACCACCATCTATCGATCGCCGAAGAGATAATTACGCTATTAAATCTGGTGAAGCAGTCGTTGAATTAATTAGAAAAGGAATTCGCACTCGAGATATTCTCACCAAAGAGGCATTTGAAAACGCAATTACAATTTTGATGGCGTTGGGTGGATCGACAAATGCAGTGCTACATCTTCTTGCAATTGCCCATGAGGCTCGAGTCCCACTTACTTTAGAAGATTTTCATCGCGTTGGTTCCAAAGTTCCACTTCTGGGCGATTTAAAGCCATTTGGAAAATATGTTATGAACGATGTGGACAAAGTTGGAGGAGTTCCGGTTGTACTTAAGGCGCTCTTTGACGCTGGTTTAATTCATGGCGATTGTTTAACAGTAACCGGAAAGACAATGGCAGAAAATCTTGCCGAAATTTCTCCACCAGATCCTGATGGTCAAATTTTGAAATCGACTAAAACTGCAATTGCAGCAACGGGTGGCATAACAATTCTTGGTGGAACTCTGGCTCCAGAAGGTGCTGTAACAAAAGTCGCAGGAGTTGGTGTCGATGTATTCGAAGGACCTGCAAGAGTTTTTGATCGCGAGCAGAGCGCAATGGAGGCTTTAGAAAACGGCACAATTCAAGCTGGAGATGTTGTTGTAATCCGTTATGAAGGTCCTAAAGGCGGACCAGGAATGCGCGAAATGTTGATGATTACTGGCGCAATCAAAGGAGCCGGATTAGGAAAATCAGTATTGCTAATTACTGATGGACGTTTCTCCGGAGGAACAACTGGATTGTGCGTCGGCCACGTAGCGCCTGAAGCAGTTGATGGTGGGCCAATTGCACTAGTTAAAGATGGTGATCAAATCAGAATTGACGTGAATGCTAGGACTTTAGATTTATTGGTTGACCCAAACGAAATAATCGAACGTAGAAAAGCCTTTAAACCCTTACCTCCAAGATACACACACGGAGTCCTCTCTAAATATACGAAGTTAGTGGGTTCTGCTTCACGCGGAGCGGTCTGCGACTAGTTTCACATGCTGAGATGGGAATCTCAGGGGTTGACTCACCCTATTTGGGGAATGGATAATTCAGGCATGGCAACGAACACAATCTCTGTATCAGTGGTGGTGATTCGTTGCGCGTGATCTAAATAAAAGATCACGCGCACCCTCAGGAAACTGAGGGTTTTTCCATTAATAGGGCAAAAACTAAAGATTGATAACCGAGAAGAGAGGAGTCAGAGATGAGTGAGCAGATAACCGGGGCACAGTCACTAGTGAAATCGCTAGAACTTGCCGGAGTAGATGTCATGTTTGGAATCCCTGGCGGCGCAATTCTTCCGGCATACGATCCAATCTACGATTCAAAAATCAGACATATTTTGGTTCGTCACGAACAAGGTGCTGGCCATGCTGCAACTGGCTATGCACAAGCAACTGGAAAAGTTGGCGTATGTATAGCAACTTCAGGACCTGGTGCCACAAACTTGGTTACTCCGCTTGCTGATGCACATATGGATTCAGTTCCGATGGTTGCAATTACTGGTCAGGTGCCAGGACCTGCAATTGGCACCGACGCATTTCAAGAAGCAGATATCCGTGGCGTTACGATGCCTGTTACAAAACACAACTACTTAATTACTAATCCGGAAGATATTCCAAGAGCTATTGCCGAAGCATTTTATATTGCAAAATCGGGACGCCCAGGACCGGTGCTAGTTGATATTGCAAAAGACGCTTTGCAGAAGTTGACTGGTTTTAATTATCCGAAGCAATTGGATTTGCGTGGCTATCGTCCACAAGTTGAACCTGATAATCAGGCAATAAAAGATGCAGCAACCTTAATTTCTGAATCCAGCAAGCCAGTTTTCTATATTGGCGGTGGCGTAATAAAGGCAAATGCTGCGCGTGAATTGTTAGAGCTTGCGCAAGTTGTTGGCGCGCCAGTCGTAACAACTTTGATGGCACGTGGCGCATTTCCAGATAGTCATAAACAGCATTTAGGTATGCCTGGCATGCACGGAACAGTTGCTGCGGTCACAGCGCTACAAAAGGCAGATTTACTAATCACACTTGGCGCCAGATTTGATGATCGAGTTACCGGAAAATTAAGTAGTTTTGCAGTAAATGCCAAAATTATTCACGCTGATATTGATCCAGCAGAGATTGGCAAGAATCGCTATGCGGATGTTCCGCTAATTGGCGATTTGTTGCCAACAATAAAAGCCTTGATTCCAGCTGTAAAAGAGGCTTTCCAGAAGCGTCAACCTGATTTCTCAACTTGGTGGCGCCAGATGAATTCACTTCGTGAGACTTATCCATTGGGTTACAACGAGCCCGAAGATGGTTCACTCTCACCGCAATATGTAATTGAACGAATTGGTGCAATTACTGGTCCAGATGCAATTTACGTAGCAGGAGTTGGCCAGCATCAGATGTGGGCTTCACAATTTATTAAATATGAAAAGCCACGCACTTGGTTAAATTCTGGTGGTTTAGGAACCATGGGTTATGCAGTTCCGGCCGCCATGGGAGCAAAAGTTGGAGCGCCTAATACGCCAGTCTGGGCGATCGATGGCGATGGTTGCTTCCAGATGACAAATCAAGAATTAGTTACTTGTTCACTAAATAACATCCCAATCAAAGTTGCAATTATTAATAATGAAAGCTTGGGCATGGTTCGTCAATGGCAGTCGCTTTTCTATCAAGGTCGTTATTCCAATACAGATCTGCATTCAAAGCGCATCCCTGATTTTGCGAAACTTGCAGAGGCCATGGGCTGTGTAGGTTTGCGTTGCGAATCAAAAGGTGATGTGGATCGAATAATCAAAGAAGCAAATGCAATTAATGATGCTCCAGTTGTAGTTGACTTTAATGTTCATCGAGATGCAATGGTTTGGCCGATGGTCGCTGCGGGTACTTCTAATGATGACATCATGATTGCGCGCGAACTCGCGCCTGACTGGGATTCGCAGGAGTTATAGCCATGGCACAACACACTCTTGCAGTTCTAGTTGAAAATAGTCCGGGCGTTCTAGCGCGAGTTGCTGGTTTGTTTTCAAGACGTGGTTACAACATTGATTCTCTAGCCGTCGGACCAACTGAAGATCCAAAAGTTTCAAGAATGACTATTGTGTTGAACCTTGAAGGTCATGCTCTTGATCAAGTAAGTGCGCAATTATTCAAATTGGTAAATGTCATTGGAATTCAAGAGATGAAGGAATCAAAGACCAGACAACGAGAACTTCTCTTTGTAAAAGTTGCTGCAAGCAGAGCCCAACTAGAGCCGATTCTTAAAGATTTCCAAGCCGAGATTGTTGAAGAGAAAAGCAATTACGCTGTCATTCAAGTTGTCGCAACTGCGAAAGATTCAGCCAATTTACTTGAGAAATTAGGAAAATTCGGCGTCCGAGAATTAGTTCAATCTGGTGCAATTGCTATTGAACTAAGTTCCGAAACGCTAGCTGAACAGACCGCGTTAGAAACTGGTTTGGCGAGCTCGGAAACTCAGTCACAGCTTGAGGATTATCAGAACTAATCGAGATGAAAAAAGAAATAGACCGAACGAAATAGACCGAACAGAGAGAGGCAAAGATGGCAACGATCTATCACGAAGAGGATGCTGATCTATCAGTTATCCAAGGGCGAAAAGTCGCGGTAATCGGATATGGATCTCAAGGGCATGCTCATGCTTTGAATCTACGCGATAGCGGAGTCGATGTTCGAGTCGGACTTGCAGAAGGATCAAAATCACGAGCAAAGGCCGAACAAGAAGGTCTTCGAGTTTTGTCAGTTGCTGACGCAGTGAAAGAAGCAACCGTGATTATGTTGTTGGCACCAGATCACAAGCAACGTCATATCTATAAAGAATCAATCGAGCCAAATTTGAAACCTGGCGATGCGCTCTTCTTCGGCCACGGTTTCAATATTCGATTTGGATATATAAAACCACCGGCAAATGTCGATGTATGCATGGTCGCGCCAAAGGGTCCAGGACATTTAGTTCGACGAGAATTTGCTGCCGGACGAGGCGTTCCAGATATTGTCGCCGTGGAACAAGATGCAACTGGAAATGCTTGGCCACTCACTCTTTCCTACGCAAAGGCCATGGGCGGTTTAAGAGCTGGCGCAATTTTGACGACATTTACCGAAGAGACTGAAACTGATTTATTTGGTGAGCAATCAGTTCTTTGCGGCGGCGCTTCGCAACTTGTTATGTACGGATTCGAGACTTTGATTGAGGCAGGTTATCAACCGGAGGTTGCTTATTTTGAATGCCTACACGAGCTCAAATTAATTGTGGATTTGATGTATGAAGGCGGAATCGCAAAACAGCGTTGGTCTGTTTCTGATACAGCCGAGTATGGTGATTACATTTCCGGTCCTCGGGTAATTGATCCTCGAGTAAAAGAGAATATGAAAGCAGTTCTTGCAGATATTCAAAGTGGGGCATTTGCCAAGAGATTTATTGATGATCAAGATGCTGGCGCTCCGGAATTCAAATCACTACGCGCCAAAGGCGAAAGCCACCCAATTGAAAAAGTTGGTCGCGAACTTCGCTCGATGATGTCCTGGGTTAAAGCCTCAAATAAGGATGATTATCGAGAGGGATCGGCCGCGCGTGACTAAACCAGTAGTTTTGATTGCAGAGGAGTTGAGTCCAGCGACAATTAGCGCGCTCGGACCAGACTTCGAGATTCGCCAATGTGATGGCGCAAATCGAGCTGAACTCCTTAAATCTCTAAATAGTGGAGTAGATGCAATCTTGATTCGCTCTGCGACAAAGATGGATTCAGAAGCAATCGAAGCGGCAAAAGGTTTAAAGGTAATTGC
>JACCEA011442403.1_pt1 | contig 17725 bp, 14 predicted proteins | sample 7449851 | NCBI WGS metagenome assembly JACCEA01 (sample SAMN15323453, study PRJNA562643) | freshwater metagenome | isolation source: river surface water | place: USA:Blue River Watershed | collected 2017-08-18
ATACCGCTGATCCGATAGAGGTAATAAGGACAGGGAATAGCGGCTTTCATGATGTTTTGAGAGGTCTCATCAATAAGAGTCTGCCCACCAGCCCGCATACGGCTGTTAGAGTCCTGATACTCATGGTAATGGGCCATAACGGTTTCAGAATATGGCATACCACGAATAAGCTGGGGAGCAGGAATACCCATAAGCTCAGGCATATAGGGCATAGTAGTGGTCTTGTCATAGCAAGTATAGCTAAACATAGTGTTATCGGGAGTGAAATACTCAAGCAGCATATTCAGTTCGCGGGCATTGTCCCGGTGAACATGTGAATACAGAGAATAAGCCCAGGTAGACTGGCTAGCACGGTAGGTACGAATGCGCCTCTCGTGGGTTTCGACCATACCAGGATCAAACTTCATATCATAGTCCAAAGACATAATAAGCTTGCAGATCTTGATAAGCTTATCCTCGTACTCGTTAAAGTCACACTCGCGGGTATAAGGGAGCACATAGTTAATATACTTAAGCTGGGCCACAAGCATAGCCTGTTCTTCAGTACCAGAAGCCTTACACAAAGCTTCCATGGTACGAGCCTGAAGGCTCTCTGCTTCGTGCCTAAACATGGTTCACCTCCATGTAGCGGGTGAAGTAGTGCATGCCGACCCATGCATCGTACTCCGCATCCAGGTCCTTCGGCTTATAACGGGCCAAGCCCTTACGAATATCCTCTATAGCCTGCACAGAGATATGAGTATAGAGGTAATCAGTGATAGGGGTAAAGGGAATCTCAAGCTCACCATGCCGCTGCGCACTGTGGATACACTCGTGAATAAGGGCCTGGATAAGCTGATACTTAGACCAGCCAGCAGTAGCTCGTTTGTTGAAAATAACAACACCCTTGCGGGTAGAGGGATAGTAGCGATACACAGCCTTGTAGTGACCGATACTGTTCATACGTGCAATACGGATAGTAAGGATAGAGTAAATAACACGAATAAGGTACACCCAACAAGCAGGGAACATGATAAGAGAGAGGGAGTGAACAACCACAGTGATGAAAGCCATAACCCGCAGTTGAGCAGTAGACATGGTGTTATCCTTTCTAGATAAAAGAGATGTATCCTGACTCTCTTCAGGACTATCTCAAGGCTGGGTACCCCCACCCCCGGTACATTTTTAGTCTGAAACCGAGGGGGGTAGGGGGTACCCCCGTAAAATAATATATCCCCTCTTTCTCCTCGATCCATTTTTAAAAATATATTTGCACCACCCTATAAAAAATACATCTGTGGTTTAAGCTATAAATGCACCAATAGCCCAGAATTAGCCATATAAAGCTATATAAGTTATAAACATGGGCAGAAGAAAACACACACGACAAGATGCTATATTAGATCTAAAACGAGTAATAACTTACTTAGGTAGATCTCCAACTAAACGAGAATACGAAAACTTATCAAAGCCGCTGTATGTTTCTTGTTGTGCTAGAACAGTCATAAACTTGTTTGGTAGTTGGAATGACGCATTGTATGTAGTGGAGGAGATGTACTTTAAAACCAATGGCCAAGTCAGCAACCAAGACAAAGATGAAATTCCCGGAGAGGGAGAAGTATAAAGCTAAGTTAGCCAAGAAAAACAGAGCTAACTTAAACTTACATCTGGATCTGGATACAGCTAACTGGATTAAGTATCAAGCTTATACCCGTAAACTCTCTTATGGTAAAATAATAGCTAACCTAGTAAAAGATGTGAATAATCCATCTTTTATGAAATCTTTATCAAAAATAAACAAATCACTGCTTGACAAAGATCAACTAGCTGATGTAGAGTTAGTTAAGTTACAGTTCTTAGTTAACTTATGCGTACACAAGTTTAACCTACAAGCAAGTGAAGAGTTTATATATGAAACAAAAGAAGAGAGAGACTAGAAGCTTCGAAGAAATCAAGAAGATGGAAATCAGAAATGATATTCTTAGATTAAGGCCTAGACAACACGAATACGTTAAACCAAGCATATACCCTGGTCCAGATTTGTCTAAGCGTAATGTTTACCACGCTGTTATTACAGAATCAAATAGAGAGAGAGCTTTAGTAGCTAGACATATTAAAGAAGAGGAAGCTATACAGGCTGAAATTGATAATGTCTTTAATAAGGACTACGGTCACCTGTATGAACACAAGAAAGATATAAAGATCTTTTAATCTTGGTATCCCCATATTCCTTGTATCACTGAGTTTATCTCTGTGTAGGATTCACCATCAAAGCTGTAGCCCATCTCGGGTTGCAGCTTTTCTTCTTGCGCTGCTCCAAAATCTTCTTCTGGTAACTCTTCAAAGTCCTGATCAACTGGATCAGAGTAAGAAGCATCAGAGTAACTATTAGGCTTAGAGGTTTTATGGCTCATATTAGCTAGCTTAGAGCTTACTAAAGCAGCGACTATACCAACAGTAGCGCTACCTATAGAGCTGATTAGGTTAGTTACTAATCTATTAGTCTTATTGTTTAAAACATGATCTAGGCCTTTATACGCAGCTAAACCAGCAACAGTAGAACTAACCATAACAGCACCGGTTTCGGCCATTTGCTCTCTGTCAGCACTTAACATAGCTTTAGCAGACCCAATAGGGTTTATAGCAAATGCTATAGAACCACCAACACCAGCACCAGCAGCTTCAGCAAGTTGATTCTCATCATTGATGCCCATACCTATCATCATACCCATAGCGGTAAAGCTTGGTATTACGCCATCGTTTATAGCCCTGCTTACTGTGCCGTGAGTGGCTGATTCGATCATGCGTTTTCTTACTGAGTACTGAGAGGCTCTTAAGGGATTGTTAGCAGCACCTAAGTCAATTTGTCCAGCAGCCTTAAAGCTCTCAAAGTAGGGATCAGTAGCTTGATATCTTTCTTGTAAGTGTAATAATCTTTCTAACTCTAGGTTCTGTCTATACCTAATCTTGTTATCTTCATCTAAACTATTAGCTCTTTCAGCTTCTTCTTTGTCTGAGGCTTTAGCATATTCTTCTATCTCCCAAGATAATAGACTAGCTCTTTGTTCTCTTAGCTTATCTTGACTATATTCGCTGTTAAGGCCTAAACTCTTTTCTAGTGTTTGCATTCTAGAAGCTTTTAAATACATGTCGTTTTGTATATTGGACTTAGACATTTCGTCTGCCATATCAACTCTAGTAGCATTGATCTTATTTAGTACAACTAGTCTTTGTAGAACTTCAGCTAAGTTAGCATTACCAGTATCTCTCAAAACCTTAGCCTTGACATCTACTTCATTTGATAGCCCAAATACTAAATCTTCTGTGGCTAATCTGAGACCATTAGGGTTAACAAACTTACCTCTAGAGGTTAGCTGTTCATACATGAGTAGCTTGTCTTCTAGGCTTATGTCGTTAGCTATCTCATAGAACTTATGTACACCTGAGTTTGCTGCTTTGGCATAGCTCTTAATGTTCTTCTCGTAAGTACCTGTATCACCCAAGACAAGAGACATAAACAGAGCATTGGCTACTTCTCTTGTATTATTTTTAATCTTCTGTTCACCACCTATAAAGTCTAGTACAGCTTGATCAGACATAGCGCTGTTATAGTTATTTATATAAGCTGTTAAGTTATCAACAAACTTACCCTGTAAAGCTCTTAAAGTATCCATATCAGAAAGGTCTACATTTTCTGATTCACCAGTTAGACCCATTCCACGACCATTAACTACGGTGTGTAAAGCATCAACAAAAGCGCCTGCATTTACATCACCGCCGACTAAGAAAGCCCCAACACCTGATTCATTCATGGTGTCTAAAGCCCTTCTCATGTCTTCTTCGCCCTTGGGTTTAATGGCATCACGAACTGCTTGTTGGATTAGTTGATTAACTCCAGTATAGAAATTATGATAATCTTTGACCTGGTTATAGTCATCTAGGTCTATTTGGTTCTTAAACTCTTTCTCAATCACCATAAAGGCATCTTTAGGGTCTAGACCTATATAATCACTATCTCGGCTTACTAGTTCTTCGTAGAGTTTATAACTGGCTCTAGCTACTTCACGATTAACTTGTCTGTTGATGTTATCGACAGTATTAAAGGTTAAGCCAATCATTTTAGTAGCTGATATACTTACTGCTTGCATGATCATGTCTATGTCGTTACTAGACAGCTTAGTCATACCACCAGCTTCACCGCCGAACAAGCTATATTGTTTTAACAAAGCTTTCTTGATTTGATTTGGTACTTCAGTCTCTCTTATGTGCTTAGCTTGATCTTCGTCCATATATCTGCCAGCCATAACACTAGAGATCTTTTCAGCAGCCTCATATAGGTCATTAGCAAAGCTATTAATCTTTTGAGCTATAGCGTAATGTTCTTGTAGTCTAGCATCAAAGGCTTCTAACTCAACAGTTCCTTTACTGTCTATAGTGCCTTTCTTTTGACGTTTCATTAAAGCTTGAATCTCTAGCATACGAGCTTGAATACCTATACCGTTAACGTCTCCTTTATCTCCAAAATAAAGGTGGATAAGACTATTAACTTTAGGATTTAAATCATTATCTCTTATGGTCATACCAGAGGTTCTATAGGCATGCTCAATAAACTTCTCTTCATAAGAAGTGTTAACGATCATGTCCATCTTTTCGTACATGGCTACTTCAACCGGACTCAACAAGCCTGATTTATTCTTCAACATTAAATCAACGTACTTATTCATCAGAGCAATAGAAGCACTATCACCGTCAGTGTCACCAAAGAAGATAGACATCAAGTCAGGATTGATTATTAAACTGTGAGTGTTACCGGCTTTACTAGAAGCTCCTTCATACTTTTCTATATATTCTGATCCTGATATAGCTTTAACTGTAACCATGCCGGGAGCACCTACAGGAGCACCAGCTCTAAAGAACACCATAGGTAAGCCACCCATTTCGTTAACTAAGCTAGCAGTTAATTTATCAACGTGAGCTTCGATTATAGAGGCTCTGTTTGCTTGGTTAGTTTTCATGGCTTGAACTATCTGACTTCTAACCATAGGATCAGTATAAGCCTGTCTAACCATGGCTAATACAGCTTCTTGATTAGCTCCCTCAGGTAAAGACTTAATAACACTAGATAATATATAATCTTCTTTGATATCAATATACTTATTAAGCATGCTGATATCATCTGCTATCTCATTAAGTTTATACTTCTCGTTAATAAACTTACGCTGTTGCTTGGCTTTAGTTAAATTAATTCTAAAGTTTTTACTTATATCTTTGATCTTCTTTCTAGTATTTCTTAGTTGCTCTATATCACCGCTAGAGCTGTTATTAGAATCATAATCATCTCTAAGAGAACCAATAACATTAAAGTTATTAGTTACTCTGCCTTCGAGCATTCTAAGTTTTTTATAGTCGTTAGATTCGTGTAACTTAGCTATACGTCTTTCTCTAGAGCTTATAACTTGGTATCTAGCAGCTTTAGCTTTAGCTATGCTTCTGTAGTGTTTACCTACGGCATCTCCTATGTCCTCTAAGCCTAGATTACTAAAGTAATCTCTTAGAACTTCGCTTACATCAGTATCTTTATATAGTTCTTTAAGCAGGTCTTTATCTAGCCCATCAGCCATCTCATCTATGGCATCTGTGAGAGGCTTCCCTAGCTTTCTAAAGGCTCTTAGGTAGGTTGATACCTTTGACCTAACATCACGCCTTATAGAGCCTTTGAGCTTGGTTAATTCTTGCTCGTATACTTCATCGCCCAGCACCACCATGTCTCTACGTATAAGTCCGTTTTCTCTAAAGAAAACATTAGGCTCTGCTACAGGAATTAAGTTATACCCTGATCCTCTTATTTCACCGCCCATGTACTTTTGATTGTCAGTAGACATTAGTTGATTTTGAGCTTCTTGAAGTCTAATAACTATGTTCATGAACTTATCTATAGTACCAGACTCTTCTGGACTCAGATCAGGTCTGATCATTGTCATATCACCCATCTTCCAGAACATCCTATTAACGTCTGGCATCATGGATTCTATTTGTACCTGTAATCTAGCTACCTCACTTGCGTAATTATCGTAAATAGCATAGTTTAACAAAGTGTTAGGATCAAGCATTCTTATCGCTATAAAATCAGTACCTTGCTGTTTACGCTTAGCTACGTCTCTCATTAAGTCGTAGCCTATCCAGCGGCCCGATTCGGTTTGACCCAGCTTAGGGATGTATAATGTCCTTGATTTAATCCCTATCTTCTTTTGGGCCTCTAGATACTTCTTGAGTAGGCCCACATCTCCTGTTTCTATTAGCTCTTGGCTGGTTAGATAAGTTGATTGCTTTATTCTAGCTACAGCTCCAGCCATAGATCTAGTGCCTCTGATTAAATCAACCATAGACAGGCTATCTAGTTGTTTAGCATCTTCTAGGGCTATAGCTGTTAAGTCTCTAGCATTAGATAAACTAAATCCTTGAAGCTCCTGCATAGATCTACCGATAACTATACTGTCTCTAGTCTTATAGCCGAGTAAAGCTGCTAACCCATCTACGGTTGAATCAAGTGTTCTATTGTCTCTGCCAACTGATCTTCTTAGTGCATGAGAGACATCATCCATAAAGTAGCCTAACATACTGATAGTTGGTCTAGCACTTATAGGAGTGTTATTGGCTGCTAGAGTTGCATAACCAGCTACTCTAACCACACCAAGCATACCTAAGTTTTCCATTAAACTTTCATCTAAAGTACTGGCTTGATACTTACCTAGAGTTCTTCTAGAGTCTGAGCTAGCTTCTAGCTTTTTAGTGTATATCTCTATATCTGATTCAGCGTGCAAGACAAACATTAAAGCGGTTAGTGCTGCAGCTTTTTTATCTTTTAGACTAATCCCTGCAGCTTTACCACTTAACTTCGATCTTACGCTAGCTATACTAGTACTTAAATCTATATTATCAGAGGCTAGATCACCATAAAAGTCCGATAGACCAAGTCTATTAAATAAACCTCTTAAGCTGGCTAATCTCTCTGCTTTGTTACCTATGTTAAATTTACCTATAAGCTGGTCAGCATATTGTTGATTTTTGATTACTTCTATGCCAGTTTGCATTAGCATATCACCAGACTTAAATAGTCTACTGGATAAAACAACGTTAGCTGGTCCTTTAAACAGATTAGTTTCAGGATCTAGACTGTCTAGAGCATTAAACAGATCAGAGTCTCCGCCATGTACGTTTATAGGGGCCTTGACGTTAGCTATAAACCTCATACCTGATCCTAAGTTCTCTAATACTTTAGTTCCAACTGTCATAGACCAGGAGCCTTTATCTGTTTTTTCTACCCTTAGGCTATCTAGATCTATACCTAAAATTTGGCTTGTAACCATTCTAGAAGCTTTAGTTTTGATCTCTTCTATAGCTAAGAAATTATCATAAAATACTCTCATGCCTGGCATTAGAGACTTGAGTAGATTAGTCTTATCTTTAAACAACTTACGTCTGGTATCAGGAGACATATGGTGTAAGTCTTTAATTAGATTTATAGCGTCTTGGTTAAGAGCTAACTGTGAACCTACTCTAGTTACACTAGCTCCTGCATACTTGTCTATACCAGCTTTAATAGCTAGGTCTTTAAGCTTTTCGAAAGTCTCTGGTAAGTCCATGAGTCTCGTTTTAAACTCGCCTAGCTGTATCGGAGATACTCTTGAGCTTAACCAAGTTTGTGTATACACGCTATCACGTGAAACATACTCACCATCCCAATATGATCCTTTAAGGTAGCCAACGTCACCCGTCATGCCCAAGACCATATAGCCTTGTAGCCTTAAGCCTTCTCTAGCTACTGCACTTGGATCAGCAGCTTTAAACAAGCTTTGACCTTTTAGTTCTCTTCCCCCAGTATGTGAGCTCATTTGAGACAGATCTAAGGCTCTTGCTGACATTATGTTACCTAAACGACCGACCAGCTGGAAGGCCTTGTTTAAAGGTAGCATAAACATATAATCATCGTCTTGTTTAGAGCCTATAGGCAAGTAGTTTATAAAGTCATCTAAGCTAAATATTCTAGCTGCTGAGGTTGATCCTTTACGAGATCTAAACTTAGACATACCACCAGCTCTATAAATAAAAGGTTTATCCGATACAAGATAACCAGTCATGTTTCCTAAATCTCTACCTTCTTTTATTGCTTCTAAGAGATCTAAGCTCTCTTGTATGTTTAGAGGATCTATTTTAGGATTATTATATAAATCTAGAATTCCGTCTTGCTGACTAAACACTAATCTAGCTGAATGCTGCTTGGCTGTATAGTTTGTTAAACCTTCTTCAGGAGAAGCAAAGTTCTCAAACATCTTAGTAATTTCTTTGTTAGCTATTATTTTAATATAAGATCTTAAATAAGCATCTCTCATAATCTCGTTATAACTTAAGTTCATCTGAGCTTCAAGAGTCTTAATAAAGGTATTCATGACTTTGTTCATACCGCCTACAGCCGCAGCTATAACTTGGTACTCATCGAACTCAAAGTCTAGATTCTTTCTTGCATCTTTGGTTAGTTTATTTAGGTCTTTAACACTAATAGCTCCGTTTACCGGGGTTATAAACTTATTAAATGTTTTGCTGTATAGTCTACCATCTCCAGTCATTCTACCAAAGTTAAAAGCAGCTAACTTGTGTTTACCTTGGTACATTTCTAGAGTTACAAAACCTCTATCCCCCTCACCGGACCCTTTAAGTCTTATAGAGCCCATATCTATATCTGACATTTCAGATTGCATGCGACTAGTTAAAGCGCTATAAGTACCTTTTGCCACGGCATCCATGCCTTGGTCCCATATAGTACTAGTACCTAGAGTTTGTATACCCCTAGATAAGAACTCTAACTCTCTTGATTCGTTTTCTAGATCAAATTCAGAACCTAGCAATAACATACCAACGTTAACTGTTGAAGTGTCATATAACTGATTCTTATTACCAGACTCTTCTAAGCTAGCAATAACTCGGCGATCGCCATCAGGAGTCTGGCTAGTAACAACAGTTCTTTTGGCGTGAATAATTCCATGCTGGTAAGATCTAACTAGTAGTCTGTCATGTCCCGATTTAAGAGCGTTAGTTATTCCTGACTCTATTTTACTCTCGACAGATCTTCCGGTTTTTCTACCAATAATAATTTCTACTGTACCGCCTGCTTCTACCAGGTCTCGAATACGGCGGTTATAAGCATCGTCAACAAGCTCCGACATGTTAAAGGTAGTTAGAGTCACTTTGACTGTTTCACCCGCCTTTACGAGCCTTGTAGCCTTGTCTAACAGCTGGTGGTTAGCTTCTATTAAATCTCTGCCAGTTACTACCCCAGACTTGTGTGTATAGCCGGGCCTTATATCACTAAAAGGAGAAATGTGTTTAGTATTAAATAGTTCGTTACTAGCAGCTCTAGCCGAGTTCATAATACGTCCAAATGCTGTATCACGATCTTCTGAACCAATATAGTTTCTATCGAAGTAGTCTTTATTAAATATAAAACCAGATTCTATGTTATGGCTAACTGGTCTAGTCATAGACATAGCAGCTCTGGTTAAGTTAGGAGAACCAATAAAGAAGCTAGCCTTGTTGTGTTCTCCGTCAAGACCTATACTCATAAACTTAGCGTGCATGGTATTAGGTCCAGTAGCCATTAAGTTTTGCCCTAACTTAGACTCAAGTATATCTATAGAAGCTTGGTGCCTGAGGCCGTCCCCCCTGTCTTCTCCTATAGTTCCGTAAGTTTCGTTAGTTCTAACTTTTATTTTGCCTTGCATGCCGGTTGCATCAGCAGTGCTAACAATCATATCTACTAGCTCGGGTGAAGTAACACCAAAGAAAGCCATGTTTATTGATTTGTTGTCTCTTTTAGCTTCTTCTAGTAAACCTACAATATTATTAAAGTGGTTATTCATGCTAGAACCAGAGACTACTGGAGCTTTACTGTTAAATCTAAATTTTAAAGAAGTCTGATCAAAGCCTTCGCTTTTAACTCTGTTATAAAGGTCTAAAGCTAATCTTTCCGCTTCTTTGGCTTCTTCAACCGGAATACTCTGTCTTATCCCGTTTGTGTCTATGTATTCTCCTATAGCTATGATTTTCTTTAGTTTATCTATTTCTTCGCCTAGCTGAATTAAATCAACAGACCTGATACCAGCCATAGCAAACAATCTGTTTACTACTTCATTTACTTTTACAGCTTTATAGACATCACCTAGCTTACTGTTAAGAACTTCATCTTCAAACAGTTCAGTCATGTATGCTTCTTGTTCTAAGAGACTATCATCTAAGGACAATTTGTCCTGTAAGTCAATAGACCTAAGGAAGTTAAGGTCTGGACTAAACCTAGACCTTAACTTATTATGGTTATAGTAGTTTTCTTGGCCAAACATAAAATTAGTTTCTATAAAGTTATGCAACATTTGTAGGCTGCTCACTTTAAGATATTTGCACCGGTATAAAACATGTTTACTATCTCAATGAGGATTTTATTAATGAGTGCAGTTTCCCTAAAACAAGAGTACAAGCTACCCTCTGGTGTTATAGCCCGTACTCGTAAGCCCCTAAACAAAGACCGCAGAGCTTTACTAGACTCTGAGAGTGCTAATCTACGCGTAATGGTTGAGCTATTACTAGCCGAATGTCTTGTAGAATTAGAGTGGCCCGTAGATCACGAAGACAAGCCTGAAGGTGAATTAAAGACTTTTAGTGATCTAGACAAAGACAAGTGGTCTCGCTTGGATGAATTAGATATGTCTGATGTGTTATCTTTAACTGAAGCTTTCGGTGAGAACAACTGGCCAGATCAGAAGCTAATCAAATCAGTAGTAGAGGCTAATAAACTAAAAAAGGCATAGATGACAAGCAACGGTGGGTGATAGGAATGGATTTAAGAATATGGGCACACCTTAACCTTGTAGGTAACGTTTCCTATTCTGATTATCTAAACATGTCACCCACTGAAGCTGAGGCTTGTCTAGAAGCATTAAACTCAGCTATTGAAGAAACAAAAGAACAACAAAAGAAGTCTCTTGAAGAACAGAAACAAAAAGAACGTATGAGCAATACTTTAGCTTCTATGGAAGATAAGTTTAAGAACTTCAAGCATAACAAAGGTATATCACACTAATGACTGAAGAAGAGACCGTTACTCCTAAGATCAGTGTAGGGTCTAAACAAATAGGCTCTGCTATATCTCCTTACAACGGCAACTCACACACGGAAATCGAAGGGCCGGACAAACATCATTGGCAGAAGTATGAACAAGCAGCTCGAAGAGATTATATAATTTCTAGAGCCCTTAACTTCCAGATTAGGACTATGTTAGCCTCTCTAGGTGCTTACTTACACCCTAACCCCAAGATTAAAGACTTTGTTGAAAGAAACTTGAACGAAGCTCAGGGTAACCTACAGAAGTGGCTATCGGAGCTTATGTGGTCTGGGTTAGTTTACGGTAGAGGCTCTTCTGAGATTGTATGGGAACCTAGAGATGGTCAAATCTTCTTAAAGAACCTAATCGCTTATCACCCTAGATCGATATCTTTAGTTGTCTCTTTAGATGGTGTTCTAACAGACGGCAAGAAGAACCCTTATTCATCCATATTCCCTAAAACTGGAGTATGGCAAGAGTTGCCTTCTAGGGTTATGTTAGCTCGGGATTCTAGACTTAGAAAAGATACTTTCCTAAACTATGTAAGAATTCCTTTAAATAAAACTTGTATAGTTACACATCAGGGTAAGTTTGGTAACTATGACGGAGAATCAGCTTTAGCTCCTATCTGGGACTCTTATCAGCGTAAGGTAAAGACTCGTGATGATTTGATGATAACAGCAGAACGTTACGGAGCTCCTTTGATATCAGTTGTTGCCCCTTTCGCTTATACCTCTAATACTGTTATAGACGAAGCAACTAATCAACCAAGAAAAGAGACTCTAGTAGAATCTATAGCTAGAAACATGGAGAATATAAATACTTCTACAGGTCTGGTTATAGAAGAACCTGCTTTAGGGTCAACTCAGGAGAAAGTAAGAGTAAGTGCTATAACTACAGGAAATAACTTTGGTGATAGCTTTTTAAATACTTTACACCAACTTGACTCAGAGATCTTACTTGGGCTAGGAGTTCCACCCTTGTTGTTCTTAGAGCAGAGTGTAGGTCTTGGTTCTGGTTCGCTTGCAGCCACTCAAGCTGATTACTACAAAGAAACCTTAGTTAGCATGTTTAAAGAGTTTGTAGAGCCCTTTACAGAGCAAGTTATAGGAAGATTAGTTTACTATAACTTTGGTGATACTAATCCCGGTAGGTTCTCCTTTACTCCTTTTGATATGATGGCTACAGAGAAGCTAATGTTGGCTCTAGAGCTTGGTGCTAACCTTGGTATCGTTGATTCATCTGATACAGAAGATCTACAAGAAATGAGAGCTCGTATAGGTTTATCAGCTCTAGATGAAACAAGACTTAACAAGAGAGCTAAATCTAATGCGGAAGCCATGAAAATCACAAAGAATCCAAATGTTGACAAGATACAAATTGCTAAGCTTAGACTTGATGGCCAGAAGTATGTTGCTGATAGAACTGCTAAAACTCAATTAGAAGCAGCTAAAATATCAGCAAGAAATCAACCTAAGCAGCCTACAAAATAAGGGTATAGTTATGATTTAACTGTTTTGTTGTTGTTTAATTTGGGGGTGGTCATGTTTCATTTACTATCAATGAGAGCCTTTTTGAAAGGTCTTGTAGAAACAAAAACAGCCTGTGCTATAGAAACAACTCTTGATTCAGTTAACATAGAACTCGTTTGTTATGTAACAAAAGTGTCTTGGTTTACAGTTACTGTAGACGTGCATGAATCAATTGGTGGGCTTTATATGTATAGCGCTATAATACCTATTAAATATATAGATAGTATACAGGTAAACCCTATAGAGAGTGAAAGAGATTCTCTACTGAACCGTGAAGACCTCATGGACTTATATACACTGGAGGAATAATGGATTCTAACAAAATAAAGGCTGTAGTTAACTGTACAGATTATATATCCGTTATTCGAGCTGCTGAGTGTGTAGAAAGACTTTCTAAACAATGTCCTTCTTTAGTTACTGTTAAGGTTCCCAAGTTTGATCAACATAAGAAAGAATATCAAGTAGAAGTACATGGTTTACGAGAACACATTCTTTCTCTTAAGCAATACATAAGAGTTATTGAAAACTTTATGAACTATGCTGAGGAAAATCTAAAACATGAAGCCTAATATTACGGCATTAATACCAATAGCTAGACTCGGAAGATGGTTTCATCCTGTCTATAAAAATAGAAAGGGTGAGCCTGTAGTTGAGTTTCTTCAGGCTGATTTTGATAGTATTAGAGAAGCTTTTGAAACCAATGATCGTGGGTATCCACCGATGTTGAGGTATGGCCACCTGCAGAAAGGGTCAGGTATTGCTGATGGTGAGCCTGCAATAGGCTGGATGAAGTCTATAAAGCAAGTAGATGATGTATTACTTGGAGAATTTGAATTAAACAACGAAGAAGTACTTGACGAAATACTTTCAAATAAGTATCGTTATTCATCTGGAGAGTTTGTTCATGGTTTACCCTCTAAAATAGACGGTAGACCACTAAGAGTATTTCTTAAAGCTGTAGCTTTGACTAATACACCTTTTGTTCCCGGTCTACCTAAGAATGTTATAAAAGTAACATCTGAGGATACAGCTGAGTACACACTACTTAGCGATGTTTATTTACAGGAAAACCCAATGAATCTAACTGAAGACCAAATCAATGCAGTTGAGACTGTGTTTAGTGCGTTGGGTGACTCACCCGTTATTACTAAAGACTTGTTATCAGCTCTAGTTATACAAACTAGCTCTCTATCTTTGTCAGAGCAAGCCGCTATTGCCACTAAGATAAAATCCATATCTGCTGACGGTAACTTAACTCTAAGTCAGATAGATAATATAGCTACCCAAGTCCCTAATGAAACTATTTTTAAAGATGTTTTAGTTCAAGAAGTAACACGCATTTCACAAGAACTCAGAAACTTTAGTCAACCTGAAGAAACAACATCTATTAACGAGATTAATCAGGATCTTAGCGAAAAGATGACAAAGTGCCTAGAAACTCCATCCGAAAGTATGGTAGGGTCCTCTTCGTCGCAAGGTAATATCTTACAAGCTTTCTCTGAAAAGTTAGAAAAAATGTTTAATAATTTCTTTGATCGCCTTAAGAAAATGCCCACTGAAACAGAAACTACGCAACAGGAGCAACTCGCAGATGAGTCAGCTCCACCCCTAGATCCCACAGTAACCGAACAGGAGAGTGAAGAAGATATGGGTATGGACGAAAAGGCTCTAAGCGAACTGCAACTCAAGTTGCAAGCAGCTGAGGAGCTGTTAAAGAAGCAAGAAGTAGCTTTATCCGAAAAGGATACTGCTTTAGCTACTCTAGAGGCAGAGAAAGCTTTAAAGGCTAATCACGATCACGATGTTATGCTAAGTGAGCTAACTTCTGGTTTGGTTGCTAAGGGTTTAGCTCCTGCTGTTGCTTCTAAAGTTAAAGATTTTATGGTTAACGCTCGTTCAACCGAAGTTAACCTATCTGAGCATGCAGGCCATACTGTATTTGCTCAATCACTGGTATCACTATTATCAGAAGTACTTGACCCAGCTAACCATGTTGAGTTATCTCAAGCTGGTACTTCGGTTTCTGAGTCCAATTTGTCAGATGATAATCCCTGGGTTTCATATGGCTTTATGGGCCAGAAGAAAGCCTAAGCTTGTTTGAGGAAACAAATTAATGTCGTTGGCTACTTATAACAACAATCCTTTTAATCTAAAAGAATTGGGTTCAACTTATCTAACAGGTTTGGCTCGCGAGCTTCAACAGCTACAGCCTGATCCTTTGGCTAAGTTTCTACCCATTTTAAACTCCCCTGTCGATGATCTTAGATTTGAGACTGTCTTGGATAGCCTACGCGTAACTGGCGTAGTTGCTCCTGGTCAACCTAACGGTCTAAACACTATGGACAAGGGTAAGACCATGAAGCTAGAGCCCGCTCACTTCCGTCGTGGTGACTTTATTGATGCTAAGACAATCAATATTCTTCGTGAGCCTGGCACTGAGAAGAAGATCTGGGGTATGGGTATCGTAGAGCGTCAAATGCGCATGCTAGTTGATCAAGCTAACATGATGTTTACTGTTTTACGCGCTCAGCTATTTAATGGTGCTATCAACTATGTTGATCCCATGAACCCTAGCTATCCCGTTCAGTCTAACTCTGGTATTCCTGCTTCCAACTATTATGTAATTGGTAGCTCTGGCGGTGCCCATGCTGACTTTAACTCGTCTGTTAAGTGGACTGATCTAGCTAACTCTAAACCCGTTGACGATATCTTACGTCTAAAGATGCGCAGCTTCCGTAACAACATTGCTGAGCCTGATACCATCTTAATGAACGGTGTTGTTGCTGAGTTGCTGATGCGTAACGAGCAGATTCGTGGTTTCATGCGTAACGATACCGGCCTAGCCTCTAACATGGGCTTCTGTACCTTTGCTAATGGTATGATTGATACTATATGCGGCCTAAAGGTTGTAGTTGTTAACACTGTATACGATGAAGATTTCATCGATGTTAACGGCCTACCTTCTACTCGTCGTAAGTACATCCTACCTGTAAACAAGGTTGTAGTATTTGCTTCTCGTAACCCTATGCTTCCTGGTGAAGCTTTAGGTTACACTGTAATGACCCCCGGTGAAAACCTACAGTCTCGTACTCCCGGTATCTGGGTTGAGTCTTGGGATCATAAGACCGGTGGTGGCCCCACATCAGCTCCTGGTGTTGGTCTTCAAATCGGTGTCTCTGGTATTCCCTTCTTCATGCACCCCGGCTGGGTCAACCAACTTCAAATTGCTGAAGTTAGCGATGTAACCGGTATCACAGGTAACGCCTACGTTGTATAAGGATAAAGGGGGACTAACCCTCCCCCTTTCCTATATAGGAGAATAAATTTAAATGGCTAAGGATTACGTCTACGAGTTAGACAATACTATTCATGGCGTTAAGGACGGACTGGTAGTTAACACTCCCTCGACCCTACAGGTCACTGTCCAACCTGGCGTTTATATGATCAGCGAGAGATTTTACGAGGTTAAGTCTGCGGTAAACGTAACTGTTACTGCTTCTAACATAAACAACGCTCTAGGTGGCGAGATTATTTGGGCTAACCCCCCTGCTGATTACGACGGTAACGCTCTAACACAAATCTCTCTAACCCCAGAACCTGACCATGTTCGTGATGCGTTTATGAACGCTACTGTCGGCAAGCGTCTTGGTCGCTCTGTCGCTCTAGCTAAGGTTACTTCTAGTGCTAACTCTGGTACTGTGACTATGTCTGGTACCTTTGCTAATACTGAAACTGTAACTGTAACTATCGATGGTACTGCTGTAGTAACTACCTTGAACTCTACCACTGCTGCTTCTTTGACTGCTGTAGCCGCTGCGGTTGCTGCTGCTATCAATGCTAATGCTACCGTTGCTGCCAAAGTAACTGCTACATCAAACGCTGCTGTTGTAACTATTACAGCTAAAACAGTCGGTGCCCCATCTGCTTACTCGTTGACTGCTGCTGACACAGCTGGCTCTGGTGCCGCTACAGCTTCTGGTGCTAACTTAGCTGGTTCTGTCGTTACTTTAGCTGGTATCGACAATACAGTTAAGTGGTCTAAGTTCTTGGGTCTACCCATGGCGAAGGATAACTAAAAATGATAAAGCTCATGTGTGTATTTCCCCATCGTGACGGTTCAGACTATTTTGAGCCCGGTATGATTAAGGTAGTAGACCGTGAGCTAGCTGGTGTTCTTCTAGCTGGAACCGTGACCGGATTAAAGGTCTGGGAAAAGCTAGGAGAAGTTCCTTTAGTTCATGACGAGTCTCCTTTACCCTTATCCTCTACTATTAGTGTAGAACCTGAAGTCGAGATGATTCAAGTCGCTCCAGACCTTAAGGTTGCTACTCCTAAGAAAAAGAAGTAAACCAAACCCTAGAAGGGGCTTGGGGTAGTGCCCTGGGCCCCTTTACTTTTTAATAACACCAATGCCTTTTGATTACGTTACGACCATTCCGATGGTTAGACAATATAACTATCTTATAGATAAAACAGATCCTGAAATTCAGTCTGTTCTATTAAATCATGCTGTACCAAGAATCAGAATGTACTTGTTATCATCCAGAAATCCTGATGGCCAGTATATTTTTTATGTTAGTTTAGGTGATCTAGCTGATTCTAGTGCTGCTAACCAAGCTGAAACTCTTGTAGACTTAGTTATGGATGAGCAGATAGTAAAGGCTAGTTTCCAACGTATAGCAGCTGCTTTATCGGCTTCTTGGATTATGCAGTCTGATCCTACCAGCATTCTTGGAGCTCAACGAGATATAGCTACTGGCCTTGAAAAACAGGCTATGGATGACCTTAAACATCTAATCAAATCAGATCTAATAAACAGGGCTTTAGATACAGCTAGAACTACTTTAGTTTCTTCTCTTAGTCAGTTATTTTATTTTGCTAATGACTATGATATCTCTTCTGTTGATCTAGATAATAAAGTAGCTGTAGCTTATTCAGGCGCACAGCAAGTTGGTAAAGCTACAGCTATTATAAACGGTTATGCTGTTGAAGCTCCCATTGCGATTGGAGATACTCCTGGGGTAATTGCTACTAAACTAGCTTTAGCTATTAACTCAGCTCAAGC
>JACCEA011257986.1_pt1 | contig 17724 bp, 9 predicted proteins | sample 7449851 | NCBI WGS metagenome assembly JACCEA01 (sample SAMN15323453, study PRJNA562643) | freshwater metagenome | isolation source: river surface water | place: USA:Blue River Watershed | collected 2017-08-18
CAGGATATCCTATTTATGCTGACGAGTCCATCATGAGCCAAAAGCAACATGGGACTTGTGTTGCCCCAGTTATGCAAAACTTACGATGGAAGTGTGATGTTAGTACTGCTGATAGAATTTGCTGTTTTAATCGACACTACGCTGAGCATTCTGGATATTGGGAATCAACTTCTTTCCTCAAAGAGGTAATTTTTTAATTTTTGTCCGTGTGTATCCGCTGAGTTTATTGGTCCCGCGACAGGTTGATAAGACGGGGGAGACCACGTTTTATGATTCCGTCACAGGAAAGCCTCTATTCATCGCTCCACGTGGTCGTACTTTCGAAGAATTTAAAAAAGAATCGGAAAGCCACGGGTGGCCATCTTTCCGTGATCAAGAGGTAACTAAAACAAGGAGATCAATCATAAATTTATAATTGACGGAACATGTTTAGGTTGTCTGGGAAAATGTTCGATGCTTGGACAACGGTGAAGCAGTAAGTATCGATGGAACTCATTTAGGACACAACCTTCCGGACAGAAAAGGTAATCGTTATTGTATTAATCTTGTATCGGTTGCAGGATATCCAGCAGAACTTCAAGGGAAGGGAGATATGTAAAGTGATACAATGTTTACAACTAAATCTTGCTCATCACATACTATAATACGGAGCAATAAATTGTTACCTGCTATGATAATAAAAATAAACAGCTATTGGGCATATTTACAAAAGAGACGCTTCGTCTCACTAACAACAGTCTATACAAAATAAAAAAAGAAATTAAACGGTATCTCCAGCAAACCCAATGTCAAGCAACTGAAAACACGTTTGATAGCAATGATCTTTACATTGAAGGGCGTAAAAAAAAAAAAGATTTGAGGGACACAAAACTAATTGAACGTCAATCCTCTTCATCTTCGTCATCTTGCAGCTTGGCCCTTAAAGCCTTCAATACTAAAAATTCATTGTAATGACCAGCCCGCTTATTCAAAAACTGTTGCCGCTGTGCTTCAGACTCAACCGATTCTACTCGTTCAGGAGAGAATCCGAAGCCACAACCACTACTAATAGAACCATTTATGCCGGCAAACAAATGATCATTGGATGAGGTTGTTGCCTCAGTAGCAAAACAGGCTTTATGTGGTCTTTCTTTTGGATCGATGCTTCTCTTTGCCATAGATCGACCTAGTGGACTGTTAGAATGTGCCATTTCTGAAGTATCATTGAATCGATGATGATGATGACCAGACGATTGTTTGTTTGTCACTCGCGGTGATGCTTTGGGCTCACCAAAATCTGAATAACCTTCCTCTACTGCGACAGAAGAGTTTGTATCTTCTCCGAATACTGATCCTTCCCTCATTTCCAGCAAATGCTTTTCGTAGTGAAGCTTCGCGTGAATTGTTTCCCAAGCATCGGATAGGACATTTTGTCCGTATCGGCCACCCGAAGTTGGGAAATTTGCATGGCTAGTTGATTCTTCGCTATCATTGTTGGACTTCACAAGACATTCTCCATCTGAACCAGATTCTGCTTCAGATTGATCACTCTCTGACATATATCTGTAAGGTGTTGGTGCTTCATCGATCTTTTGTCTGTGCATTAATGAAGGGTGATAAAAGCACCAAGCAATCGATGAAATGAACTTACCGTGATCCTCGCTCCTTGTCATGTTCCGCAATTGTCTCTTCGTCCCATTTGATAATCTTCTTCTTCTTATCTCCACCAGGGGGTGCATTGGGATTCCAATGATGGCCATTGGTATTGTTGATACCACCGCTCGACATGACTGAGGTAACGGTGCGCGGCTCGCGATCGGAAGCTATGCGACACTGATGATGATGGATCAAGATATAACAAAATCGATCAATTAGGTTAAACCCAAATAGTTATAGAGCCAATGAGGAATTTATTTAATTGATGAATACAAAAAAATGGATGAAGTCCGCACGCCGCACAACGGCTTTTATGATGTGTGGTATTGTGTACTTCTTGTACACAATAAAAAAGGCTGGTCTTCTTTATTAATTAAATACAGTGCTCATGGTTTCGGGTTGATAACTTTGCTCAAACGGCGTATTCGATTGATAGAATGATCTCCTCCACGTCCCATGATATCATGGGACTGTGGGTAAATGCAGGAATGAGTATCCCATCTCTTCACTAAATAATTCATTGAAGTCATAACGTAAACTAATTGCTAATAACAAACGTTCAGCTGTAATGATTAATATTATCAGGGCGTAAAAACGTTAATGATGCAATCGTTTCATTAGCAAATAATCCTTTCATCCATCTTTTATTAATTACCTAATGTCTTGGAGTGTTATTTTATCGAGTACGCAACATCGTGTCATGGTTGGTTCGTTCTTTTTCATCGCTATTTTTCCCTCTTCTTTGCGAGGATTCCAGCACAAGCTTCCTCCCTCACGGCCTCTCTGGAAAGCAAGCAGAAGGAGATCTCTGTTTTGATCGATTTCATCTGTTCCTTTATCTGAAGATCGTTATCCATCCTAACGTTGTCAAATCGAGCAACGAGCACAGCCCAAGGTGTTGGGCGACAAAGAAACAATATACAATCTTATAGTAAGTTTATTTTTACAAACTGTGACATCTATTGAAGACGGCTGGGACTTTATCGATAACGAAACGACCACGATGACAGGTGATATTAAGTGTTGTATAGAATTCAAGGATATCTACACCAAGAAGGTTTGGATTCTAGAGTATTAACTGAACAATTCACTGCAAGTGGCAGTGCAACCAGATTAAGGATAAGACATTTCCAGTTTCGGTGGGCGGTGAGTCTGTGGAAGTAATTGCAGCTGGAATCATCTTAAAAAGAAATTGAAAAACAATCTTTGGTCATTAGGCCAATTTTTGAGAATTTCGCTTGATGGGAAATCAACAAGTGAGTTTGCAGTGTTCAAATGGAAGTAGTGGGAGAAGAAAACTGGACGTTTGGGATAATCTTAGGCCTTAGTGGTTTGTTTGAGGATGTAAATGAATAATGGTATGTAGATGATCGACTTTGTTTAGGTGAATGTAGTGTATGTATGTTGAATGAATATTCATAGATGGTGTTATAGTAACTTGTGTAAGTCTAATCAATGACAATGACTGTGCAGAATTCCTCAGTTCTGTGAATACAAATTGCTTCTCCAGTTCTATCAGTAAAACTTTACGGAGAAACATTAAGACAAAGCCCTTCTATCCTTCGTTGATAGCAGGTGATCAGGAGTGCGGTGTTCAATTCAAGGATAGCAACATGAATAAGAAGGTTTAGAGCATAAACTGAACCAATCCCCACAAGCTAACCCTTGGATATACAAAGAAATAATGGCATTGTTCTCATTACCTGGGATAGGATGTTGATATGGGCACTTCTTAGGAGTGACATGAGTCTTATTAAATGACAATTATGCTGTGTCTGCTCTGACGAGCAACGGCAATAGGCAGATTGAATGGCTTAGCCTGACTTTGGACTAACTCATTACAATACAGCTGAATGCGGACATGGTTTAAGGTATGTAAATTGGAAATGACGCCACATCATTACAATACTTTACCGCAACAAACAATTTATTAAAATGCGCAATGACTATATAAATGGACATTATCAAAATACTAATCTGTTGTTGTATAGACTATGCAGTCTCCCATCCAGATACATCCGCCTATATAGTGCTATATCCTTACAATATCAACTCTGCATCTAGAGGCTACGTCATTTGGGTGATCCTTTCCATCCGAAAGCTTGCTTTTATCAACTGAGTGAATGGTTACTTCTGCATAGGTTCCTCCACTAACTCCTCTTGCCAAAGAACCTGGATTTATTACTACCGTTCCTTCAACATCTTTTGCCATATATGAAAGTCTTGAGGGAGTGACAAGTATGTCAGGATTCATTTTAAATAGCCAATTCTTGTAATGACGAAAGTCCAACTGCGCCCCGCCGTCAACAAGTACATTAAATTGCATTATCCAAAAATAGGGAAAAAACTTCATACCTGCGAAAATCCATTGGCATTTGGAGGGAAATGAGGAATAAATGATTGTTGCTTCAATAGATGGCCAGCTAATCTACTTAATCTTTGCTGGCTCTCAAGATTCAGGCTGTTCTCTTCTTGTGTCAATTGAAAGAGTACATCAGTGGAACATACAGCAAAGAGAGTTTCGTTGATTCTGAATAAGTGTTTGACAATGTAAACGAAAAGCCACATCAGTTCAACAAGAAAAGTTACCTGAACATTGTTGGATTGGGGAGTAAATGAACCCGCTTCAGTGGGTCATTACTCTTTGAAAATGGAATATTTAGAACACCTAGTGCATCTTCAAAGTATCCGGTCACCATTTTGTCGCGATCCCCGAAAGGAGGCTGAGGAAATACAAATTCGTGATGTCCATCTAAAAGGGAAGGAACTAATAGAATATGGGTGTGAATGGTACCAAATTGCTCTTCAGAGTTAAACAATGCATGGATACAATCACGAACGATCTTTTCCACAAATACCATTTCGTAGGTGGCTTCATGAGTCTCTTCCACTGAATCGTCTCCACTCAAAGAAATACCCCCATTCGCCAAATTGGCTTGAGTTATATCAACAAAAGGACCTACCAAAATAAGTACGTCAGGCTTTCTAGCAAGGACTTTTCTAAGTAAATCCAACATTGGAGCATATTCGAGATTATCAGACGTTGTGAATGGTCCACATGCAACCATGATCTCCAAAGGTTCACCTCCTTGGTACAAAGCTGAATGATGGTATTCTATCATTTGTTTACTCGAGATGGAAGGCTTCGGTTTGCTGCAACCATCTACAACTTGTTTCGCGACGATTTTGTTTCCACTTGAATTGATTCCTTGCACGAGAACAATTTGTCCCGGAAAGAATGAGTACGCTCCCAATTCAGAAACATCCAACGTCACTCTTTTCCCTTTAGAATCCCTATAGGAGCCTTCCAATAGTAGGGATGCCGCGTTTAGTTTTCCTTCTGCATCGCAACAAATCCTACCACAGAACCATGCTAACTCCTGAGAGCTATTTGATAATGGTTGAATCAGCGCCTCATCAATTTGCTTTGCTGCACACATATCTTTCTGAACTATTAACAGATGCTTTTCCATTGCTCTTGATCGCTCTTCAAGAGTGGTGAACATGTATCGATAGCGAGAGTCGACATTATCAAAATCATCGCTGGATAGGATGACTTTGCATCTAGTTCCCAATGGTTTAGCACTAGATGGGACATAGTGTCCACGATTTCGTAAATTTCCATTCAATGATTGCACGACTTGCCCTGCATTGGTACGTTTTCCGTATGATACACCAACCACATTGTTGAAGCTTCCTTCAATAGACTTGGCAAGTTCGATACTTGTTTCCGATTTGGATATTTTTTGAGATACCGCATCTTTTGGAGCAGTTTGTGGAGGTCGTTTTCCCAATGATGTTGGTTTCTGTTGAAGTTATAGTCAGCAAGATTGATGAATTGGCACAAAATGAATCTCCGCCCACCTTGTTTTCTTGTTGTAAATATTGTTCAAATTTTCCAAACCCATCAATCCGCAGCTTATCTTGCGAGTTGTTGATGAGAAATGTCTCCAACTTAATTTGGAATTCATCAACCGTTTGACCATAGCGGCCCATCATTAATGTACCTGGATTCAGCGCTTAGATGTTTGATTGATTAATCGACGAGGGTTGCTTACATTTTTGAAGAATCGATTCTCCATCCAAGAGTCTCATCAGGCTCTCATGAGTTGTCGCTGTGTCTTCGGTGGCCATACTCAATCTCCCTTTGTGATTAGAAAGAACAAAGTTTGTCTTCACTTGATAAATACTGTCATATATTATTAGTTACAGTGTTGATGAATTTATTTTGCTTTTTTTTTAAATTTCAAAAGCATGTTGTGCGTCTGTGCCAATTTTCGGCCGTTTATGTTATTATCGTCCAGTTTACATGATAAGACTGGGATACGGCCAATATTCCAAAATACTTCTAATTGGAGCAACACCAAATAAAAACCAATTTCCAAAGCCCACAAACAACAGCATCATTGCATAGCACACGACTGTGCATAATTGATTGAGCAACGATCATATTGGATTGTTTGTGTGTTAACATATACGGGGCTCATGAAGAATGAATACCAGGTACACTTATAAATGTGTATTTTTCTTGGTGTTCCACCGAATATTCATGTTCATTGTATGGTGGACATGTTGGACAGTATGGGCAAATCCAGATGGCATCGACCAATTACTGCATCACACACGGCGGCACGGAAATCATCCTCCAAATCATCGCGATCACCACTCTACGTTTAGAGGTAACCTTCACGAAGGTCGCCATCATCATAACTATGGATCAGGTTCAAGAAATCACTCAGGACGGAAAAGAATTGCAGTGTGTATAAGTGGCCAACTTGCTAGATGGCAACCTAGGCATATTTTTGATAACCTCTTTTACGCTGGTATAAATTCCCACTATGAATTCTACTTATTCTTCAACATGCAGGTGGCAAGAAATAAATCAGAGATCGTTTATAACACTGATAAACGCCACGTGTTCAAGGAGAGTTCATTGGCCAAATTCAGCATCAATGAGAGTTACGCATTGATTGAACATTTGATCGGTGATCGTCAAAATATACGACTTGCAAGCATGAAATATCACCCTGTAACATCGATCGAGCAGTTCAAGGAAATTCTTAACACAGAACGATTGGACCGAATTACTCAGTTTGAAACAGCTCAAGCAACTATTTTGAACATGTATCTACATCAAGTGCGATGCACAAGGCAGATTGTTGAATTTGAAAATTTGACTTTGGGAGACAAATTTGATTTCATTGCTTCTACACGAGAAGATGTGTTTTTCTTTCGTCCAATGAATCTATCTTATCATACATCGCTTCTTCGGCAACCAAAATCACCGAGTTCGATTATTTTGACACCCAAAACATTTCGAGCTCATGATCACAGAAGATTGTACTTTCAGAAAACAAAAATCCATGGAAATGATCCAAAAGTATTCAAGGTGACCAGCGAAGATTCTGAGGAACTTCCTTACAGCTATGATCAAAGTCAACCAAAACTAAATGATTGGGAAAGTGCAGAGGCATTGAAACATTATGAGCCTCATTTTGATGAAAATCTTGATGAAGAAGAAATTGATAATGATAATTTTCACCGGCAACTTGCTTTTGTAGTTCCACCGATCAATCAGCCCCCTTCTACTCAATATTCTCTCAATACATCGGTTGATAATCTTTCTCCCCGGAGTTGTGATATTACATTTAAGAGATGCTTAAACTTCTGGGGATTAAATATGCGCTTTTTCATTCTGGTTCGTGACAATGGTATTAAATTCTTTGGCAACCGAATGTCGTTCTACAAGTTACTCGTTAAAGTAAACGTCACCATTGAAAATCCTGAGCGATTTGAGCTCACAATGGCGAACGCCTTGAAATTGACAAGTTGTGCAGTCAGCGTCGAGAACATGCCAGTGACTGCGATTCGGTTGTTTGATGAAGAAACGGTTGAGGCTCAAGCGAAGGCTGTGACGGTAAGTGGACAAGCGCAATCATCAAAAACTCCACGTCGTTATCTGTCGCAACAAGAAAGTACAACCGGCAATGCAACCATTCCATTCATTACCAATGGTCTTATGGACAAATATTGCTTCATTTGGTTTGAAATCGATCGTTGTGTCCCTGTAGAGTATCAGGAGTTTGTTAGAGACAATTTTTGTTTGGAATTACGCAGAAGACACTATATTTCGAAACTGGCGCAAATCTATGGGGAAAATCACCCACAAATCCGAGAGTTAATCAATATTTCGAAGCGCGAGTTGTATAATATGTTGCTAACGGAAGTACCGAAAAAACCACCGTTAACATACGTCCCACCTCCGCCAGGATTTGTGGACCACAGTGGCAATATTTACGAAGGTGTCCCACCAGAGACCGTGTTACCCTACTTGAAGTCTGTCAACAGACCTGTCACGTTGATGCGTCTGTCGTTGGATGAAAAATTTGTGGATACTCTTTGGACGGAGCGAGATTTCTGGTAGCTTTGAAATAATATTTGTGAATTCCTTGGTGTAGTTGACAGTGTAGCGCATCTGTTACTGAAGTATCAGTTCTTTCATCACTCAATAGGAAGTCCTTGTGAAAGCTATTGTTGTTAGCTAATTCAATATGCGTAGGTAGTTCTATTGTAGTTCTATTGTAGTCATTACAATGTCACATTAACTTTTAAAAATGGTCATGCGGTAAATACAAATAACAAAACTTGTGTGACTATGAAGCACTGTGATAAATAAAATTTATCTCTGTGAACTTACAACCACTGCTAACAACTACTGCCATTGATGTATTCTTACACTTCTCCGAACGTCGGTACACCAAATATTTTATACTTGATTTTGATTTCCGGATTGTTCATTGTAGGCAGCGTAACTTGCGTCGATCTCTTCAGGGCTTCTGATCATCTTCTTTTCATTGTTGCTTCCGCAAAGGAGGGGAGAAATATAAATTGCAGCGGCAGTCAACAAAATAAAGGCTATAATAAAACAAAACGAAGCGAAACCTAAGCCACGGGGGGAATTAAATTAGGAATCATTTGTGGTAATTGTTTCTTGTCACTTACCATATCCACCTGCCAATGCTTGTTGTGCATCCTTTTGGTCACTGGAAATACCGCTTTGGCCCATCAAAGTATTTGCGGAAGATGATTCACCACCTGCAGCAGCACAAAAGCCGAGCAAGAGCATCGCTGCGGCACCAGTGATGATTGACAAGGCAAGCTTGCTCTTGGTGCGCTCGAAGAAAGTACGAGAAGTAGCAGTAAGGGTATCAGCACTGGCACTCATTTTTTAAACTTCGGATAATTTCGATTTTGCAAGCAAGAATTATTTTAATTAAATAAAGTGCCCGACAAAAAATTTTCAGCGGCGCGCGAGGCAAAGCAAAAAGTGTAAGAATCTTTTCCTCACACAGCAAGTGCATCCACCAAAGTGCGTCCAGACCTCAGTCACTTAACTGAGGAATATCTGGTACAATATCGTTGACACTTTTAATAAATTAGTAAACTGTGCTGTGTACTGCCGTGAGAAATGTCAGATTCACAACTAGTTGCAAAGAGTGCAGATGGACTCCAAATAACGTCTCGCAATTTTTACGAGCGAAGTTTGTTTAAATCATTTTTGGCAATTGTCTACTCAGCAGCTGGGATATTTTGTCTTGGCTTATGTTCGCAGAGTGAGTGTCACAAAAAAATTAATAGTTTTTTCGAGAAACTCTGAAATATTTTATTCTCAAAGATGGAGGCCTATCAAAGTATAGATATCACCAGCGCCAACAAACAACAGATGATAATTTGAGAAATGGTTTACAAAGCATGGTTTCTGGCTATGGTGAGAGCAATTGTGACTCCATGATTTGCTGAGATTTTATCGTAGGCCTTAATGTTCATCCGTTCAGGTTTTGCATCATTCTTTTTCTTTTGTGCTTTTGCGATTATGATGGGCGCTGCAGTCCATATTAGCCCTCTTGTCAACGGGTAAGTGCCTAATCCAGTGGCGCACCATCATATTAATTTGAGATAAACGGGTTACTTTTGAATAGATCTGCCAATGAAGCCAGAACCTTGAAGACTCCTGTGGATTTGGAGCGATAAAATCGTTTTTTAGAATCATTTTTGCAACTGGGCACGTGATAAGTACATGCTCGCTCTCTTTATATTAAATTGTGTCGTTAATTTCCCTTTTTGATAATAATGATACACTATCAAATAGTGTCATACATTAATTAACGTGAAATAAAATGGGTAAAATCACAAAAATTCAACTTGTTATTCCTCTACTAAAACTGCATTACAAAATTTGAATCGAAATCTGCCCTACATCCTATATTTTTGATGGATATCCAGTGTAAGTGGCTTCCGCATGTGCTAATGGTGGAGCAGATGCACCTGCATCCGCTTCAATATTCTGGGGGCTCTTCAACATCTTACTTTCATTTGGAGTCCCGATCAATAACGGTGACAAGTAAATCGACGCGGCAGACGAAATGAGGAAGCACACAACATATGCGAAACAAGCAAAACCAAATCCACTCGATTGAGCATTGTACGCGTCTTCCATATCAGCTAATAAAAGAAATTAACAATTAGTGATACACTCTTAATTTAGTGCCTTACAAGTTACGAGGTTGCTCACGGCGAAGCTTCCATATCCCGACGACAAACCACCTGCCTTGGCTGCCAACCCAAGGAAAAAGAAACCAAATGCAGCAAAGACCAAAGAGAGAGACATTTTCATCAATGCTCTTTCATAATAGTCACGGGAAGCTGGAGATAGCTCATCCAAATTTTTTTTGCCCAACATGAAAATAAATACTTTCTGTAAAAAAATCACTGAAGACTACTCAACAAGAAATGATCTATAGATTAAATCCTTCAATCACTGGATTTGGATGGAGAACTACTTGACCACAGTTGTACACAACAAAAATAATTCTCTCGATACCAGATCTGCAGATACAATATACTGAAGTATATAATGTCTCGCTGTTTTGGATATCAGTTGATGGTAACCCGATAGGGTTGGTTGGGCTATTCCATTTTTGCGGTTGGCTGTATTGTATGCTATGGCGGTACAGCAGTTCCAGTTGTTCGCCGCCATTGCTGCTTCACACGTTCAACAGATTTGGATTGCTTGATAATACAGGCCTTCCACAAGAAATGGCTGATCGGTTGCAAATTGGAGTGTATAAACAATATGCATGTCGTTGCTGGGGTTTTGCTGGCTTTTGTCTTGCTATTCCTTGAAGGAACAAGCAGCAACCAAGCAACATCTGCTCCACGATTCACTTTCTCTCCAGAACCATATGATTTTCCATTGTTGATCAACATATCTGGACTCTCCATCACATCCGTAACTTATAACCCTTCTAGCAAACACTCTCCCTGGGTGAGCAGGTTGCTGGGTGAAGAAGCGATCTTTCATAATCGTTCATACAATTTTAGAGCTGCCCAGCCTTTGAGCCCCAGAGAAAAAGCGGAACGAAGTCAAATATTTCAAAAATATTTCCGATTGCCGTCCGAAACTTTGGTGTCACCTTGTTCTCTCGAGATATTTGGTTTTATTCCGACGGAGATCGATGAAACTTTCACTTACGAGCACCAACTTTCTGCCCCAACTGTAGGCACTGCATTTGTTTCCTTTCCTGCTTTGCAAACTGTGAATGCTTTGAATTCGCATCTTCCCAGGCAAATGACTTGGACTTGTTATTATCGAGCGACTTATGAGAATACTGCTCGTCAAGCTCAGTTATATGTTCATCAATATTGGGCAGTTTTCATGTATTGCCCTGCACCAGCATTTGACCATTCTTGTTTGTCTCTGCTACACTTGTATCAGCAAGAGCTTGTTAGCCAATTAAAAATATATTATGATGATGTTAAGAAAGAGAAGTTGCATCGAAATAATGAGGCACATGAAGTTGATCATGCAGGTTATTTGCAAAGATTGCGAGAAGAATCCTTCAGTTTTAATGCAGATGAACCGATTGACATCCCTTTGAAAACATTTCCATCATTGAAAAATAGAGCAAGTGCTGCTGCAAACCAAGCAACGCAAGGTATTAATAATGAAGAGAATCTATTTGCAAATGAAAATATGACAGGTGGTTGGGATACGCAGGACACACTAAAAGCACATGGAATGGAGGGTGAAGGCGACCGTCCTAGTAGACAACGATCGCTATCCAATTACATGACTCGCAACTTACTTGAAGTTAATGATGATTCAAAGAGTCCATACAGACGTTATACTTCTATATCATCATCTGCTGGTACTGATTTTCTTGAATTGTATTCAGCATCTCCATCAATATATCCCAATTCTATATTAGCTTATTTGACGGCATTGCTTTCGTCGAATTTCTTATCATATGCACGATTAAATTTCCCTCGTCCGCTGTATGAATATCAAGTATCACCAGCAATATTGACAATTATTGGAAGACTTCAAAAGTTGGTACAATATAGTGAAAAACACGATAACTCTATCAAACCCAAGATTTTTCATACATCACAAATTCTTATTCCCTTGAAATTAACGATGCCATTACAATCTAAACCTGCTTTAGAGATTAATTTTGATTTGGATTTGGTTAATAGTCTTAGAAAAGTTGTGGATAAAGAGATGTTATTTCCTCAACGTGACGAGCATTCCAAGACGAGCAATAATCCACACAAACAAAAACAGAAAAAGTTTACAAAGGCAATTTGTACTGTTATACCCTATTCAAGTTATGATGAAGAACGTTCAAAAATGAATAGTTGGATGGTTTATGAGTTTATAAGATATTATTCAAGAATGGGATTTTTAGTAATGATGTATGATAGACAAGGTGAAAATTTAAATAATATTAATAAATATTATGATTTTGAAGAACAATATGGATTACATAGTAATGGTCAACGTTCAAGAAGAACAACAAATAGTAATTCTATCAATGATAATGAGGATGAAGATAAAAGTCCATGGTATCTTCGTTATTATGATTTTACTATTTTTCAATTATTACGATTATATCCAAAAAATATTGTTTTTAATAATAAAGATGGAATGTTAAATCGTGCTATTGTAAAATCTGATTTTGATAAACGGTTGACTTTAACGCAATGTCGACAAACTGTTAAACAATTATATGGTATTGAAGAGGTATTAGTCATTGATTTTGATGAATTTCTTTATTGTCCTCAATCCTATGCAAATGCATTAGCACAAGAAAAATATTTTGATGAATATATGGCACATATGAAAAACAAAGGTATTGATCAATTTGTAGTAAAGCAGCGTGTAGTGGTAAGTAAGGATGACGATATGAAGACATGTTTATATAGTCAATATCATCGTAATGAAAAGTATATGGAAGCAGTGAAATCATATATTGACAAACATCAACCCGTTGATTACACATCATTAGCAAATCAGGGATTGGTTGATGTTGCGTCACGATCAAGTCGACATTCTCCTGGCAAGAATGAGTCATTCTATGTTCGACCATCTCTATTTCATTGTTTAAGTGAATATGGTTATGGTGTGAAGATGTTTTTTGAAAAGGCAGTACATCTCACTATGGCATGTCCATTTACTTCTTTTCATTATGCTAGTTATCTCCGTCAATTCGATTGTTTTACGAATAGTTTCACAACAACTTCAAAGTCGAGACGTAACTATTCACAATATGGCTGTTCGGTAGTTCATATCACAACGAAGGTCAATCAATACAATCGCACACATGTTCATGATATGATAGCGATTAAAAATTCGAAACACAATGAATTGTATTCAGTGTGTTATGGTCCTTTAACATGATGTAGTTGTGTAGTTGAGTGATAGCTCTATAGAATTGTTGGAAATATAATGATTTAAAATTCAAACATGGAACAGAGTTCCAGTGCCTTGTCGTTCTACTCTCCTGATATTGGAAGAGGGATTTATTCACTCGCTTTCGTTTTGGAATGTTCCGTATACAATTGTCACTGGAATCTTTGCTTTGTTCCATACCATCTATGGTATCAATCGACTATTCATCGTATCAGAGATGCTATCCATATTCAAAACTTATTTGAATGGAGTTATGGAGTTGTCATGGGTCAAAACTGTGGGACTCTGTTGTCCTTCTATATGGGAACAGCACTAGCCAGGCCAACCCGAGCAGCATGCGCCAGCAGCAGTAGCCCATCATAGGCCAGCGCCAGCAGAGGTCCAAGAAGAAGAGAAGCAGATCCGCGCGGCGAGAGCACAGGAGGCACGCCGCCAGGAGCGGCAGCCACCGCAGGCGCAACCTGAGCGAGCGAAACCAATATAGCAGCAGGGCAGCACTTTTTCGAACTGCTTGTCTCTCTTTGCCAGTTCTCAGATTTGGCTTTGGACCATATCATTACCTAAGCTAAGCAGTATCCAGTGCGTGGGCCAAAGTCCAAGCAACTCAGTTTGTGAGCAACTTAATTTGAGATGAGTGGCTCGGAGAGAGTTGAGGGATTCACTGATGGTGGAACTCAGCAACCTGAAGGTGGTTCCGGTATGTGGCTCTCTTGTTTGGCGCCCTTCCAAGATCCTGATCCAGAAAGCGAAGCCATCATTTTGACTCGAATGCGGGAACGGATTGAGAAAGAAGATTTTCATGTCCAACTTCAAGCGAGCAATGAAGAGAAATCTGAAATCCTTTTGAGACGATTCCTACGAAAGCATCTCTATGATGTGGAAGTGGCATTGGTGCAGTGGCATGGATACGTGGAATGGCGTCACAGTTTACAATTAGATCAGATAACCGAGGAAGAGATTAACAATGAGAGAAATGAAGGAATATTTGCATGGCGTGGTGAGAATAAAGAAGGCATGCCTTGTTGCGTCATCACTGGTCGCATGTTGGATCCCGCTGGTAGAAAAGGAACTAGTCGATCTTTCAAGCGACATTTGTTGAAATTTGTTGATGAAGGGATGTATCGCGCTGATCAGGTGAGCGTTTTGGTATTTGATATTGCTAGAATTGTCATTTGCTCATGGATGTTTCTTAATTATGATGTAACAGCTCGGGAAAGACAAGATTTGCATTATCTATGATAGGTACGAATTGTTTGTTAACTTTTCGCGACATGACTTTTCTTAAGTATTTATCGTGTAGACGTGGTCTGGAATTCGAAAATATTGACCCTAATTTGTACCAATTCTGTAATAAAGTAATATCTGAGATGAGAGTAAGTATTATTCGATTTATTTGATGTCGTAATATCATCACCTCATTTATTTGCAGGAATGGTACGGTGACCGTGTTGGTGTGATGTATATTTTGTACACAAATTATTTGTTTTGGATCCTTTACACGATCCTTATTCGGCCTTTTATGCTGCTTTGGTCAAAAGACAATAATCTCATTTTTGTTGATACTTCAGAAGGTAAGCAACGTGAACTGCATGTGAATTTTCCCTCTTTTAACTATTTGCAACATTCAGATTTACTGAAATATTTCAACGCAGACCAGCTTTTTCTCTTAAGGTGAAGTCTCAATTTACCATGTTTTGTTGATTTTTTTAACATGGCGTTTAGTCCTAGCGATAGTTCTCCCACAATTGAAGAAAATTCGCCACAAGTCGAAACTTAACAAAATTCATATGCCAGTTGCACTAGATTGTAGTTTCTTTGTAACCATTTTGTAAATTTGTAGGTAATTAAAGCGGTGTTCAAATAACGAGTAGTCTAATCGAGAATAATTTTCGCGTAACATACAATTGATATTTTACGTTACTATTATTTACAACATACAATTGTAACACAAAAATAGTCCACACATCTACATACATTCCAATTTATCAATTCTAGTGATAAGTTGGGATATGTTCAAAATCAAATAATTTCTTACTTGTTGAAGGAGATTCAGAACATAGCATCAATTTTAAATTTGATGTAAATATCATTTCAGTACGTTCAAAATTTTCTTCACGTCCTCTTATTAAACAATAATCAGGTTTTTTAGCATAACGAATACTACCAATTGTGGAAGCTAATGGTCCATGTGCGCCAGGTGTAAATCCTTTTACAACTACAAACCATTGTCTTGTATCTTGTCCTGTAATATCACATGGTAACAACATGGTAAAATGATCTTGATTTTCTAATACAGTTAGACAATAATATGCTGGACTCTTCAACAAAGTTGTTGAACCTTCTATTGGTGGCATATTCATATTATAAAATGTATTATAATTTGCTTGTTTAACATCTTTACCACCAAAAACATCTAATGTTGATGCTTGATGCATTGGTACAACAATACGTGTTATATTAGATAAATTATCATGATAAAATTTACGCATCCATTCAGAATATGCATTACCACGATATAATGGATGATATTGTTTGAATGATGCGGTATTCGTTTTTATATCATTTTGAAAATTAAAAATATCTTGTAAACTATGACTAACACGTGATAATAAACCTTCTGATTCAATTCCACTATTTGATGAAGTCATTGCACCATCATGCATACCACTAGTCGATGAAGAAGAAGAAGATCCACTCGATAGAGTAGTATCTAATGCAACATCAACATCATATAAAGAAGGTGATATACGATCAACATCATGATTTAAATATATTTCATTATGCATTACAGGATGTGTAAAAAATTTATCAGAATGATGTGGTAATACTGATAAAAAGAATAATTGTTGTGGATGATAACGTCTACCACCTTTATAACGTAAATGATCAATACATTTTGTCCAAAATAATTGATAATATGGTTCATTATCAGGTATTTTAATATGTGCATTCTTGATTTCATCGCGATGTTGTGGAAATGGACGTAATTCTTTATCATTTTGTTCATTATATGTTTGTTCCGAATTCGTTAAACTATATGTTAAACAACCTTCAATATTCTTTGTAGGATGTATTCTCCATACTGTATATTCATAAGGATTTACTTGTAATGATTTATGTAATAGCTTAAATTGTGAATATAAATTCTTACTATAATCGATCATTGGTATCTCCTTCTTTTCATGAAATCCACTACCTATCAATGCACCTATGGATGATGCAATCATGGATGAAGATGTTTCATGAGTATTACCACCACCACGTAAATTGGATTCTTCTTGTTCAAGTTGTTGTTGTTCTTTTGTTAATAATTCATTTTCTTTTTCAATTTGTAAACGTTGTTGTTCTTGTAAACGATGAAATTGACGTGCTGATATTGGTTGATACGATGTTAATGTTGGATGATTCATTAATTCACATTTTGGTACATCCGCTGCATTAATCATCACTGACCTCGTATCCATAATATCCATAGGAGCCCAATAGGGGTAGATGTTTTGTAACGCTGCAGCAACAAAATCTTTATAATTATGATTTAAACGTCCACATTCTGGTAAACACATGAAATTATCATCAACAATCAATGCTTTTTTAATCTTTGGTTGTCCATTCGAATGTGTTTCTTTATTATCCGTAGAATCAAGTAATATTACAGGATTTGTATTGTCTTGTAATAATAAGTCATCGCGATAAGTCGCATCGACAATACGTTTGCGTATAGGATTAATACGTACAAGATAAACCGGTAATTTGGTCATTGCAATAGGTATTTTACCATTTAATAAATGACGAAAATGAATAGTTTCCGAATAACCAAATCTATTCTTTGTATGAACATCAGAACAACAATACGATAACGATTCATTTACAAGTAAAGGTATATTATCTAATAAATGCATATATTTCGATTCACTAAGCAATGACGTCGATACATTACCTGTTAATATATCATGATTCATTTGTTCATAAAATGATTGTACAGATGTTTTATCACATTTCCATGTTTCAACATCAGGACCACCTAAGCAATAAACGTCTTTATGTACTTTAGTGTTTAAGTCATACATATAATCGCTATATTGTCGGGGTATAAGCATAAACTGATCATTAATGGGGACATAACCTGTTTCTGTCACATAGACACGATCAGATTGATAAAAACGTATTGGTTGTAATGGTTGTAACCATGCTGCATCTAAACGGATTAATACCACCCAATCAAATTTGATGTTATGTTCCTCTTCATATGTTTGTAGTAATTTATAGGATTGACAACGATTATAAAACATTGAATAACGTCGTTTATCCATTGTACGAAAAACTTGATGAATTAATTC
>JACCEA011276125.1_pt1 | contig 17717 bp, 18 predicted proteins | sample 7449851 | NCBI WGS metagenome assembly JACCEA01 (sample SAMN15323453, study PRJNA562643) | freshwater metagenome | isolation source: river surface water | place: USA:Blue River Watershed | collected 2017-08-18
CTTGCAAGTACATTAGCAGACGAGATAAGAATGTCATTTTACCCATTTATGGTAAAGACAAATACAGGTAGTTTAATAACCTACAACGGAACAACTCAATTTGCGTCAACTGGAGAAATTAAAGGGAATGAAATTGTTTCAGAAGTTGAATTTTCCTATGACCGATTTGACAAAGTAAAAGACGTTTCCTTTGACAACATGACTTTTATAATTGGCAAATGGGACAGCAGACTTGAAGATCTATTTAATCAATACAGACAGCTACTCGAAAGAAAAACTGCACCTAACAGCACCTTGCCAAAAGCGGGGCGGACGTGGTGGCAGAAGCTTTTCGGCTCCGAATAAACATTAATCGTAGCTTGACAGATTGTGCTCCGAAAGCCCCGCCTTCGGCAAGCTGCAAAACGTTATAGGGCATTTTAAAAGACGACACATTGACAAGAATAACAACCATATTAATCGGACTGACTTTTCTAACATCTTGTGACTGTTATCAAAGAGTTGCTGGGACAGTTATCGACAAAGAGACTGGTAAACCTTTACAAGGCGTGACGGTTTATAACAAAAATAAGGACTGGAGTAAAACAACTACCGACACCACAGGGCATTTTGAATTATCACATGTTTCAGGTGGTTTTCGTTGCCCTCCAATGACAATTATTGTTGAGAATACAAACTACAAGAAATACGAAACAAGTATTCCTGCAGGCAGTCAAGAAATAATAAAACTCGAAAAAGAGATAATTTTACCATCTAAAGACTCGACATGCATTCCAAATCCAGACATTCTGGACAATCAACAAGTTTATTTAATTGCAGAGAAAAACGCTGAATTCCCTGGCGGACAAACTGCTTTCATGACATACTTGGCAGAAAACCTTCGTTATCCAAAAGAGCAAGAAGAATGGCAAGGTTCAATTTATGTTACATTCATTGTCGACACTTTAGGGGATATAAGAAACGAATGTATTTACAAACGCTATTTTAAAGGAGAAATATCACCAATAGAAAAGGTTGCTCTCGATTTAATAAAGGAAATGCCGACATGGATACCCGCTGAAAAAGACGGCATGAAAGTTTATATGAGAGTAACTTTACCAATTAAATTTTAGGACATGTACAAACAAAAAACGCCCTATAACAGCACCTACCCAAAAGGCGAGGTTTCGTGTTCCAAAGATAGTTTTGCGGCTAATCAAACATTAGTTTTTCAATTCAAGTTTTGTGGTAAAAGTCCCGCCCCTCGGGTAGCTGCAAACCGTTAGTGGTAACTCTATGACAACACTGCAATCATCAAAAAGACGATAATGAGATTAAACATACTTTTATTTCTAAGCACCATTACTCTATTGACATCATGCAATGGACAAACCTCTAATCAGAAGAAAAATAGTGACCAATTTATAAAAGGTGACACCGTAAAAGAACTTGGTAAAAGCATAATGGTTTTTTATCAAGACAGGAAGAATGTTTATTGGTTTGGAAGTTGGGAAACAGGAGTATATAAATATGATGGAAATGAAATAGTTAATTACACAACAAAACACGGTTTGCTTAACAACAGAATTGATGAAATAAAAGAAGATAAATTTGGTAATATTTATTTTGGCAGTGCAAACGCAAAGTCATCAATATCAAAATTTAACGGAAATAATTTCACGACTTTAACGGCAGTTCCAAGTGAAAATTGGAAACTTGAATCCTCAGATATGTGGTTTGAATATTCTTATGGAAATACCGAAAAAGTATACCGCTATGATGGGATTTCATTATATGAATTGCAGTTTCCTAAGCCACCAAATTTATCCAATCCCTTCGATATCTATAGCATTTATAAAGACCGAAAAGGAAACATTTGGTTTGGCACAAACCCAGTTGGAGTTTGCCGATACGATGGAAAATCGTTTGAATGGATTACAGAAGAAGATGTAACAGAATTTCGCAATGAGGGTGCAAACGGAGTGCGTTCAATTACAGAAGACAAAAATGGTGACTTTTGGTTCAATACCGAATACCGTTATAGTGTGTACGACAGCACCACGCTAATAAGCAATAAATTTTACACAAGACACAAAAGCATAGGTGGTTTAGATGGTAAAACGGACAGCAATTTGGACGAGTATCTATCCACAGTAAGAGACAACGATAGTAATTTGTGGTTTGTGACCTATCGTGATGGAGTTTGGAAATATGATGGAACGGAAATTACTCATTATGTAGTTCAAGATAATTCAAAAGACATTACTATATTCAGTATTTACAAAGACAACAATGGCGACCTTTGGATTGGAACACACGAAAATGGTGCATATAAATTTAATGGAAAGACATTTGAAAAGTTTAAAGCATAATGACGAAAGACAGAAGAGCAACCACTAACAGCACCTACCCAAAAGGCGGGGTTTCGTGTTCCAAAGACAGTTTTGTAGTTAAAGAAACAATAGTTTTTCAAATCAAGTTTTGTGGTAAATATCCCGCCCTTCGGGTAGCTGCGGAACGTTATGGTGCATAATAGCTGTTCCATCCTGAACCCAAAAATATAATTTGAAATAATCATTTTTTTGTTTAACTTTGTATCCATATAGATACAACGTATATGTTTTTTATTGAGAAAACAAAAGAATTTGACAAATGGCTAAGAAAACTAAATGACTTAAAAGCCAAAGCAAAAATATTATTTAGAATACAGAAATTAGAAAAAGATGAACATTTTGGTGATTATAAGCCTGTTGGTGATGGAATTCGCGAATTAAGAATAAATTTTGCTAAAGGTTATCGTGTTTACTTTGTAGAAAAAGATGGGAAAATAATCGTTCTATTATCTGGAGGAGACAAATCAACTCAAGAAAAGGATATAAAGAAATCTAAAGAAATTTGGAAAAAATTAAACGAATAGAAAATGGGAACATCAAAATTTGAAATAGCTGATTACTTAGATAGTAAAGAAATGATTGCTGAATATCTTAATGCTGCATTGGAAGAAGGCGACAATGATGACATTATCAATGCAATTGGTCATATTGCAAAGGCTATCGGAATGACTAAAATTGCGCAAGAAACAGGAATGAGCAGACCAAGTCTTTATAAATCCTTATCGGAAGGTGCAAAGCCTCAATTTTCGACAATAATGAAAGTTTTAAAAGCTATTGGTGGTCAAATACAAGTGAACCCAAAAACTGCCTAAAAATAACGACACCATAACACAGCCTAAAGCGCCACCGCCACAGTTTTATATAAGAAAGTTTTGGTGCTTAAAAGGAAAAATTGTAGCTTTGAATAAACAGCAGTGATGTGGCGGCGAACGCCTAGGCTGGGAACGTTAGGGGCAATAAAAGGAATACTTAGTGCCATCCGACACAGCAGTTGAAAATCTTAAAATGACAAAATGAAATTTAGAATAAACATTTTAACTTCCTTATTTCTACTAACCTTATTTTGCTGTAAAATTTCTTTTTCTCAAACGAACAAAGACAAAGTAATTGGAAAATATCATTACGACACAATGAATGGAGCTTCAGGCGGAAATCATCATTATTTGACAATAAGAAAGAATGGATTATTTAAGGTTGTAGTTAAATCAAATCATTGGACTGATGGGTATAAAGCATATGGGACTTGGGTTATAGAAAATGATAGTATAAAACTAAATTGCAACAAAATAAAGAAAGGCAGTATTAAAATGGAATATATATTTGAATGCAGACAAAAATATTTAATCAAAGAAAACCAATTATGCATAACACAAGACAACAAGGGTGTAATTACTGAATATTGTTATATAAAAAAATAACCGACCGTTGTGTAAGAAAAACTTATTCTAAATGTCACGTACTATGGGTTTTAAGACACTGGATTTGAGAAACTAATTATTAGTGTTACGGATTTCATGTTTGAAATTTCACAGCACCTAACAGCACCTAAAGAAAAATGCGGAGTTCGTGCAAGTTGCAAGCGCATTTTTTCAGCGGCAGAAAGTTTTAGCGCTTGTCATTCAGTTCAGTAATTATTAATTAAGTTTGTGCGGTATGGCAGTGAAGTGCTATTAATTCCGCACTTTCTATAGCTGCGAAACGTTATAGCCAATGCTTAAGACGACTATGAAATTCAGAATCATCATATTGTTTTTTCTGTCACTAACCTTAGACGGTTTTGCTCAACGTTGTGGCGGACACTTTAATTTTAGAATTTATGACCAAAATTCAAAAGTGCTTACTCCTTCATTAGCAGACACTATATTTTATGCAAGCGAAAACTTAAATAAGAAAAAGTTGACAAATGAAGTAAATATTAAAAACATAGATGGTAGCTACGGAATAGGTTTTACTTCGTTAAATTCATCGACTTCGCTTTTTTTTAATTTTGCAACAGGTTGTCATTTACCCATAAAGACTGTTTCAATTGAAAAAAACAATCAGAAAATGATTCTAAGTTTTTGTAATATAGAGCATGAATGGGAATTTGTTATGGACAGCATTCCATTTAGACCCGGTGTTTGGAAATATGATATTTCTAAAATAGTAGATTCATTGAAATTAAATCAAAACGAAGGCAAAAATCAATATAAAATTTGGGGTTATATTATTCCGTTTAATTTAATTCAAGCTGCTTTACTACCGCCACTAAGAAATGAATATAAAAACGACACTTTATATTATTATGCTGACACCTTAAAAACAAAGTTAATTTCTAAAGGAAAAGTTAAGATCCAAAAAACAACTGTTATTTATTATCATAATGCTTGGGAAATGAAGTTGAATGACAACTTAAAACGTAAAGAGAAACGAAAATCAATTACATATTTAAAAAAAGGGACTTGGACATATGATTTTGGGTGCTACTCGTTGCAACGAAAAGAAAACGAAAAAAGAAAACGCAAACAGAAAATATATAGTAGAATAAGATAAAAAAGCACTGGCTATAACAGCACCTAAAACTTATGCGGGCGGACATCAAAGCATTTGCAAATTCAAGGTCGCTCCGCGAAACACATTTTCATTTTGCAAATGCATAGAAACATAGTATCTTTATTTAAACGTTTCGGTAGACGAGTGTTCCAAAACCGCACAAGTTCTAGCTGCAAACCGTTAGCGGCAAGTTTGTGGCGACAGAAGCCCTCAATGACAATTAAAATATGGTAATAACAAAATTGGACAGACGTAGAATCATTCGCAGTTTAATACTTTTGCTTCTTTTAAACTCGTGCAGTAATCAGACTAAGAAACAATCAACGGGTGCTTTTCAATGTGACGAATATTGGACAATGAAAAATACAGAATGGGAAACCGCCTACGATGATGTAAAGTTTTGCAGTAATGAAATGATTCTTAAAAGCAAAGATTCTATATGGGGAATAATTTTTCCAGGCACTCTGACTTTAGACAATGATACAATTCATGTAAACCAAGAAAGCGGTTATAATAATATATGTCGCCGAATTGGACAAGTGAAAGTTGGAGACAGTGTATTCGTTGAGCGATTTAAGAAAAAGGAATTATTCTTGGTACTTAATGACTCTCTAATTGAGTTTGCGGGTAATCAATTCGAGAAAAGTAAAATACCTGTAATGTACGGTTGCTGGTGTGAATGGAAATAAACCAGCCGCTAACAGCACCCTTGCAATATGCTGGAGTTTCTGCAAGTTGCAAGCGCATTTTTTCAGCGGTGTAAACTTTTTGTTGGCGCTTCCAAAACCTGTGGAGCATTTAATATATATTTGTGGTAGCAGACAGTGATTGCAAGTAATCCATCACATCGCAAGGCTGCCAACCGTTATAGGGCATTTTAGGACAACAAGAAACAAACCAAAATTAACATTAACAATAAACGACAATGGTAAACGTATTGACAGAAATTATAATCAACAAACCAGTTGACATAGTTGCGGACTATGCAAGTAATCCAGACAACGCACCTGAGTGTTATGTAAATATTAAATCAGCTGACTGGAAGACCCCTAAGCCTTTGACTGTAGGTTCACAAGTTGCATTTGTCGCACATTTCCTCGGAAGAAAACTTGCTTACACTTACGAGTTTATTGAATTAATACCAAAGCAAAAACTTGTAATGCAGACAGCAGAAGGACCTTTCCCAATGGAAACGACCTGCACTTGACGAAAAGGCAACAAAAATGACTTTGCAAAACAGAGGCAACTCGACAGGCTTTTCAAAATTATTTGCCCCTTTTATTGCGACAAAGATGCGTAAAGCAAACACAAAAGATTTGATTAATATTAAAAAAATAATTGAAATCAAGTAATATGGACAATTCTAAATCCAAAAAACTAAAAAACGGAGACCAATGTATTGTCATTGGCGGGACACATAAAGGAAAATCAGGTACTGTTCAAGACCTAAACACAAGTAAAACCGGACACATTACAATAACTGTTTTGCAAAGCAACGGTGTTAGATTTAAGACACTTGGTAGAAATGTAGAAGTTGTAGTTGGAAAATAAAACGCCCTAAAACAGCAGCTACCCAAAAGTGGCGGTTCTGTTGTTAAATCATCCCGATAGCCATCGGGATTGTGCATCTATCAAAGTTTGTGCTTGGTTGACAGTATAGTGCTTCGATCCCAAAAGCTTTAGGGACTCCACCTTCGCAAAGCCACAAACCGTTACAAAATTCTCACTCAAATTGAACCAAACGATTAATTAGCTGTATCCGCAGAGAAAATAATTAATCATGAAGAAAATAACCTTATTGTTTTTGTTTGGAAGTTTCGCAGTACAAACATTTGCAGGAGATAAAGAAATCGTAAAATCTACCCTAAGCGACGTCACCATTTATGCACAAGGCGCCCAGTTACACCACAAGGCAAATTTCAACTATAAAGTTGGGGTAACAGAAATCATTGTAGAAGGAATAAGTCCTTATATAGATGCTAAAAGCATTCAGGTGAAAGCAACAGGTGCAGTAGTTATTCTCGACAGTAAATACACCTTGTACTATCCTCAAGCTGTGCAGGTAACCGAAGACGGAATCCCCCTAAAAATTAAAAAAGATATTAGCCTCCTAAAAGACTCTTTGAGAAGTATTGGTTATGAAATACAAGAAATTGAAGATGAACTAAGTGTATTGAACGCTACCAAATCAATTATTATTTCGAACGGCGTTATGCGCAGTCAAGGAAAAGTAAACGATTCACTGAATTTATTGAAATCTGCAGTTGATTATTACACGTTGAAACTAACTGAATTGAACAAGAAAATTTTATCGTTAAACAAAAGAAAACAAGAGAAACAAGAGAAGAAAAGTCAGATGGACTTGCGGATGTATAATCTTGAGAACTTCCAAAATCAAAGTCGTCCAGCTCAACCTAATAACAGCCCAATCCCAAGAATAGTGGTAACGATTCAAGCAAAAGAGGTAGGTACCGGGAAGTTATCACTTTCTTATGTAGCTTCTAATGCCGGATGGACGCCACTATATGACTTAAGAAGTGATGCCACTACAGGAAAATTAAGCCTTACCTACAAAGCACAAGTCTACCAAAATACTGGACTGGATTGGAACGATGTTAAAATCAGCATTTCCACAAATAATCCGAAAGCTAATAAAACTAAACCCGAACTAAACCCATGGTATATTGATTATACAAGCTACCGAGCAGAACAAAAAGATAAAAAAAGAAACTTGGATTACCTTACACAACCAAGTGCCGTTCCAAATGCGGTATTTAATTCTGGATTTTCTTTCAGTCAAACAATTAATAATTTAAATGAAGATATACAGGGGCTTACTTCTGATCAATTCACAACAGTAGTGCATCAACTTATCGCGGCAGAATTCAAAATAGACCTTCCCTACACTATCAAATCGAATAACGACCAACATATGGTGTTAATTAAACAAGCTGAGCTAGCAACTAGTTTTAAATATTTCGCAGTCCCTAAAATGGATGCAGGTGTTTATTTAGTTGCACAAATGACAAAATTGGACGAATTGCAACTAGTTCCAGCAAAAGCGAATATTTTCTTTGACGGAACATACATAGGTGAAACATTCATCGATCCGACACAAATGGACGATACGTTAAACTTATCCCTTGGGAAAGATCCGAATATCGTAGTCAAAAGAACCCTTGTAAAAAAAGACTGCAAGGACAAGATCATCAGTGATAGAATTGAACGAGTATTTGCTTACAGCATAGAAGCAAAAAATAATAAATCAAGTACCATTGAACTTATTATTCAAGATCAATTACCGTTAACTACCAATGGCGACATCAACATTGAAGCCATGGAACTTAGCAAAGGAGAATTGGATGCACGGACAGGAACCATTGAATGGAAAATGACATTAAAACCAAAAGACTCAAAATTGCTTGATTATAAATTTAAAGTCAAACACAACAAAGACAAACAAATTGTCATCTAATTGAAGCCCCGAAAGGGGCTTTTTTAATAACTAAAAATGCGAATAGTTTTATCGTCACTGCAGGTTGCAAATCTATTGTCGGATAAACGAACCAAATGATTTACGGAATGATGATGACCTTGCTTGAAAGCGTCAACCTTTTCCATTACTTGAAGAGCTTTCTTTTTCCATATTTTAATGGATTTATCTCTACTGACAGTGGCAAGTAAATCTTCGGAAAGAGCTACGATATCGTAAATAACAAAATTATGCGCAGGTAAGGAATGTAGCAATTTTCCATTGGTGAGGTCCCAACATTTTAGAAACGCATCTTTTCCCCCAGTATACAACACATTATTTTGAGAATCTAGGCAAATAGCTGTAGCTCCGTCGTGGTGCGCTTCAAAAGTAAGGATCAAATTAAAATATTGGGTATCCACTTGTAGTATGTGACCATTTTGCGCTGCAATGTAAAGAAAGGCTTCCTTTTCATCTAAAACCATTCTTCTAATTTTACCGCAGTTTAAGGGAATAGAAAGCAATAAACCCAGCGTTTCAGAACACCACACTGAGATATTTCCATCCGCATCTGCCGTGTAAAATTGCTTATTTACTTTGTTGACAGTTATGTTAAACAAAGCAGTTTTATGTTGATGAAAACACTTTATTTCTGTTCTGGTCTCTAAATCGAAAACGTGAAGTTTCCCTGAATTTGTTCCTACAACTAGAAGTGAATTATTTCGAAGAAAAGCCAAACAATACGGAACATCCTCAAATTTTATGGCGAATTTATCTTGTGTACCCAATGCTAAATTCCAGCGCGTAACAAACTTATCTGCGGCTGCACTATAAAGAAATTGACCATCGTATTCCAAGGCATATATCGCTCCAACATGACCACGTATGGTTAAACAATGGCGAATCATAGATGAGTTTGATGTTGAATTCAATTTGTCTCTTAATCTGCCGACAAATTTAAAAAATCTTGATCGTCTAGAAGTTTTGGATTGATCTCAAAAATTGTTTTTGCCTTTACACTGTTTTCTTGTAGGCAGATCGCAAACAACTCAATTGCCTGGGATTTCTGACCAAGCATCCATCTCAGATTCACCTCCAAAACTTTAGCAATTGGGTTATCTATGTTATCTAACATAAACTCTTGGAGTAAACGCAAGGCCTCTATTGGAGATTCTTCCATAAGTAAGTCAACGTAATCAGAAAGACATTCTTCGTCGTTAGGATCCAATTCCAAGGAAATAATATAGTTCGCTTTGGCTAATTCAATTTCATTGATTTTCTCATACGCACCAGCAAGTACATGGTAAATTCCAGCGTTTTCTTGATCGTAATGAAGCGCTTTCTGAATTAAGGTAATTCCTTCTTTTGTATTTCCTTCCAAATCCTCTATAATTCCTAATCCCAACCATGCTTCTGCCAACATTGGCGTAAGTTCCAAGGCGCGTTTGTAATAGTGACGAGCTAATTCTAGTTCATGAAGTTGCTCATGAGCTTCGCCTAAATAGCATAGCGCCATAGCATCTTCCCCATCTAGCTTTATACATTCATGGAAGTGCTCGATTGCTTTGTGAAATTTTTCTTGTGATAAATACGCATTGGCCATATTAAAATGAGCTGGTCCAAAGTCCGAATTTATCAAAATAGCATAATCATAGGCATGAACGGCTTTATCAAAGTCTTCTAACTTACTGTGTGCATTTCCCAAGTTATACCATGCGGTGTAAGAATATGGATTTTCATCAATGAAATCCGTGTAACACTTGATAGCGTTTTTGTAGTCTCCTAAATGATCGTATAAAAAAGCAATCTCGTAAAGAGCTCCTTCATTCTGTGGATTGGTAGAAATCGCTTCTCTTAAAATATCAATAGCCTCTTTGGTCATCCCCAAATTCTGGTATTCCATGGCGATGTCTAAATAAATTTCATCACGATCCTCTGGCTCACAAAGATTCATGGCCAATTTAAAATACTTTATGGCATTTTTAGAATCTCGAAGTTGAGAAAACAACGCGGCTTTTGTAAGGGTTACTTCTAATTGGTTATCTCCAATTTTTTCTAATTGATTGATCAAATCCATGGCTTCATTAAGCTGACCCAACCCACTCAAAGATTGGGCTTTTCGCAACATAAACAAAGGGTTGTAACCAAAACGATCCATACCATATTCAGCTGCTTGTTTAGCCTTCTGATAATTCCCATTGATTAGGAAATGATCCAGAATACCTTCTATTTTGTCACTATCAAGAAAAATACTAGGCTGACCTTTTAAATGCAATTCAAATTGATGAAGATCCTCATTTAGATTTTGTTCCTGAAAGTCGTCGTCCTCATCTTCAAACATGCACTCGAATTTTAAATAAATTTACGGAGATTGTCTTGAAGGAAAAAATTTACCACCCCTAGTTTTCCACATTTTAACAATTTGTTGAAAAATTCTATTGGGAAAGAAAAATCTTTTGTATTTCCTCATACCTGGCTGATTTAATCTGATCCGAAAGGATCGGAAAAATTAAAGAAGAATGTTTTTCAGAACTGTAAATAAGCCCTGAACTCTTTTTTGCTACCAACGTGAATTCATCGTATTTTTTCTCATATGCAGCAATCATAAGTGAAAATTTAGATCTAATGGTTCTATAGATTGTCTTAAAAATTGCATCGCTTTTAAGTTCTGAATACAAGGCTGGATAATGTCTTTTGGCGTACAACAGATACTCTTTTATGAAAAAATCAAATTCATAAAAAGCATCAGCATTTGCGGTGAATTCAGAAGACCAGCGCCAAAGAAAATTTTCACCAAATGTTTCTCGGTAAAGTGGCAAAAAATCATATACTACTTTTGCGCCATGATAATACGCGTTGAATTCTTCCATTAATCCAACTATTCCCGAAACTTGCGTAGATTGATTTAAATGCTTTGTTTCGATATACGAATTATAACGAAAGGTTCGCAAATTTAAAGGTATTGTCTCAGATAAAAAGCGCGCCGAAAACAGCTTATTCTTTGGGAATTTGTACACCAATTTTGTGGATTCGTCTATGAAAAAACCTTCATCATCGGTCAACCTTGGATCTTCTCCAAGTTGCTTCGCTTGAATTAGAGGAAGGTGACTATCAAAAGCATGAACAGTTTCGTGTACGGTTGTAGAAAAAGTGGATAAAAACCTTTCTTTCGATGATAAATCAGAAAATTCTAGGTGTTTCATTCCGGCAGTCACTGTTCTCCCCCCATAAGACATTGATGGCCCGCTGTTTTTATATGTTGAAATTAGATAATAAGTTGACGGAGAATACTTTTTAAGGTTTTCAAAAATGTACTGCTCGGAAACTTGAGCCTGCGAATAAATTGATAGAAAGCAACAAAAGAAAATAAGGCGAGTAGTATACATAAGCATTTAAATAGGGTAGATTTTTCGCCATATTCCCTATAATGCAGCACCCCAATAAAGTTACGCTATAAGAGTTCGTCGATAATTCTATCCATGGAATAACCTTCTGCCTCTGCTCGGTAGTTACGTACCAAACGGTGTCTTAGAATTGCCTTTGCAACTGCTTTAACATCTTCAATGTCAGGGGAATATTTCCCCTTAATCGCGGCATGGCATTTAGCTCCAATTACCAAGTTTTGGGAAGCCCTAGGACCAGCACCCCAAGTTATGTAATTTTTGGTAATCGATGGAGCCAGCGGATTGTTAATTCTTGTCTTTGCCACAAGGTTAACAGCGTATTCTAACACATTATCCGCAACAGGAATTCTGCGAATTAAATCTTGGTAATAAATAATTTGGTCAGCATCCAAGACTTTATTTAATGTCGGTTTGTGATCGGAAGTGGTAGTTTTCACAATGGCCAATTCTTCAGCGTACGATGGGTAATCTACCCAAATATTAAACATAAACCTATCCAACTGAGCTTCAGGTAAAGGATACGTTCCTTCTTGTTCGATGGGGTTTTGCGTTGCCAAAACGAAAAAAGGATTAGGTAAAGTGTATGTAGTTCCGGCAGCAGTAACTTTTCTTTCTTGCATCGCCTCTAACAAAGCTGATTGTGTTTTAGGCGGGGTACGGTTGATTTCATCTGCTAAAATCACATTTGAAAACAATGGACCTTTTATAAATTTAAATTGCTTGGTTTCATCTAAAATTTCTGAACCAACAATATCTGACGGCATTAAATCTGGGGTAAACTGCACACGATTAAAAGATAATCCCAAGGTTTCTGAAATGGTATTTACCAACAAGGTTTTTGCCAAGCCTGGCACACCTACCAACAAACAATGAGAACGAGAAAATATGGAAATCAAGACTTGATCTACGACATCATCTTGTCCAATAATGACTTTATGAATTTCATTTTTTAATTCCTTGTAGTGTAAGACTAGGTTATCAATCCCTTGTTTATCTGACATAATGATTTAATTTGATTTCCAATTGCTGTTAAATGTGCACGTTCTATATAAATCGTCGATTCGAATATAAGACGAAGTTACCTTCGAATTTACCCAATCATTGATTGTTCGTGTTTTTTTATCGTTTTCCGCCGCCATTTTAATTAACGCATAATCATCATTGAGATTTGCTTTATGGGCAGGAATTCTTGCTAATAAACGCACAATTCTAATTCCGTCTTTTCGCTCGTATATATCGTTATACATAGAAGGCTTGGAGATATCTCCTTTCTCCATTCGATCTGTAATCAAGTATATTTGCTGATCGATTTCATTCAATTGATCCATTTCCCATGTTTGTTCACCAGTGTAAGGATTTGTAATAATCCCTTTATTTTCACGGGTCATTTCATCGTTCGAATATTTAATCACCGCTTCCTCCCAAGTGATTTGATTCATTTTTAACATATTGTATGCAGAATCAACTTTGTCAGCAGATTTTTTAAAAGCTTGTTTTGAATAGGCCGGTTTTTTTAAAATATGACGACAAACATAATCATCACCTCTTCTCTCCAGTAATAATAAAATGTGAAATCCAAACTGCGTCTCTATAATCTCAGAAATTTCTCCTGGTTTAAGTGAAAGGGCCGTAGATTCAAATTGTGGCACCATCATTCCGCGTGAAGCTTCAATGATTCCGCCATTCACAGCGCTCGAAATATCATCGGAGTGAATTTTAGCCATCAGTTCAAAGTTCTCTGCAGTAAGCTCTTTTTGAACCTCTTGTAATTTCAGGCGGGCTTTCTCTTTATCATCGTTCGATATGGAAGGATAATTGACAATTTGCTGAAAACTCAACTTCATGTTGATTAACGGAATACTATCCTTTGGAATTTTATTAAAGAAAGCCGAAACTTCTTTTGGAGTCACTGAAATCGTTGAAACTAATTTTTGCTCCATTTCTTGCGCAAGCATTTTTTTCTTAATCTGCCCTCGCAATTCCTCTTTCAACTGACTAATTGTTTTGCCATACACCTCTTCCATTTTAGCTTTGTCTCCATTGAACTTTTCTTCAATCGCCACACGAAAACGCATTTCTAATTCGGACTCAACCGCTTCCTCAGATACAACTAAACTGTCAATTAGTGACTGGTTGTACAGTAATTCTTCCATCATTAATTGTTCAAGCACTTCACAATCACTTGGAGCAGTGGCCTTTGGGTTGTTTACAATGAATTGCAGTTTACGCTCTTCTACATCGGAAAGTAAAATAATTTGATCGCCGACTTGCGCAACTATTTTGTTGACCACTTTTGGTTCACTCTGTGCGAATGTAAAACTGGAAATGAAGGAAATAAGTAAAATAAGTTTAATAGACATCCTCCCTATTTATTTAAATTGTAAAGTATGTCGTAGTTTACTTTAATGGTATGTTTCCTTGTAATTTCTTCCATCCAATTTTTCTCTAAAAAGTTCTGATAATCAGAAGTTACTAACCCTCTAGCTTCTGATAATTCTTTTTTCATTACAGGAATTTCTGCTTTTAAATCGACAACATAATGTTTCCCTTCAAATTCATATGGTTTATTCCGTCCTACTACTAACATTCTATCCTTTAAGGGAGTATATTGATCAGGATCAAGCTTGTTCATTTTAACTTTCACGTTTAACTCTGATGTAGCATTGAGTTTTTCAATAATTTCTTTAGACGTATTCTTTTTCTTCTTCAACATTTTATAAGTCGTTGTTGCATTTGCCGCAGATGAACACTCGTAAACAACAGCGTCAAATCGTTTTGGCCACATATATTTGTCTCTGTTCTGTTCAAAAAATACGCGTAAACCAGCAGTATCTTTCGTTGCTTTGTTCCATACTTTATCAGACATTATCTCGTAAAGTATGATGCCGTCGTGGTATTCTTTTAACAAAGCTTTGTAATCAGGATATTTGTCAGCCAATACACTTTCTTCATACTGCAATACACTTGCTTTCTCCCAATTTTTCAATTGCTTTCTAACCAATGATTTTGAATCTTCTTTTTTCAGTCCTCTGTAATTTTTTTCAAGAAAGTCGGCAAATTCTTTTTGAGTAAATTTCTTTCCAGCTGCACTCAACTCAAAGATTGGCAAGTCCGAAACTAGTTTATCCGACTTCCATTTTCCTATGTAATAAGTTGAATCTATATTTTTATCGAACCATGTTAAAGGAGCCTCACCTAGAGACTTGTATTTGTATTGTTTTTTGAGTTTTTCAACAAACGAGTCTTGCGTTTTCTTAGCGCGCTCATCTTTGTTTACCTTGGTTTGAATTTCTTTTTTTAAGGTCTCAAAAGATGCGATATCCTTCCATTCTAACCTTTTAATGATGTGGAATCCGTAATCAGTTTTCACCGGCTTGCTGAACTCTCCATCTTTCTTTAACGAAAATGCAGCATCTTCAAAAGCAGGAACCATGCGTTGAGAGGTTCCAGATCCAAACATGGGAAGTTCTCCGTTTTTCTTTTGTGTTCCTGGATCTTCCGAATGGGCTTTCACTAATTCATCCCAAGATTCACCTTTTACCAATTTATCGTATAGCTCATTGATTTTCTTTTCAGCATTTACAACTTGTTCTTCTGTTAAACTTTTGCTTGTTTGAATCATGAGATGTGCCACTTTAATTGTGCCTCGTGCAGGACGTTTGTCTGTGACTTTAATAATGTGATAACCAAATCGAGTTCTAACAGGATCTGAAATTTTTCCGACTGGTGTGTTATACGCTTTATCTTCGAAAGGGTAAACCATTTGAAATGCGGTAAAATATCCTAAATCGCCACCATTGTTTACCACTGAGGGATCTTCAGAACCTAATTTTGACTTTGCCACAAAAGCAAAATCCTCTCCTTTTTCAATTCGCGCCTTACATGCCATAACCTTATTCCATGCTTCCAAAGTATCCTTTGGTAAGGCATTTGCATCACATTTTATCAGTATATGGGATGCACGAACCTCTGTTTTCATGCGTTCATACGCTTCTTGAACCAAATAATTATTTGCTGCTGAATCAATTAAATAAGGATTGGCTAATTGTTTCTTGTATCCTTCCAATTCTTTTTTAAGTTTTGGAATCGTATCATAACCTAACGCTTCCGCTTCCGCGACTTTGAGTTTAAATTTCTGAAACATGAGGATATACTCGTCCATTGAAGCTTTATCGAACTTGGGATCAGCGTTGTTTTTTAAATAAATTTGGAGAAACTCACTTTTTGTTACAGGTTTTCCATCAATTTCCATTAAAACCGGATCTGTAACTTGAGCACCAACTTTTCCAGCGATGCACAAAATACTCGACACTACTAAAATTCCAATTCTATTCTTCATATTTCTTGCTTATTTATTTTAAACTGTAATTTGGAGCTTCCCTTGTTATGGTAACATCATGCGGATGAGATTCTTTAACACCTGCAGAAGTAATTCTGACAAATTGTGCACCTTTCAATTTTTGAATAGACGCCGAACCACAATATCCCATTCCTGCTCGCAACCCACCTATAATTTGATGCATCACCTCGGCCAACTTTCCTTTGAAAGGAACTCGACCTGAAATCCCCTCTGGAACCAATTTTTTTACATCGTCTTCTGCATCTTGGAAATATCTGTCTTTTGAGCCTTTTTGCATAGCTTCTAGGGACCCCATTCCTCTGTATGACTTGAACTTTCTTCCTTCATAAATAATTGTTTCACCAGGGGATTCCTCCACTCCAGCAAACATTGACCCAAGCATTACGGAGTCTGCTCCTGCCGCCAGGGCTTTAACGATATCTCCTGTATATCGAATACCGCCATCCGCAATCACGGGGACACCTGTACCTTCAATAGCCAGGGCGACGTCATTCACGGCAGTTAACTGTGGCACACCAACACCAGCAATTATTCGTGTTGTACAAATTGAACCTGGACCAATTCCAACCTTAACGGCATCTGCTCCTGCTTCCACAAGTGCCTTCGCAGCTTCGGCAGTGGCAATATTTCCAACAATAACATCCAGTTTAGGAAACTTAGCTTTTACTTCTTTTAATTTTTCAAGAACGCCAGCTGAGTGTCCATGAGCGGTATCAATAACAACTGCATCTACCCCTGCCTTAACAAGAGCCTCTACCCTTTCTAAAGTATCGTGCGTTACGCCTACAGCAGCCGCAACACGAAGACGCCCTAATTTATCTTTACATGATATAGGGTGTTCTTTTACCTTGATAATATCTCGGTATGTTATTAATCCAATTAATTTATAAGCCGCGTCTACAACAGGCAATTTTTCAATTCGATTTTCTTGCAAAATCCCTTCAGCTGTATGTAAGTCTGTTGATTCTGAAGTCGTAATAAGTTTTTCAGAGGTCATAATTTCCTTAACCGGACGATCAATGTTCTTCTCAAAACGCAAATCACGATTCGTAACGATGCCCTTCAAAACATTGTTTTCATCCACAACAGGAATTCCACCAATGCTATTTTCTCTCATCAAAGCCAATGCATCGCGAACAAGTGCAGTTTCTCTCAACGTAATAGGATCGATGATCATTCCACTTTCCGAACGTTTCACTTTTCGGACATTCATGGCCTGCATCTCTACGCTCATGTTTTTATGAATGACACCTATACCACCTTGTTGCGCTATTGCAATTGCTAACTCAGCTTCTGTAACTGTGTCCATCGCTGCGGAAACAATTGGGGTATTAAGCAAAATATTTTTGGTGAATTTTGATTGCAACGAAACTTCTCTTGGTAATACTTGTGAAAAGGCAGGAACCAATAAGACATCGTCGTAAGTCAATCCTTCTTTGATGTTGTTCAGGCTATTTAATGACATGTGAATCTATAACTATAAATTCTGGCAAATTTAGGAAAATAAAAGCAGTTAATCTAAAGCAGTAATTGTTAAATATGGCTAAAAACAGAAGTCAAACGGAACTATTTTTGTA
>JACCEA012139977.1_pt1 | contig 17713 bp, 4 predicted proteins | sample 7449851 | NCBI WGS metagenome assembly JACCEA01 (sample SAMN15323453, study PRJNA562643) | freshwater metagenome | isolation source: river surface water | place: USA:Blue River Watershed | collected 2017-08-18
GTAGAGCGCAAGAACTACAAGGGCCTGTTCCTGCCGGGTTACAAAGCATGGAACAGCAGCTATCAGCCTACTGATACCGGTCTGTTGTATGTGGACCATTGCGTGGGTAATGTGGGCTGGAACCGCATGAACCCAACCATTAAGTGGTATGAAGATGTGATGGGTTTTGTTAACATCCTGTCGTTTGATGACAAGCAGATCAATACTGAATACAGTGCCCTGATGAGTAAGGTGATGAGCAATGGCAACGGCTATGTGAAGTTCCCCATCAACGAACCTGCAGAAGGCAAGAAGAAGTCTCAGATCGAAGAATACCTCGATTTCTATGAAGGAGAAGGTGTGCAGCACGTGGCTATTGCTACCAATGACATAGTTGCTACCGTACGTGCACTCAAAGCGCGTGGCGTTGAATTCCTCGATGCACCGCCAAACGCCTACTACGAAGACCTCCCGAACCGCGTGGGCAAGATAGACGAAGATATCGCCCCGCTCCAGGAACTCGGCATCCTTGTAGACTGCGACGAGGAAGGTTATTTGCTGCAGCTTTTCACCAAGCCTGTTGAGGACCGTCCTACGTTGTTCTTCGAGATCATCCAGAGGAAGGGAGCACAGAGTTTTGGTGCAGGTAACTTCAAGGCACTGTTCGAATCGATTGAAAGGGAGCAGGCCAAGCGCGGCAACCTGTAACGACACAATAAGAAAGAGGCCGTCCGAAAGGGCGGCCTCTTTAAACCATTTGTCAAATGGTAGCGTATTAAGAAAGCTTCTGGAGTTCTGCTTCCAGTTTAGCCTGCTGCTCGGCATAGTTCACATCATGTTTCTGGAAGGTCTTGCCTGTCACCACTTCATACAGCTCAATGTACCTTTCTGAGATTCGGCCCACAACGTCTTCCGTCATTTCTGGCACTTGCTGGCCTTCTTTGCCCTGGAAGCCGTTCTCCATCAACCACTCACGTACAAACTCTTTCGAGAGTTGTTTCTGAGCCTCTCCCTTCCTCTGGCGTTCTTCATAACCTTCCAGGTAGAAGTAGCGCGATGAATCCGGTGTGTGGATCTCGTCGATCAGGTATATAGTGTCACCAATGCGTCCGAACTCATACTTGGTATCCACCAGTATCAGGCCGCGGCTCTTGGCTATCTCTTTACCCCTTTCGAACAGAGCGAGTGTATATTTCTCCAGTTGTTCGTATTCTTCTTTAGATACGAGTCCGCTGGAAATGATCTCCTCGCGAGAGATATCCTCATCGTGGCCCTCGTGTGCCTTGGTTGTAGGCGTGATGATCGGTTTTTCAAAGAAGTCGTTCTCCTTCATGCCATCGGGCATTGCAACACCACACAGTTCGCGCTTGCCGCTTTTGTATGTGCGCCATGCATGACCGGTCAGGTTACCACGAACCACCATCTCTACAGGGTATGTTTCACACTTGTACCCGATCGTAGCGTTTGGCAGCGGTGTACTGATCATCCAGTTTGGCACTATGTCTTTAGTGGCTTCGAGAAACTGGGCCGCGATCTGGTTGAGTACCTGACCCTTGTATGGAATGGGTTTTGGCAGCACCACATCGAACGCAGAGATACGATCGCTCACTATCATCACCATGTATTTGTCGTTGATGGTGTACACATCGCGGACCTTGCCTTTATAGAAGTTCGTCTGACCGGTAAATTGCATCATAGTACAGATTGTTTAAGTAATATATTTTTAAAATGGATGGCAAAGATAACAGTTAAAACATCCCGAAGTTCAAAGGCAATGGGTCAATTTTTATTATCTTGCCATAGTTTATGCAGCTTGTAGACGCATTAATAAAAGGCCTGCTGGTGGGGTTGTTCATGGCGATTAGCGTTGGGCCAACGCTCTTCGCGATCATCAGGTACAGCCTTAATTTCAGTTACAAGGCCGGACTGGCATTTGTACTGGGAGTTTCCGTAAGCGACCTGATATATGTTACCATTGCTAATCTGGCGGCCGGCTGGCTTCGGTATCTGGAGCCATATGAACGACATATAGCTTTTGGAGGTGCAGTTACACTCATGGCAATCGGCTTGGTTGGTCTTCTTAAAAAGCTGAAACCCAAGCGACCCTCATCTGTGCAGCTTACCATTTCCAGTGGCGATGTAATTAAGATTTGGATGAGCGGCTTTCTGGTGAACACCCTGAACCCGGGAGTATTGATCACCTGGCTGGGCGCAGTAACTATCACAGCCAACACAACCGGATATTATCGGGTGATTCTGTTCGGCACAGCTTTGGTCATTATTCTCGGTATCGACTTCTCAAAGGTGTTCCTTGCCGATAGGATAAAGCGGTTGCTTACTGTAAGGAAGATCATTTATGTACAGCGTTTTTCAGCGGCATGTATATTGCTTATTGGTCTGGCACTTTTTGTTGGCACTATTTTCAATATCAATAGCTCTGAGAAAAAGGGTGGGAATACGGAGATAAACAAGATCCTGTCCCAGTAAGTTATAGAATCTCTATATACTCCTGATTGAACTCTGTAAGGTTATCTGATATGGTTTTGTCCACATATTCGAGGATGATCTGGTCAAGTTCGTCCCCTTTGCCGAATAGGACATTCACAGCTATCGGCAACACAACTATCTGTATACCCCACTCTGCCAGTTTATCTTTATGTAGCATCAGGCGGGCTGCGTCCTTTTCAGTCGTGACGATCACTTTTTTCTCTACTTCCCATTTGCTATAGGTTGTCTTGATCTCTTCAAGGTCAGCAGAGACAAAGTAATGGTGGTCTTTGTAGGACAATGTATGAACACCTTTCGCCACACCTGATAGGAATGATAACAACGGTTCGGGGCGGGCAATACCGCACACCAGAAGCGCATTTACAGATGAAAGATCTATCGGCTCACCTGTGAAAAAGCTATATGGATGCATGTACCGTAGGCCCGTAAAAAAGACCTTCTGGCCGTCTCGAGGGGCGATCTTTGCTACCATTTCAGTGGCTTCGGCTTCAGAAAACGTGACAGGACATTTAGACACGATGATGACCTGTGCTCGTTTTGCCGCACTCTTGCTTTCGCGCAGACTACCGAACGGCAGAATATGATCGGAATAGAATGGACGTGAGTAATCCGTGATCAGTATATTCAGTCCGGCTTTGACTGAACGGTGCTGATACGCATCATCCAGAAGAATAACATCAATATCCGGTCGGCGCTGCAACAATGCGGGAATCCCTGTCATGCGTTCTTCGGCCACGCTCACTGCCAGATCGGGGAATTTGAGGTGGTATTGCATGGGTTCATCACCTATACGCAGCGCATTACTGTCTTCACCTGCAAGTATGAAACCCTGAGTCCTTCTTTTGTAGCCGCGGCTCATGGTTGCCACCTGATAACGGTATTGCAGCAATCTGATCAGGTATTCTACATGGGGTGTCTTACCCGTGCCGCCGGTGGATAGGTTACCAATGGCAATAATCGGAACACTGAACCGAACGGAGGAGAAGAAGCCTGTGTCGTACATGCGGTTGCGCCACCAAACAATAACGCCATACAACAGCGCAAGGGGGTATAATAATAACCTCAGAACCGAAAAGACAAAATATAAAGCACTGCGTTGCTCCATGACACTGCAAAGTAAGGGGAAAAAGAACAAAGGGTGTGTAAAATAAACAGTCCCGTGAGACACGGGACTGTTTATTGTATTATCGGGAAAACCTATGTTATTGTTTCAGTACGAAGTGGAAGACTTTGCTATCACCGCCCGAACGTATATTCAGGATATACATGCCGTTGGCAAGTGCATTGCTCAATTCTACTTTGTCGTTCAGTACCCCACCTTTAGCTATGGTAGTTCCTTTATAAACTACCTGGCCAAGCATGTCCAGAACTTCGAGGTTCACCTCTGCTGTGTTGCGAGAAGAAAGTGTACCAGTGATCGTGAATGCACCATCGGTCGGGTTTGGCATCATGCGGATGTCAGCACCATTTGTCACTACATCGAATCCGGTACTTACTTCCATCTTCAGTGCATTGAATGTGAAGTATGAACACATACCAGTACCCCATACCAGACATGCAACTGAGTCGCCATTGTTCAGGGTATTATTGGTATAGGTATTCGTAGTTGCACCGTTCACAGCAACAGAATTCACAAACCACTGGAAAGTTGGTTTAGGGCCACCTTCAGTAACCGAAGCAGTAAATGTAACCAATGTACCCTTAGTGATGAAGATACTTGGGTTAGCACTGATATCAACAACCGGTACGAATACGCTATCAACCCTCATCGTAATGTTGTTGCTCGAAACATTGTTCACAATCGGGCAACGGTAGTTACTGTTGAGTTTCGCCATTATCACATCTCCGTTCACCGGAATGTAGTTGTACGTATTTCCTGTAGTTCCTGTAGCTATTCCGTTCTTAAACCATGTGTACACAGGGGCATCGCCACCGAACAGAGACGTTGCGAGGTATCCTGCCATGCTGCCCTGACAAATAGTGTCGTTTGGACCTACCGCGATGTTAACCACCGGTGTTTCGTTCGACATAACGATCATTGTCTGAGATGCAGACACACTAGCAGGGGAAGGACAAGCCTCGCTGCTGGTCATAGTAACAGAGATCACGTCTCCGTTCACAGGCACATAAGTGTGAGATGCTCCTATGCTTGTTACCGGAGTTCCGTTCACAGTCCAAGAGTAGCCCGGAGTAGTTCCGCCATTTACAGGTGTCGCATTGAATGTAACAGATGTGCCGGCACAAACTGTGTCATCAGGGGTGCTGCTTACACTTACAGCAGGCGTGATAAGTGGTATGATCACAACCGTTGCGCTTCCGCTCATGTTGTTCACACAACCTTTGTCGGTTGTAGCAACCACTGTGTAGGTACCTGCGTTTGTCATAGATCCGAAGTCAACTGTAGAAGCAGTACCTGAGTTGGTAGCCATCAGCGTACTGCCGAGATACAAACGGTAAGTGTTTGTCAATTCAGAGTTGTCCATACCGATGTGTACACCCGCACCACTAAAGCAGTAGCTACCACCACCTGTTACGTTATGAACCAGAGGCAGTGCGTTGACTGTAGCCACAGTTGTAGTGATACAACCTGTAGACAGTGTGTACGTTATTGTCGGGTTGCCAGCAGAAACGCCTGTGAGAACACCTGTGGAAACGACGGTTGCAAGAGCTGTGTTGCTGCTTGTCCATGAACCACCAGACGTCGCACTGTTAAGAACTGTATTAGTTCCCACACACAATTCGGTTGTTCCTGTTATTGCTGCAGGGAGCGCATTCACAGTAAGATCAGCGACACGGATACAGCCAGTGAGTGGCAGAGCGTATGTGATATTTACATTACCGGCTACAAGACCTGTTGCAGTACCAGTGCTTGCGCCAATTGTAGCAATTGAAGTGTTGTCACTGATCCAGATACCACCTGGTGTAGTGTTTGTGAGTGACGTAGTGAGACCCTCGCACACTGCAAGTGTACCATCAATTGTTGCAGGAAGTGGATTCACGGTTACCACAGCAGAGCGGATACATCCCGTAGCTGTGAGTGTATACGTGATCGTAGCATTACCTGCAACGTGGCCTGTAACAACACCTGAAGCATCTACCGTTGCAATTGAAGTTGCGCCTGAAGTCCAAGTTCCACCCGGAGTTGCGTCAGAGAGTGTGGTTGTGAGACCCTCACAAACTGTCATTGTTCCGGTTATCGCGTCAGGAAGTGCATTCACAGTAATAACAGTTGTCATGATACATCCCGTAGGCAATGTGTAAGTGATGCCAGCGGTACCGGCTATAACACCAGTTACAATACCCGAAGCAGATCCGATCGTTGCAACTGAACTATTGTCACTCATCCAGGTACCACCTGTGCTAGTGTTTGTCAGTGTCGTTGTAAGACCTTCACATACTTCGTGGTTGCCGGCAATTACTGCAGGGAGCGGATTCACAGTCACCAGTGCTGTTTTGATACAGCCGGTAGCAGTGAGCGTATATGTAATCGTAGCTGTGCCAGCAGTCATACCTGTCACAACACCTGAAGCATCGATATCGGCAATTGCAGTGTTGCTGCTAGTCCATGTGCCGTCAGGTGTTATGTCTACAAGTGTAGTTGTAAGCCCTTCGCAAACATCCATTGTACCTGTGATATCAGCAGGGAGCGGATTCACAGTTGCTTCTGTTGTACGGATACATCCTGTTGGCAATGTGTAAGTGATAGTAGCGTTTCCGGCAAGAACACCCGTCACAACACCTGTTGACGAGCCAACAGTTGCTACTGAAGTTGTTCCGCTTGACCATGTACCACCAAGACTTGTGTTGGTAAGCGTAACAGTAAGACCTTCACAAACTACCGGAGTTTCAGTGATTACTGCAGGCAATGGATTCACTGTTACCAGAGCCGTTTTGATACAGCCGGTTGCGGTAATTGTATAAGTGATGTTTGTAGTGCCTGCAGTATATCCTGACACAAGACCTGTAGCATCGATATCAGCAACGGTTACATCACTGCTTGTCCACGTACCATCGGGTGTTGTATTTGCCAAAGTTGTAGTAAGACCTTCACAAACATCCATTGTGCCGGTGATATTTGCCGGAAGCGGATTAACAGTAAGTTCAGTAGTGCGGATACATCCTGTAGGCAGCATGTAGGTTATGATAGCAGTTCCTGCAATCACACCTGTCGCCACTCCTGTAGAAGGATCTATAGTTGCTACTGAAGTGTTGCTGCTTGTCCATGTTCCACCACCGTCAGCGTTTGTAAGGTTAGTAGTAAGACCTTCACAAACTGCCAGTGTACCACCGATAACAGAAGGAAGCGGATTCACGTTAATTGTAACCGGTGCACCTACAGAGCAACCCACTGCGCTAACTGCAGATGCAGTATAAATGTTAGTGCCACTTGCCGATGGTGTGATCATAGGATTAGCACATGTTGTGCAGGACAGATCACTACCGCCTGTCCATGTGTACGATACGGGAGGAAGAACACCTTTTACGAGGATATTATCCAGCAACCAGCCATACAATGCGCCATTGTAATGCCACCTCAACCTTACGTTTGGTTGGTTCACAGCAGCTGCAGGCAGCAAAAGTGTAGTGTCGGGTGAAGAAGCAGCCCATATGCTATTACCATCTGTCACTGTACCATAATAATCATATATCGGTGACCATGGACCATTGTTTACTGAGTATTCAACCGCCAATGCCTGATCAGACGCATCTGACAGGAAGTAGTGGTTGTAAGAAACTTTTACAGTATCGTATCCTATGGTAGCAAATGATGGTGAAACCACATAAGTTTCAACCTGGTTCATTTCCACGAGTGCAGATGCCTGCAACATTGCAGTGCCGTCGCCCGGAGATGCATCGAACGCTGAAGTAACTATCTGCCATGCACCAGCTGACGAACCGATAGGTGTTATAACCGTCCAACCGGCAAGACCTGAATTGAAATTCTGGCTCATAAGAGTAGCCACAGGCATTGTTGCAGCTACCGTGTAAGCATTAGTACTATCTCCTATACAGAACGTAGTAGGTGTAGTTGGCGTCAGTGTCAGAACAGGTAAAGGATATACCGTTACAACGCGTGTAGCTATACATCCTGTTGGCAGTGTGTAAGTAACACGTGTTGTACCTGCGTCAACACCTGAGATGACACCCGATGTAGAACCTATGGTTGCAATTGAAGTGCCGGCAGACTGCCATGTACCACCGCCATCGGTATTCATAAGCGTTGCAGTAGATGCCACACATACTTCGTTGGTGCCGGTGATCGCTGCAGGTAATGGATTAACCGTTATCACTGCTGTGCGGAAGCAACCAAGGCCTGAGGTGAAGACGTAAGACATAGTTACTGTGCCTGCAGATACACCCACAACCACGCCAGATGCAGAACCAATTGTTGCTATCGCAGTGTTGTTGCTCACCCATGTACCACCTGTTGATGTAGTAGCAATAGTTGTCGTGAGACCCTCACACACGTCCATAACACCTGTAATCGCTGCCGGTATCGGGTTGGTCGTAACCGTTGCGGTGGCTGTTGTTTTACAACCGTTCGGAGCAGTAACCGTAAGTGTGTATATAGTAGTATCCATCACGCTGTTCGCTGTTGGCGAGAGGATGTTTGTAGCACTCAACGTAGGATCTGCAGCCCATGTATAAACTGTAACCGGTTTTACGAAACGGAACGCAGCGTTAGACAGCGGGTTGCTTGTATTGTTCTGGCCCGGAACTACAGCAAAGGCTGTACCGGCATTAGCTTGAATACCCATCGTATGCTGGGTAGGCTGAGCTGTTGTAATATGGAGTTCTACGTTGCCGGTAGCCTCGTCGAAAACGATCTGACCTGTTTCATTCGGACCGGTAGTATAATTCGGAATATTGTTGTAGCTAACAACAAACTTCCTGTTTGGTGCCGTTCCGGCAGTACCATATGTAATACTACCACCATTAGGTAAGTACAGGTCACGTCCGTAAATCGAGACTGTTGGTGGGAATGATGTATTTGGCATTGTGCCTATTGACGTGTTCGTTCTGCCGGATACAAATGTTACGTATCCATTTGATCCGATGTGCACATTTGTTCCGGCGGTGTACGTCGTCCCGTAAAACTCAAAATTGAATGGCAGAGTTACGCTAAAGAAAGCATCATCAGTGCTAAATCCACCACTGACTGTGCTTCCCGCATTCAGTGTTCCAGTTGGGGTGAAGGTCACCGGTGCAAATGGGATAGTGATCACTGAATAATCGAATTCACCCGGTTTAGTAGTTGTTGTTGAAAGCAGCGAGTTGTCTCCTTCACAGATTGTTCCCGGAGTCGGGGTCGTTGCAACGACAGGGTAAACAGAGTTAACTGTTACCGTAGATGTAACCCGACAACCATAAGGCATTGTATAGCTGATAATGGATGTGCCGCCAGTTGCGCCGGTCAATATTTCACCGGTAGCACTATTGATAGGTGCCGGCACAGGGTTACTGCTGCTCCATACGCCGCCTGGTGTCGCTGAAGCCAGATTGTAGGTAGCATTGATACACATTTTGTTTGGCCCTGTAATTGCAGCAGGGAACGGATTGATCGTAACCTTGGCAGTTGCAGAATCGAATGTACCTGAGAAAGAACAACCTACTTTGATTCGATACCATGTAGTATCAGCAATTGCCGTAGGGATCGTATAAGTAAGACTCGTTGCACCTGAAATGTTAGACCAGCTGAGGCTGTCGTTTGACACCTGCCACTGGTAGCTCACACCGATACCCTGTGTGGTACCGGAAGTGTTGATCGTTGTAACGCCGGATCCACAGAACACAGGAATTGCAGCAGCAGCAGTGCCTGCCACTGAACCAGAACAGTTCACGATCACCACTTCATGGGCACCCATTACAGGGTTAGCACTACTCCTAGTATTGCCGTCAAAGTCGTTGCTTACGGTTCCATTAACTGCAGGAGTACCTGCTATGAGCGGAAGGTTTGAAGCAGATGCCAACAGATGAAGGTTATCGGAAGCGATGAACTGCGGAGTGATATTCAGTGAGTTAGCATTACCTCCGAAAGCAGTCTGCAGATTAGCGAATGTGCTCTGGAACGTACCGAGGTATGCCAGAGGACTCGGAGCTACAACCGAATAGTTGTTATAGTTCATGTTAGACAAGTTACCAGCTGACACAGCAGAGTAAACCGCATAGTTATTGTCACTTGTAACAGTCGTGTTGTCATAAGTGTTTGCGAAAATGTTATTCCTAACGTCTACGCCTGAACCGGTGCCATTGTTCAACATCAGACAAGCAGTTGCTGTAGGTCCGTTGAAACCAGCGAATACTGTGTTCAAGTTAACAGTATTGTAGTAAATATTCACGCCACCCGATGCACCCTGTATATCAATACCTGCACACATATATACAGGCGATGGAGTTGTTGACCCCCAAGCATTTGCCCATACATTTGATATCATGTTATTTGCTATCAGTGTGTTCGTGGTACCTGATGACGAGTTGATCATAATACCCACACTGCGGCCGCAACCTGTTGCAAAAGTATTGCCGATGTTTGTGATTGTATTGCGAGTGATACTGTTGTTCAGTATAATGCTGTTGCTTCCAAGTCCTATGCCAAAGTTAGCGCCAGTGCCGCTTGTACATGCGTTAGACACAATGTTTTTGATCGTATTCTGACTGATATTGGCACCACTTACCGAACCCGCGAAGAAGATACCAACTACCTGGCTAGTGATAGATGTTGTACCAATGTTCTGCACCGTATTATTTGTAATCGTCGGGTTGATGTGATTGCTCATGTACATACCGTTGTATGTGATGTCCGCGGTAGGATCATCAACATCAGGTCCGAACTTATTACCAGTGATCAACCAGTTGTCTAAACCACCAACTGTGTTAAATGCGGTACCCCAAGCATAGATACCATAGGCTGCCTTGGTCACATAGTTGTTTTGGATGGTAATATTGTCGTTGTCAGGCCCTGCTGTTGTAGTAGCTGATGCGCCATCCACACCTGCCAGGATGGCCCAGCTACCGGTGAACCCTGTGTTATTATTTCCACCAACGATATTTGTGTTCCTTACTGTAATGAACCTGTTACCCGGTCCGGTAGTTGCAGTACTTGCAAACCAAACTGTTGCAGCATTACCAACATTGTTGCTAACCAGTGTCATGCTTGATCCGCCCGTATTCAAACCATCAAGTGTTACATAACGCGCATTCAGGAACTTAAATACTGAAGCCGCGCCTGAAGTACCACTGATAGTTACCGCATTACCGGCAGCAGGCTGAATAGTAAGTGTATTTACAGCACTTGCAAATGAGTTGAGCTGAACTGTTATCGGGAACGTTTCGGTTGGGTAAGTTGCATCTGTTAATGAGAAGACAACCGGACCTGAGATACAACCTGTGTTATATGCAGCCACTGCATTCGTAATGGTGTTGAACGGAGCCGCACTTCCGGAACCAACAGGAATTGTTCCGCTAAGCGACAAGAGCACATTGAAGCTGTTTGGTGTGGTTGGAGGTGTAGTTACATTATTTACATCTGTAGCAACCAGACCGGTGCCCGGATTAGCAGCGATCTGTGATGCGAGGTCTTGTGCAATTACGTAGTAGAACACCTGGTCGTTTATAGCAAGCCCACCCATCAGCGATTCAGAGATAGTAAACTGCCATGTACCGTTAGCAGCAGTTCCGGATATCAGAGTTCCCTGTGTGCTGTACCATGCACCAGCAGCGCCTTTTTTGAAGTAAACGCGTGGTTGCAGTATCCCGCTGGTCGGAATAAGATCACCATCTGCAATAGTTGCAGTAAACGTTCTGTCACCTGTTCCACACGCATTTGTGAGTGCAGTGTAAGTGATGGTAGGTGGAAGGTTTGACAATGGAACACCATCAAATTCGTCAGCACCCATGTCAGGAGCAAAACCACCACCATTTACAGCGGTAGGGCCGGGACGAGTTTCATTATCAAAGTCAGTATTAAATCCGGGAATATCTACTCCATGTGCCTCGAAGTTATTGGCAGTGAGACCCATATTCAGGTGCAAATCGCCACCGAGAGAGTTCACGAAAGTAGGTACACTTGCTGTGTATGAGTTGGCATCGCTCAAAGAAGATGTCCTCCAGGCTGCAAAAGTTCTGTCGCCACTCCAGAAACCGATCGTTGCAGGGTTACCGTTCAGGATATTGTAGTTCGAAGCGTTAGCGCCCCAACCGGTTGTGCTTGCAGTACCACCAATTGCGTTACCGATTGCATAGTGTTTACCTGTACCACCCGTACGAACGTTGTTGAAGATGTTATTGCGGATGTCCATTGGAGTTGTGAACACAGAGGTAGAATAGTTACCGCGCAGCATACAAGCTGTGTGGTTACCGCCCGATGTTACAGTTCCCTCAATATTTACGGTATTGTAGTAAACCTTCATCAACAAACCAGTCGCACCGTTCATAATACCTGTAAACGACGTATTTGTTGTTGTGCCAGCACCCAATGAGATCATGTTGTTGTAAACTGTAGCGCCTGTTGTAGTTGGCGTTCCTACATAAATACCAATAACACGAGGAGGAGCGGTCACTGTGGTACCAGTGTTCGCGTTCCTCAGGTTGTAGATCCTGTTGTTTCCGATCATCGGACCTACCGCGTTGGTAGTACCTATACCACAAACTGTAGTACCGATGGCGGTAGTATTCGTGTTGAAAATGTTGTAAATAGTATTGTTGGTAATGGTAGCCAATGGAAGTGTGTTACCATAGTAACCGATACCCATCACACCGGTCTGCCCGGTGCTCACTGTATTCGCAGTAGCACTTGAGATATTGTAGATTGTATTGCCGGTAATTGTTGCAGAAGCATTGCTGGTATTTATGATACCTGCAGCTGCACTCGCAGTACCAGTGCCGGCTGCAGTAAGGTTTGCAATGGTATTGTTACTAATGATCGGCTGAACAATATTTGTTATCGTTGTGGACGAGTTGATACCATACAGTAACTGTGTGCCGGTAGTAACAGTTGGCATGTTGAAGCTGTTCGCAGTTGTTGTACTACCAATAGTATTGCCGGTAACTGAATAAGATCCGGTAGAAGATATCTGGATACCCTGAATACCGCCGCCCACAGTAGCACTTCCGTTGTTCAGTGTTATCGAGCCGATCACGTTGTTCTGAATGTTGATGGCTGCAGGGTTAGCAGCAGAACCATTGATACCTACGACTGTTCCACCTGTGTTTGTATTGATGGTAGCAGTGATAGCGCCATTGCCTGTTGCAGCACCAATGATGTTTGGCGTAATGTTTCCGATATTAACTGTACCACTTGTTACGCTGATGCCGCAAAATGCACCACCCGAAGTAGATGAGGTACTTGTAGTAGTGAAGTTGAAACCACTTATAGTATTACCCTGTATGGAAGAAGGAGTACTGTTACCAACTGACAGGAATATTGCGTTATAAACCAGCGTAGTTGCTGCTGTCATTGTAGTTGTACCGGTACCTGCAGGGGATGAGAACCCGATCGTGTTATTAGTTACGTTAAATGCGTTACCCAGAGTGTTGGTTATGAAGATCGCCCTGTGTGTAGTACCGGTGGTGTAAGTACGCGGAACTGTTTGATAGAATCTGTTGTTTGTGATATTCCAATGGGTATTTGCTGTGGTAAGCAATATACCATTCGATGCGGTGGTAGCTACGAAATAGTTGAAAATATTACAATCAGAAATAGTATTGTTCCTGTTCTCCTTGCCTGTTGTACCCGAAGAGTAGATTGCGTTGTAAGGCGTGCTCGCACCATCGCCTATATTACAGAACTCGATAGTATTGTTAGCGTTACCTGCTACCGCAGTAGAAGTTGAGAACCAGATAGACCCTTGAACCGTAGATGTGTTGACGCTCTTAATATCGCAGAAACGAACGATGTTATTTGACGCCCCATTAATGAACCTGATAGCCTGGCCACCTGTGTTCGTATTGGATATTGTGAGCGCATTTGTAGAACCGGTAGAACCTACCCTACCATCGATGGTAACGTAGTTTGCACCGTTAAGGTCAATTACAGCATTTGCTGCACCACCCCATGCAATAGTGAGTGGTCCCTGCGGGCGGATAGTAAGGCGGTTGGTTGGGCTTGAGCATGGAGGTGTATTGATAACAACAGGGAAAGTTTCACCGGTGCCATCATAAGTTGTCTGAATTTCTAGTGCTACCGGTGCGGCAAGACCGAGTGTATTTACGGCACTGATAGCAGCGGTAAGCGTCGGGTAATCACCGGTAGGGCCAACTGTCTTAATGCCAGTGAGGCTACATGAAGTCGTGAATACTGTGTTTGTCAACGGAGCACCCGTTGCATACAGTGGTCCGCCGGTACAAAGGTTATTGTACGCATACACCCAGAACCAATATTGGGTGCCTGGTGTGAGGCCTGTCGCATTGTAAGTAGTATAGTTAGAATTGCTTACAACCACCCCACCCAATGAAGTGGAGCCAACCGGATAATTGATGCCATCAGCAGGTGCAGCAGGAGCTGTGCTCGTAGTGGTCATTACCACCAGATACTTATGAGCGGCAGGAGCAGATGCAGTAAAAGAACCGTTAATGTTAAAAAGTCCCGGTGTAAGACCCAACGCGGTAGGTTGATTGGTTGGAGTTACACATGGCACCACCTCATAAACGTTAACGTTATCAAGACCAATATCTGTAACACCGAAGTCACCGGTTGTCCTGAAACGAATTATTGCAGCGCCATTCGCCAGGGTTGTGGTAAACGAACGGTTTGTCCATGATCCCGCTACAGCCGGTGGTGCGTCTACAGTTGTGAAGGTAGCACCGCTATCCACCGATATTTGACAAACAATATTGTCGGTACCTGATGTATTAATATAATCATAGCTGATCTGCTTTGTGCCAACCGGCAGGTTTACGTACAGGTTCAGGTCACCTGTAGTGCCTGAAGAAGCCTGATAGCTATGCCACCTTGCAGAGAAAGAACCATCGCTTGACGTTGGTGTGTATTGGCCCAGTGTCGGATTCACCCATGCACCTGTATTTGGCCCCTGCGGGTCGTCTTGTCTGCGCCAAAAGTTATTTACTGACGTGGACGTCGTTGTGTTTCTCCAAAAATTGTTCGGAGCGTCGGCAGTTGCACATGCGTTCATCCAGGTAGGCTCAAAGCTCTCGAAGAATGGCAATGACGCCACGTTTACAGGGATAAGCGTAAGGTAAGCCGGGGCGGTTGATGCGCTAAGTCCGCTTGCCACACAAGTGATGGTACACTTGTAGTAAGTACTGGTTGATACCGTCGCAGTGAAAGTATTACTTGTTGCTCCAGGTATTGGAGTGTAGGTAATATTGTCAGTAGACGACGCCCACTCAAAGGTGAGCCCTGAAGATGAAGAAGCGCCAATAAGGGAGAGATTCGAAGTGTATGGCGTGCATCCGTTCGACTTGGTAGAGTTGATTGTACCTGCGGTTGGAGTTCCAACACATGGCGGTGCTGTCTGAATATCGACATAATAGTCTACGCAAGTCCCGCTGAAATAGTTAGGATTCGAGCCTCCAAAGTTTATCAGACAAGGATCCAATCTTGCCGGATAAACACCCAGGGTAGTTGCGATGCTCTCCCATATCCCACGAATGCGCATGAGATGCAAACCAACAGGTGCGGAGAGAGGAATGTTAATATTGAAATTAACCGGGTTGATTGTAGTCGTAGTAAGACCGAGACCGATAACGCCAGTTACTTCCTCGGTTGTTTGGAATATACCGTCGTTATTTAAGTCGATCCAAACCTGCGCTTCCTGATAATTTGAAGTCGTGCCATAAGAAATTGCGCTCGGGTAAGAGTTACCCCGATATAATACAATAGGTGCTATTGAACCGGTGCGACTGAGATACCCAGTACCCGTATTTACCGCGGACATGATTGTATTGTCGTTCAGGTTGGGCCCGGTTGCAGCTGTTACCGTAAACACGCCTACGCCATACGTATAACTACCGACACTTGTCCATGATGCTGACGTAGTGGTACATGCAGGCGCAGGGGTAAATGTAGCCATTACAGTGTTAGACGTAGCTGACGCGAACGTAGGACAGGTTACAACTGCCTGATAAAAAGTGTTGGCTGAGATACCGGTAAAATTGTAGGTTGATGTAGTAGCGCCTGCAATGTTTGTAAATGGACCTGCGCCGGATGAGGCCGACTGCCACTGATAAGACAGTCCGCCAGCAACAGTGGTACCTGTCAGGCTAAGGGTGAATACAGTCGATCCAAGACCACTGGTCGGAGATACTGCAGCTGTGCCTGGTACAGGCGTGCCTGTACAAGCCGAAGAACCGGTTCCACACACTGCAATGTTTCTGGTTGCTGTACCTCCTGCAATTGTTACGTTAGCACTACAGTAAGTTGTGGCAGCAGTAGGGTTAAATCGAACATAAACCGGTGTTGCAGCAAACCCAGCGCCCGTGTATGAAGTGGTAAATGAAGATACCCAAGTACTACCATCGGTAGATACTTCGTAGTTAGCAGGAGCAGTAACTGTATATGTGCCAGCCGTTGGAGAAAGGAATGATCCACCTATTGTGGTAACCAAAGGAGCCGATGAGGCACCTACAGTTGTTGGGTCAAATGACAAAGACGCAGGAGCTGCTGTGATTGTTGGCGGTGGAGGCGTGTAGGTAAGAGAAATGTTATCCACTGCAGCAGGCGGCTGACTGCCTAGAACGCCGTCGTTCTGCCAAGTAAAGATCAGGCGAACCGTAGTTCCTGCAAGGGTATTCGGAAGTGTTATCGTCTGGGTAGAGAACGTACCAAAGAAAGACGTTTGAGTGTAGACGAGTGTCGCGCCGGATAACGCAGTGCTACTTGAGGCAGGCACACCTGCAGTTGGCGTCACCGTTGTCGGAGCTGTGTACACAAGCAATCGATCCCAACCGGTCTCACCATTTCCTTTTAAAGCGAACGAAAGAGAAATGCTAGTTGCTCCCGTAGGTATCGCGACGTCTCTGTAGAAGTGACTTGTTGCAGAACCTCCGGTGTTGTAGTCATTGTTTGTACCGTTACTGATAGAAAAGTAAGCAGCACGTGCACCTGTATAACCGGTAGGCACTGTTCCCAAATACCACCCAATGGAGGCGGACGTGTTCACTAACGTCCATCCGTTTGCGGCAAAGGTTGTGCCATTTTCAAAACCACCATCTCCGGTAGGGCTTATAGCTACAACCTGAGTATATCCGGTCATACTCAGCACGCACATCATCAAAAGCAAATAGATCTTCTTCATACAATCAACATTTATAATTTATTCTCAGTTTCTAGTTTGTAATTTGCCCAACAAACCAACCTTATTCCCTGGTATCAAAGACATGAATTTGAGGATTTATACTGGTCGGCATGCAGGGATTACTGCGCAATTTTTTGGCAAATGTTATGAAATTTCAAGTATAAAGTTAAATAATTTTAACTAAATGTGAATTGCGTGCCAATTCTGACAATCCAATGATAGAATAGTATTATCACGGCTGTATGCGCAACCATTGACCAATAATAACTTGGAGTTATTAAAACAGACATGTTTGTTTTTATTCGATATTAACATCCGGCAATTTCCATAAAACTACCCGGCATCTTGGCAAACAGAAATCAACCACAAATATGGTTTGAAATATCATAGTTTTGCACCAATGGCGGAAGAGAAGAATGTAGAAAAGAATGCTACCGTTTTACCGGATTCAAGTTCACAACTTGGAAAGAAAGAACAGGTGGCTGAAATGTTCAATAACATAGCCGGCAAATACGATTTCCTGAATCATTTTTTGTCGTTGGGAATTGATAAGTCGTGGAGAAAAAAGGCGATTGCCGAAGTAGCCTCCGTTGCCCCAACCAGAATTCTAGATGTAGCGACCGGTACCGGTGACCTTGCTATTGCTGCGGCTAAAAACATTGGTGGAGTGACTGTTGTTGGTGTAGATATTGCTGACCAGATGCTTGAGGAAGGAAGAAAGAAAATAGCTGAGCTGAATTTTAGCAAGGTGATATCGATGAACCTTGGCGATAGTGAATCACTCCCTTTTGCTGATAACAGTTTTGACGCTGTAATGTGTGCATATGGCGTAAGGAATTTCGAGAACCTTGAAACCGGGTTGAAAGAGATGCACCGTGTTATGCGCCCCGGCGGCAAGTTGGCAATTCTTGAGTTTTCACGTCCGGCAAATTTCCCTATCAAACAACTGTATTCATTCTATTTCAAGAACA
>JACCEA011497749.1_pt1 | contig 17705 bp, 11 predicted proteins | sample 7449851 | NCBI WGS metagenome assembly JACCEA01 (sample SAMN15323453, study PRJNA562643) | freshwater metagenome | isolation source: river surface water | place: USA:Blue River Watershed | collected 2017-08-18
CCAATAATTGCCCCAATAAATCAGGGTGACAACTTTCGCCGTTGGCAATAATAAGAGCCGGCTCTTGTTTTTCTCTAACAATATGATGCGACGACATAAAAAATAATTTTATTTTAAATATTTTGAAAGCTCAATTCGTTGAAAGGACAACTGAGTGTCAATCAAGAAATTAACTTTGCAGAAAAACCTCCATGAGAGTAATTTTGCAAAAATATTCTTAAAATTGATACTAATTGCAATATTTACCCAAAAATTAAGCATACAATACTTATATTTGTTGTCGAATTAATGCTTTTTCTAAAAACAAACAAACATGCCTGCTAATACTTTTCGAAAACCTTCACCACCTACAAAAAATGGCAAAAACAGCAGCGGAAATTCCAAATCGGGGGCTCAAATTCCGATAGATTTCAGCTCAAAAAAAGAAAGTGTTGTGCTGATTATCGGCATTTTTTTCATCGTAGTTTCAGTTATTTTACTACTTTCTTTTCTATCCTATTATTTTACGGGGAATTCAGACCAAGATTTGGTTCAGAAATCTCTCGGCAAAACTTTAGGAAATCCTGAGCAAAAAGCCAATAATCTCATGGGAGTAATGGGTGCTTTTCTATCTCATTTTTTTATTTTTCAATGGTTTGGAATTGCCGCATTTGGATGGATTCCGATTATTCTATGGGCAGGATTACGCTTAAGTTTCAAGATAAACCCCATACGTCTCAACTTTAACACATTTACGATTGGCAGTATTTTTTATATTTTTTGGACAAGTATTTTTTTAGGATATTTCACGACTATTTTTGAATTACCTGCCGGAAGTACAGCCGGAGGGTTGGGCTATGTCTGCAATCAATTTTTATATCAAGCCATCGGAGGAGGAGGTATTTTGATTATTTTACTGATTTTGATGGGCTGGCTCATATTTTTCCATGGTTATACACAAATCGACGACTGGTTTATCGCCAAACTTTTTAATCGCTCGACACAAGACGAAAGTATTGGGTCTGAAGACATCGCAACCGAACGCATTCGGAAAGCGGTACAAGTGGCTGTTTCGGAAAATCCTAATGCCAATGAAAACAAGCCACTTTCGTCTGAAATAGCAGAAGTTCCCGCAATGGTTTCGACTATTGAGCCTGAACCAATTGCTCCACTAGTCATACCCAAACCTTTCGATGATGTTGAAATACCCTTAACAATTACCCCAAAAGCCGAAGAAAAGGTTTTAAAAAACAACATAGAACCAACCTTTACCATTGACACAGGAATCGAAGAAGAAATATTAGACGAAGACGAAATTATTCATGAAAAAATTCTCGAAGATTTTGGTTTATTTGACCCCACATTGGAATTAGGAGAATACCAATACCCTTCCATTGATTTACTAAATGATTACGGCAATAATATCGGGAATCAAGTAAGTGAAGATGAATTGGAGGCAAATAAAAATAATATCGTAGAAACAATGCGAAACTTCCAGATTGGAATTTCAAGCATCAAAGCAACCATCGGACCAACCGTCACGCTTTATGAAATTGTACCAGAAGCCGGCGTAAGAATATCGAAAATTAAAAATTTAGAAGATGATATTGCCTTAAATTTGGCAGCTCTAGGAATCAGAATTATCGCTCCAATGCCCGGAAAAGGCACGATTGGTATTGAAGTCCCGAATAAAAACCGAGAAATGGTGACCATGAAATCGGTCATTGCAAGTGAGCGTTTTCAAAAAAATACCTTCGACTTACCAATCATATTGGGAAAAACTATCTCTAATGAAATTTATGTAACCGATTTGGCAAAAATGCCCCATTTGCTCATGGCGGGAGCTACCGGACAAGGGAAATCTGTTGGATTAAATGTAATTTTGACCTCCCTACTCTATAAAAAACATCCAGCACAAATCAAATTTGTATTGGTTGACCCTAAAAAAGTAGAACTTACACTTTATAATAAAATAGAACGACATTTTTTGGCCATGCTCCCAAATGCGGCAGAAGCAATTATTACAGACACCAAAAAGGTCGTTTATACACTCAATTCCCTTTGTATCGAGATGGACAACAGATACAATTTATTGAAAGATGCCGGGGTAAGAAATATCAAAGAATACAATGCCAAATTTATTCATCGAAAACTAAATCCAGAGAAAGGTCATAAATATTTACCCTATATTGTCTTGGTAATTGATGAATTGGCAGATTTGATGATGACCGCCGGCAAAGAAGTCGAACAACCCATTGCAAGATTAGCTCAGCTAGCACGTGCCATTGGTATCCATTTGATTGTAGCCACCCAAAGACCCTCTGTCAATGTCATAACTGGACTTATCAAAGCCAATTTCCCAGCAAGGTTATCATTTAAAGTAACCTCTAAAATTGACTCAAGAACCATCTTAGACAGCGGAGGCTCCGAACAATTGGTCGGTAATGGGGATATGTTGTTGTCGATGGGAGCAGACATGACACGTATTCAGTGTCCGTTTGTAGATACGCCCGAAGTAGATGAGATATGTGAGTTTATCGGTAGCCAAAAAGCCTATACCTCTGCTTATTTATTGCCCGAATTTTATGGCGACGAAGAGGCTGAAACACTTGATTTTGATGCCGCTGAGCTTGACCCACTCTTTGAAGAGGCTGCTCGTTTGCTTGTAACACACCAACAAGGAAGTACATCGATGATACAACGCAAAATGAAATTAGGATACAATAGAGCAGGAAGAATTGTTGACCAATTGGAGGCGGCTGGAATTGTTGGGGCTTTTGACGGAAGTAAAGCAAGAGAAGTTTTGATAAAAGATTTGACAAGCCTTGACGAAATTCTCAAAAAGCTTAAATAAACTAATTCTTTTGAATTAACTTTGTAAAATAAATTTTATTATTTACTTATATAGCTTGTAAATCCAGGGGATTTCAAACTTTTAAATATAATTGAAAGATGAAAAAAACATTAATTTTTTGTTTAGGGCTGTTGGCAGTCAGTTATTCTTCTATTGCACAAAAAGACAAAAAAGCAACTGCTATTTTGGATGAAATGAGTAAAAAGTACCAAAGTATGAAGTCTTTTAGTGCCTCTTTTACTTATGGGATTGAAGGAGTTAATACCAAAACCACCGAATCGTATAAAGGAGATGTAACGGTAAAGGGGAGTAAATTTAGACTAAAAATGGCAGGTCAGGAGGTATTCGCCAACGGGAAAGAGATGTATTCTTACGTAAAAGAAACCAATGAATGTAGTATTACAGAATTTGACCCCAACGAAGTCGATGCCCTTTCCCCTACCCGTATTTATACCATTTATAAAAAAGGATATAAATACTTTTTTGTGGAAGAAGTAAAAGAAGGAAGCCAATTCTATGAAGTTGTTGAGCTTTCTCCTGAAGAAAAAAGCAGCAAAGTTGCCAAAGTTCAAATAAAAATTGACAAAAAAGACAAATCAGTCAAGTCTTGGAAAATTTGGGACAAAAATGGAAAAAGAACGATTTTTCGTGTCGATAAATTTATTTCTAATTCACCGGCAGATGACAAATTATTCAGCTTTGATAAAAAGAAATATCCTGGAGTTGAAATGGTCGATTTGAGATAAAGAGAAGAGGGTTCCCCTCTTTCTTTATTTTAAATTCCCATTAATATTTATCATTAGCTCAAAATTCATGCTTTCCCTATACAAAAATGCCTTTGGTGGGCTTTCTAAACAAGTTTGGCTATTATCTTTTGTGATGCTGATTAATAGAAGCGGAACAATGGTGATTGCTTTTTTGAGTATCTACTTAACACAAAAGCTGGGATTTGAAATCAAACAAGCTGGAGTAGTGATGGTTTGCTACGGTTTGGGGTCGCTTCTTGGAACATATATTGGCGGAAAGTTGAGCGACAAAATCGGATACTTTTATGTGCAATTTTGGAGTTTGTTGATTGGCGGAATATTATTCATAGCCCTGACAAATGTCAGGGATTTTTTGCCTTTTTGTACAATTTCATTCTTTTTAAGTGCTTTTGGAGAAGCCTACAGACCTGCCAACACGACCTCTGTGGCAGATTTTAGCAGCGAAGAGTCATTTACTCGTTCCATTTCCTTGATAAGACTAGCCATCAACGTTGGCTGGGCAATCGGGCCTGCCATCGGTGGTTTTTTAGCCTCAAAAGACTATACACTTTTGTTTTGGGCAGATGGGATAACAAATATCGGAGCAGCGGCTTTGGTATTTATTTTTCTTCGTCCCAAAAATACTTTATCTTCAAAAAAACAGATACAAGACCTTCCTCCAAACCCGAATGATTCTGCACTAAAAGACAAAAAATACCTATTTTTCCTGATTTTTAGCACTTTTTATGCCATTGCATTTTTCCAATTATTTACGATAGGCCCTTTATTTTACAAAGAAGCCTGTCAATTGGCAGAAACACAGATTGGTATTTTATTGGGTTTAAACGGCTTGTTGGTAGCTTTGGTAGAAATGGTCTTTATCTATAAATTTGAATCAAAATATCATCAACTCAATCTGATTAGTATTGGGATTTTACTGGTGGTTATCAATTACATTATATTTCTATTTACCCACACATTTGCGGGACTTGTGATTGCTATTGTTTTTGCCACTTTTTCCGAAATTTTAGCCATGCCATTTATGAACACCTTTACAATAGAACGCTCAAAAGAACATAATAGAGGGCAATATTCTGGTTTATATGCCATGACATGGTCTTTTGCCCAAATATCTTCTCCACTCATTGGGACACAAACCATTGCCCATTTTGGCTTTGATACTTTGTGGTATATTCTTGGAAGCTTTGGCATAATATCTTTCATCGGAATGCAAAGAATCAAGACGATGGATTAGTTTTTATGAAAAATTCCTTTAGGGTCTTCTTTTTTTGAAAGCAAGGCTTCAAGAATTTCTACATTTGCATTGTCAGGGTCTAATTCATACCCTTCATGAAAACGCACCCAAGCCTCCTCCACTTCATTGTTCAACAATTTCGCCATCGACAATTGCATCAAAGCATTGGCAGAATCAGGCTGTTTGGTCAGAGCTTTGTGTAATAAAGCAAAAGCATTTTCTAAATCTTTGTGATTTTTATCCACCGTATAGCATTTCAGATATACCGTCGATAAATCCACAATGAGCGTCACATTATCATCTTCCTCAATAGACAAACCCCTATTCATCAATTCAATAGCCTGCTCATATTTTTCATTTTGATAAGCGATTACCCCTAATCCCCAATAAGCTTCTGGATTTTCGTCATCTAATAAATAAGCCAAATTGAATCGATAAGTGGCTGTATCTTTTTCGCCCTCACTCAAATATTCCCAAGCACGGGTAGCAAAAAAATCACTTGCCTCACTTCGATTTTTAAAACTTTTATCACAATTCATCAAAAATTCCTCCTCTTTCAGTTTTTGTTCGGCGGATTTTTCAAAACCCCCAAATAAGGGAAGTAAAAATACATTTACACCTTCTGGTAAACTTTTTTTCAGAGAATTTTTTGAATCTTGAGAAGCTGGGATAAAAGATTTTGAGTTTCCGGATTCACCGGAAGCCTTGGATGAACTAGAAAAAGCAGCTAAATTGACACTTTGAGAGCGAAATACCCCTTGTTGAGCCCAAATCTCGTTCGCAAACAAAGAACAAAAGCTAGTGAAAAGTAATAATCTCATTGACAATTTTGACAAATAAACATGTATAAATAACGATGTAACTTTTGAATTATTGGCGATTTTTCAAAAAAATTGCTTTATCTTATTTTTGAGTACAAAAATTATGCCTAAAAAAGAGTTTTTAAAAATACGTTAGTCGAAAATATCTCAAAATTAAATTTAAGCGACTAAAGTACAAATTTCAATGAATCTGCCTCAGAAATAATGTATCCACCCGTATCCAAGAGCGTTTTTGGAAATTGTAATTTTATTGTTTTAAACTGTTTTGTATCAAATTTAGAACCAAATAAATAAATATTTTTAAGATTTTGATTTTCTTTCAAAAAGCCAACTCCTTTTTCAGTCACGTCTGTTCCACTTAGGTTTAGGATTTGTAATGCTTTTAAATTTGATAGTTTCTGAATATCAGCATCGCCAAGGCTCGCTCCCGATAAATTTAGTTTTTTGAGGTTTATCAATCGACTTATTTCATTAAAAATAGCTTTATTTTTTAACCCCTGAGCGTTCATAACCAGAATATTTTTGCTGATTTGTTGCAATGCTTCTAATTCTTTTTCTCCAAAATTATTTTCAAAAATTGTCATTGATAAATAATTGGATTCTGTCATAATCGGCAGAATTACCACGCCTGCTTTTTTCAAAATATCCAGAGCTTTTGCCGAAGGGATAGCCATTTTTTCATCGGGAATCATCGACTCCAACCTCGACTGTTCATGGACAGACTGAAAGGAAAGCAAAGCTTTTTTGTCAGAATCAGTTGGATTAAGTTCTTTCACTTTTTTATTAAAATCGCCTCCACTTTTCACCCACCAATCAATAATTTTTAGCTCATTATCAGTCAGTTGCGTCTTTCCTTTGGGAGGCATGTGTTCCTCTTCTCTCTCGGGCAACAGAATTCTTTGGAGCAATAAACTCTCGGTAGGTTTTTTAAAGTTGATACAAGTTCCTGTTTTACCCCCTTTTAGCAAAAAATCTTTTTCATCGAGCCTCAACTTTCCTTTTTGCTTTTTGGCGGAATGACAAGCAACACATTTTTCGTTCAATATAGGTTTGATTATATCCTCATAAACAACAGCTTCTTGAATGTTATCTATTGATTGATAGGCTATTTTTTGGGTTTTAAAGGATAAATAATCCTCTCCATGAGTCAAATTTCCACCCAAATGTCCGGTAATAATCAATGAAATAAGTCCTAAAATCCAAAAGTAAACCGACCATTTTTTTTGACTAAAAAAGTATAAAATAAACGAAATAAAGCTAAAAACAATCGCTAAGTTTCGGTGAAAAAGGACCGCTTCCATATCATAATCTCCATCCGAAAAAAGAATCAAGCCCGTTATGACACTCAAGACAGACGAAAAGAGATTCGCCAACAACAAAAGTTTGAAAATGCCAGTGTCAATTTTGGATTTTTGATACCATTCGTAACCCTTTAGCAATATTCCGAATAAAAATATTCCGATAGGTAAGTGCACCAATAGTGGGTGAATTTTTCCAAAAAACTGTATCATAAACATTATTTTTTTTCGTAACGCTCCCGCAATAAATTCTTCATAAATACATTGATTTCCCATACATCTGCCACTGGTTGTCGTGTATAAGGCAGTGTTTGTAAATAACTTGGGGGTCCAAATTCTGTCAGAAAAGTAAGAGACTTCGCCCCAGAATTTAAGTTACTTTTAACGACCTCATCCCACCAAGCCAAATGCTTTTCCAGATGACTTTTCCATTCAGGAGCACGAGGGTCATTGACCTGCGGCCCTTCTTCATGCCCCACACGTGCATGTATGTGAGCCGTTCGACTCAGGGCAAGACTAACCGATTCTTTCTGATCATCAAGCATAGATTCATGTACATTGCACCAATGAGAAATGTCCAGAGTAAGTTTCATATTAGGAAATTTTTGCAGAAAATTACGGGTAGCAACAGTCGAAAAGCACATCCTGCTACGATGGGTTTCTTGAAGTATTTTTATCCCGCTTTCTTTCATCTTATGGATACAATATTCTATGATTTGCCCATTTTCATCCGAAGAAAAATAATCCTTTCCAGCATGGCAATTGATGTATAAAGGCTGAAAATCTGATTGTAAAATTTCCTCTAAATTTTTGGAGAAATCGGCAAAGTGTTTGTTAAATTCCACATGCCAAGCCCCACACAAAAAGCCAATTTTCATATTATATTTTGCAAGCAGATTTTTCAATTCCAATTGATTTTTTTTATCTGCTGACCACCAAAGTTCTACTCCATCATAGCCATCTTTTTGAGCTTTTTGGATAAAATCCTCCATCGACCCACTGAATCCCCAATTGGTGGCAAGAATTAACAATTCGTAATCATGTGGCATTTTTTGGATAAAATCTGGTTTTATCGCCAATGCCGAGGCACTAGTAATCGAATTTTTAATAAAATTTCTACGATTCATGGTCATTCTGGGTATTTCATAAATATAATTTTAAAAATCTACACGCTTAAGCCAATATCTCCTTGATTACTTTCCCCTCAGTATCAGTCAGACGAAACGGTCTTCCTTGAAAATCATAAATAAGTTTTTCATGATTCATCCCCAATTGATTTAGGATAGTTGCCTGAATATCATGAGCATTGACCTTTCCGCTAATGGTGCTGTACCCTATCGAATCGGTTTCTCCGTAAGTTTCTCCTTTAGCAATGCCCCCTCCTGTCATAAACATCGTAAATGCCTCTCCATGGTGGTCTCTTCCTTTGAAAGCATTCGGCTTTCCCTCTCGATTCTCCGCCATAGGCGTACGTCCAAATTCTCCACCCCATACCACCAATACATCATCCAGCATGCCACGTTGTTTCAAGTCCATAATCAGAGCCGTCACGGGTCTATCCATGCTTTTACACTTTGTTTTCAGACCAATATCAATTGCCAAGTCCGCATCAGTTCCATGGCTATCCCAGCCCCAATCATAAATCTGAACAAAACGCACGCCATTTTCAACAAGCTTCCGAGCCAGCAAAATATTATTGGCTAAAGAAGTTTTGCCTGGTTCTGTTCCATACATTTGATGAATATATTCGGGTTCATTGTTGATATTCATCACTTCTGGCACAGAAATCTGCATCCGATAAGCCAATTCATACTGACTAATTCTACTCAGAATCTCTGGGTCTTGGTAAGTATTGTATTCTTCCAAATTTATTTGGTTAATGGCATCAATAGACGCTTTTCTTAAATTGCGAGAAATTCCTTTTGGGTCTTCTATAAACAATACGGGGTCACCTTCAGACCGACATTGTACCCCCTGATAAACCGAGGGAAGAAATCCGCTTCCCCAAATACTTTTACCCGCATCGGGATTATTTCCGCCCGAGGTAAGCACCACAAATGCAGGAAGATTGCTATTTTCAGACCCTAATCCGTAGGTAACCCAAGACCCCATGGAAGGTCTGCCCAACCTTGCACTACCGGTTTGCATCAACAATTGGGCTGGAGCATGATTAAATTGGTCGGTTGTAACCCCTTTCAAAAAGCTTATTTCATCTACCACATTGGACAAATGAGGAAGATAATTACTTAACCAAGCACCCGACTGTCCAAACTGACGAAATTTTGCTTGAGAAGCCAACATTTTAGGAACGCCACGGATAAAGGCAAATTTTTTACCTTCGAGAAAAGATTGGGGACAATCCTGCCCATCAAGTTTATCAAGGTCGGGTTTGTACTCAAACAATTCGAGCTGCGACGGAGCCCCTGCCATGTGTAAATAAATAACCGCCTTAGCTTTAGGGGCAAACAGGGGCGATTTTGCTCCTAAAGGATTGGATAAATCGGTGAGAATATGACTTGGTTTTTGTTCACAAGACAACAAACTACCCAAGGCTAAGCCGCCAAGCGATAGAAACCCCTGTTTCAAGAAATTTCTCCGGGTTTCAGCTTCCAATTTTTTCAATATTGCTTCATTATATATCTTTTCCATCAGCTTTTGGTGATTACTTCATCAAGATTGAGAATAACATTATTCACCAAAACCAAAGCCGCAGCTTCTGCACTCTTTGCTCCTTGGGGATAATTTTTAGGTATTTTTCTCTTAAAATCATTTAGTGCCTTCTGATAAAAATCATGAAGCACTGCCCTACTTTTGGCATTGAGAGCTTTGCCTGTTGCTAATTTATACGAAATCTGAATACTTTCAATGGTATTGCCTTTGGCGATTTTCAAGGCTCTTTGAGATAATTTTTCCGCCAAATCTACATATACTGAATCATTAAGCGTAACCAATGCTTGCAAAGGTGTATTGGTTTTGATACGCCTAGAGGTACAAACTTCTCTGCCCATGGCATCAAAAGTAATCATACTTGGATAAGGGCTTGTTCGTTTCCAAAACGTATAAATAGCCCTTCTGTATTGCTGCCCTCCTTCCGACAGCTTCCAATAGTCGCCACTCCAAGGAGAATTCCATATTCCTTCTGGTTGGTAAGGCATCACCGGCGGTCCATACATTTCTTTATTTATCATTCCGCTCACCGCCAATGCTTGGTCTCGAATTTGCTCTGCTGAAAGCCTGACACGTACTCCTCGGGCGAAAAATTTGTTGAGTGGGTCTTTGGATAATTGCTCCTCCGAAGCCCTCGAATCTTGCCGATAAGTCGATGAAAGGACTATTTCCTTAATTAATTTCTTTATCGACCAACGATATTCTTTCATCAGTTTGAAAGATAAATAATCGAGCAATGGCTGATTGATAGGAACAGCCCCCTGCGAACCCATATCTTCGAGGGTTTCGACCAGACCTATGCCGAATAACTGCTCCCAGACACGATTGACTATCGTTCTTGCAAATAAAGGATGCTCCTCGGATGTCATCCATTTTGCAAGTCCAAGTCGATTTTGAGGAGCATTTTCAGGCCATTTACCAATATATTTCGGAATACCCATACCAACCTCTTTCCCCAGTGAAAGCCAATTCCCTTTGATAAAAACATTGGTTTTTCGATGAAAATCACTTGGATTTTCAATCATAATTGGCGTAGATTCAGATTTTTCTGCGACCAAAGCGTTGAATTTCTTTCGATACATTTCCGACTCGATTCCAGTCGGGAATCCCTCATAAAAATAAAACCAATCAAAAGAAATTCCTGTTTTGTTTGGGTCTTTTAGCTCAGGATTATTATACAAAAAATACAAATCATGCACTCCCGATATTGGTACAAGAGGAATCTCCAAAGTACTCCAACCCGAAGTAGGTTTCAATTGAGAAGCAGATACCTGAGCGAGGGTTTTTCCAGACGGTTCATCTACTTTGATTACCCAAATTCCACCAGAGATATTCGCTGAATACCTCATAATTAAGCTATTTTTTCCAGAAAGATTGACATTTTTCAGCCTTGCTACCCCTTTATTTCTCATCGCCAACCATTTTGTATCACTAAGCTCGGCATTTGTAAAGTGGTCGCATTTAAGCGAATTGTATGAAGGCTGCAAAGTCTTGATGAAATTCACCAATGCTTTTTTTTGCTTGTCCGAAACCTGCCGAGAAAGCCAAGTTTCCAATGAGTATAAGCTGTTTTTTTGAGATTCGTTTAAATGCCTTAAAACTGGATAATCATCGTATGTATCCTCGTCTCGGGTATTATTGAAAAAAGCAAAAAATTTATAGTATTCTTCCTGCGAAATCGGGTCATAAGGATGCCCATGACACTGCACACATGAAAAAGTCGTACTCATCAGTGTTTCCCAAGTCGTATTCACCCTATCAATCACAGCTGCAACCCTAAACTCTTCATTATCGGTGCCACCTTCATCATTTGTCATGGTATTTCGATGAAAAGCAGTCGCTATCCATTGGTCTTCGGTAGGATTGGGAAGTAAATCACCCGCTAATTGTTCGGTAACAAATTGATTATACGGTTTATCTTCATTAAACGACTTAATTAGCCAATCTCGGTATCGCCAAATATTCCGCTTACCATCTCGCTCATAGCCTTTGGTATCGGCATATCGAGCGAGATCCAACCACATACCCGCCCATTTTTCGCCATAGGCTTGCGATTGGAGCAAATTGTCTATCCATTTTTCATAATTTGTATCCGTAGGGTTTTTTAGAAATTCATTTTTTACGTTTGACTCCTGCGGATATCCAATGATATCTAATGCCGAACGTCTCAATAAATCTTCTGTTGGTGCTTGTTGCGACACTTTTAAGCCTTTATCTGCTGCATTGTGTAAAATAAATTTATCGATATCATTTTTCACCCATGCGTCATCTTCCTCTGGAATTTCAGCTTCCTGTACGGGTTTATATGCCCAATGTAAATCCCAAGTCGCCCCTTGGTCAATCCAAATCTTGATGGTTTCTATTTCTTCTGTCGAAAGTGCTTGTTTCTCGTGAGGCATACGCTCCTCGGGGTCATCTGTGATTAATCTTTGGTACAATTCGCTTGCTTCGGCATCTCCTGGCACTATTCCGATTTTCCCTGATTTGCCTTTCCCTAAAGCTTCTTCCTCAAAAAGAAGGCTATAACCTCCCTGTTTTTTCACTCCTCCATGGCAACTGATACAATATTTGTTTAATATTGGTTTGATTTGCGTGTTATAATCAACTTTCTTTGTTTCACATGACCAAAGCATAGGATATAACAAAAATGGGAAGAAAATATGGAGGTAGTTTTTCTTCATTTTAATTAGTTAAGGTTGATTATCAAATAAATAAATTTTACAAATATAAAATTATTTTTGTTTATAAAAATGTTCCTCTTGTATTTCGGGTATTTTTTTCGTGTATCAAGCATTGTTAATAAAGCTTTTTTTAATAAACTGATTATCAATGATTAATATTTGGATTTCATACAAACGAAGGCTTTTCGAATCAAACGGAAAAATTTCTGCTATCCATCACCTTTTAAATAGTTCTAAATTTTCAACAAAAAAATCACAACAAAATACAATTTTTACTAATTTGCATCAAAAACTTTACAACGCTATCACCATGTTTAATTTAAGCTCAACCCTCGAACATCATTCCCGTCAATCTCCTCTGAAAGAAGCGATTGTATTTGCTGATAAAAGAATTACTTATGCACAATTAAATGCCGTCAGCAATCAAATTGCAAATGGACTTTCTGAAATTGGAATAGGCTACGGCGACAAAGTTGCATTAACTTGCCCGAATTTGCCCTATTTTCCTATGATTTACTTCGGAATACTCAAAACCGGAGCGACGGTTGTTCCACTCAGTGTCTTATTAAAAAGAAATGAGATTGCTTATCACCTACAAGACTCCGATGCCAAAGCTTACTTTTGTTTTGTAGGAACACCTGAATTACCAATGGGGCAAGAAGGATTTGCAGGTTTCGAGCAAACCAATTCTTGCGAGCATTTTATGATGATTACCCCGAATTTCACCGATAGTTCTCCGATAGCTTCTACCCAAACTTTAGGTCATTTCATTGCAGATAAACCCATTTCTTTTCAATCTTATTTCACTTCTCCAGATGATACCGCCGTGATTATATACACATCGGGAACTACAGGAAAGCCCAAAGGTGCAGAATTGAGCCATTCAAATCTATTTCTAAATGCCAATTTAAGTCGTGATTTATTGGAGCTTCGGCATCAGGATAAGCCTATGTTGGTACTTCCTTTATTTCATATTTTTGGACAAGTCGTTTGTATGTTGGCATGTGTTTACCAAGGAGCAACAGCAGTTATTGTGCCAAGGTTTGATGCCGAAATGGTTTTACATCTAATTGAAAAAGAGGGCGTTACTCATTTTGCAGGCGTTCCGACGATGTATTGGGGGCTATTAAATTACCCCGAACTCGAAAAATTCGATTTGAATAAAATAAAATCAAATTTACGTTCATGTGTTTCAGGAGGAGCAGCTTTACCTGTTCAGGTTTTAAAAGATTTTGAACAAAAATTTGAAGTATCAATTTTAGAAGGCTACGGGATGTCCGAAGGCTCGCCCGTTGTTACGTTCAATCACCCACATCAAATCAGAAAACCTGGCTCCGTAGGTACTCCGGCTTGGGGAGTAGAAGTCAGCATTCAAGATGAGAATGGAAATCTCCTAGATTCAAACCAAAAAGGTGAAATATGCTATCGAGGGCATAATGTCATGAAGGGATATTATAAACGTCCTGAGGCAACGGCAGAAACCATCATCAATGGGTGGTTACATTCAGGCGATGTTGGCTATCGAGACGAAGATGGCTATTATTTTATCGTAGATCGTACCAAAGATATGATAATCAGAGGCGGATATAATGTATATCCTAGAGAAATTGAGGAAATTATGATTCAAAATCCAGCTATTTCTATGGTGGCAGTGATTGGTGTTCCGCATGAAGAATATGGAGAAGAAATAAAAGCCTGCGTTGTTTTGAAACCTTCTGTTCAATCTTCTCAACAAGAATTAATCGATTGGATAAAAGAAAGAATTGCTTCGTATAAATATCCTAGAATTGTTGAAATAATGGATGCCCTTCCAATGGGTGCATCTGGAAAAATTCTAAAAAGAGAATTAAGAAAATAATTTTCTCTTTTTAAAAAATAGAAGCTGCCTAAATGAAGCAGCTTCTATTTTATTAGATTAATATTTAAAAGGCTTTCCTCCAGCCATTACTTCTTGCGTTTTTTCATCAAAAGTAACTTTTAATCCAGTGCGGTAAGCCGCAGTAGCCATGATATTCGCAATGGAGTGTTGATACCCCGCTTCAATTGGAGCATTTGGTGTTTTTCTATCACGAACACATTCCATCCAATTTTTCACGTGATTGAAAGTTAGTGTATCTCCGCCAGTATTCGCATCATATACCACTTTTTCCCCTTGCAAAGTCATACGAGGCAATAAATTAGGCTTCATTCCCATTGCCTTTGCCTGCCCTTCTGAAAGACCACCCGTCGGGCTAATTTCATTAGTATCCAAATTAATCATTCCACCATTTGAATAATATAATTCTTTCGTTTCACCAGCAGAATTAGAGAATCTTGAGGTAAATTGAACTTGGAATCCCGAAGTTGGGTCGTTTGCTGGGCCATAATCAAACACAACAGTCATCGTATCGGCATTGGTACGTCCGTCTTTCCATTGGTAAATACCGCCATTTGCTACGGCACTACGAGGATGCGACAAGCCACTAAACCAGTGAACAGTATCGATTTGATGGCTCATCCATTGTCCAGGAATACCCGAAGAGTAAGGCCAGAACAAACGATATTCCAAATATTTTCTTGGGTCAAAAGCCTCAAACGGACGGTTCATTAAATAACGTTTCCAATCAATATCAGCCTCTTTCAATTCACTTACTAATTGTGGTCTTCTCCAGCGACCTGGTTGGTTGACATTCCACATTAATTCAACCATCACAATCGGACCAAACTTACCCGATTTGATAAATTCTTCGGCAGCGAAATAATTAGTACCGCTGCGGCGTTGTGAACCAATTTGAACAATTTTTCCTGATTCTTTTACAGCTTTCAACACCGCTCTCGCATCTGCCATCGTTTCAGCCAAAGGTTTTTCGGCATACACATCACATCCTGCTTTTACGGCTTCAATCGTATGTAAAGCATGTTGAAAATCGGCAGTACTCATAAAAACCGCATCAACCATTTTTGCGTCATAAAGCTCTTCATTGTTACGGAAAGCCTTCACATCAACGCCTAATTCTTTTTGATAAAATGCCACAGCCTCGTTACGACGACGGCTCCATAAGTCAGAAACTGCCACCATTTCGAAATTCATGCTTTTTGCCAAAGCCTTGAAAGGTCCTACGTGAGAAGCTCTGTGGCGATCCGAGAATCCGATAGTACCTACACGAACACGGTCGTTTGCTCCGATGATTTTTCCATAGCTTTTGGCGGAAAATCCGGTTGCAACTCCTGCCATTACTGATTTAATAATAAAATCTCTGCGAGTTGTCATAGTGTTTGTAAGAGTTGAATAATTAATAAATTGTATTTAAAATTACAAAAAAATTCTAATAATCAATGGCTTATTTTTCGTAGCTAAGTCCATCTCCAAATTTGAATAAAGCATAGCCATTCGGTTTCATAAAGCCTGGCACATCTGACTGGTTTTCAAGGACAGCATTTCTTGATTTTGGAGTAGAAAAAGGCATTTTTCCACTTGGATTAAATGCTCCCGAAACCACATCCAATACTGCATCTGCGGTCGTTCCGAAAGTAGCCATAATTGCCTTTACATTCGGATTATCAATTTCGTCGATTACCCAAGGGCTTGTATAATTTATCAAAACCACCGTTGGTTTATGGTAGGTAATTTCGTTTACATGAGCCACATCTATTTTATTTTTAGAAAGCTGTAATTCGATAGGACTGCCAGAAGTATTGAATAAGCTGCCAATGTTTGGTGTAAGCCATAAAATCACGAAATCTGCCTCTTCTTTGGTTGAGACAAACTCAAAATTCCATTTATTTTCTTTTGGTATAATGGTTCTGATTGGAGTTTTTGTTTTTCCGTCATCAAAATATGCCTCGAAATACACTTTAGATTTTGCTTTAATTGGCAATAGTTTATTGTCGTTTCTTAGCAAAACGATTGATTTTCTCATTGCTACATCGGCTTTTGCCTGAAAATCGACATTCCCCACCACTTTTGTAGCATTTTCAACAGACACATACGGATTTTCAAATAATCCCAACTCAAACTTTTCTTTCAACAATCGCTGTACCGATTCATTGATTCTACTTTCGGAAACCATGCCTTTTTTAACCGTTTCTAGCAATAAAGCTGGATCAGCACTTCCTGAAAAAATATCCACGCCGCAATCAATTGCTTTTTGATATCTCTCTAAAATACTCAACTGCTCCACTCCCCAAGGCATCATTTCGATTGGGCCGGTATCTGAATTAATAATTCCCTGAAAACCCATTTTATCTCTCAATAAATCCTTTATAATGGCTTTGTTGTAAGCAAATGCTACCTCTTCAAATTGTGTCCCGATTGGCTTGGCATAATAAGGCATAATCGATGAAGTTCCTGCCTCAATGGCAGCTTTGAAAGGTTTTAAGTGATATTCAAACATTTTACCAGGGTAATGTTGGTCTTTGCCCCATTCAAAGTGTGGGTCGTGTCCCTCAACCTGCGGACCTCCTCCTGGAAAGTGTTTGGTTGTAAGAGCAACTGAACTTTTATTTAATTTTTGACCCTGAAAACCCAAAACAACCTCTCTCATCATATCCGCAGCCCAATCAGCATCTTCACCAAAAGTCCCCTCAATTCGTTGCCAACGAGGCTCTGTCGCCAAATCTGCCATGTATTGATACCCTTTTCTCAAACCCACAGCCGCCCATTCTTGTGCTGCTGTTTCCGCAAACTCACGCACCAATTTCAAATCTCGTGTAGCAGACAAACCCAACTCACCAGGCCATCGAGAAAAAACCGTTGTTCCGACACTCAAACCGATAGAAGCATCTGTTGTGATGTGATTTCGAGGATTTGATGCCACAATTGCCGGAATTCCCAAGCGACTTGATTCACATAGAGCCTGCAAATTATTACTCCATTCGGCAATCACTCCTGCCGAAGTATTGGCACGCAAAATAAAATGTCTTAAATGATTTTGTTTTACTCCTTTCGTAGTGCCAGCTGCCGAAAGCATCGGATAAGGCAGTGGTTTGCGTGAAAACATATTCATGCTTTGCACCAAATCCTCCTCATTAAAACCACTCGAAATTTCAGATTTTGGGGCATTCTGCTGAAACGACCAATCCCCTGCCATTCTCGTAGTACTGATAAGCATAAATCCTGCTTTTTCCTCAATCGTCATCTGAGAGATTAAGTCTTTTGCCCGCTCTTCCGCCGACAAACGCCAATCTTCATATTTATCTAATTTTCCATTTTTGTTCAAATCTTTGAACAAAAAGCCATTTTTTTTGATTATTTTAGCCGAACGACTAAGCAATTCGGGCTGTATCGGCTTTTGGGCTAACGTCACTCCAGACGCTAGCAAAGCAATTACCATTATTTTTTTCATCAATAGACGCTATTTTTTATAAACAACCTTTCCTCCCAATAGTGTCATCACCACTTGGGCACTTTTCATAACTCAATCAG
>JACCEA010055090.1_pt1 | contig 17690 bp, 23 predicted proteins | sample 7449851 | NCBI WGS metagenome assembly JACCEA01 (sample SAMN15323453, study PRJNA562643) | freshwater metagenome | isolation source: river surface water | place: USA:Blue River Watershed | collected 2017-08-18
CCAGCAGCAAATCGGGTTATTTGGATCCACATTTGGACCGGGGCCGCAAACGGGTCCCCATAGGTACCTAGTCGGACAATTTTTCCGGCCAGGGCGCGTGCGATGGTGGCCGCATCGGCGCGCTCATATCGACCGCGTCGGTATGCTTCATAAACCGATCGGACCGACCGACCGACGTTAACGTAGCATGGGGCATCGGTGCTGGCGCCGGTTTTGATCAAACAGGGTCGGTGCGCGCACTGGCCACAAATCGACTCATCGGCGCCGGTATTGAGCGCGTCGACCGGTGCGACGTCGGACCGAATAATGAAGGTTTGCACAATGGCGCCGGTTTTGACATTGTCGGACCCGTCGATTTTGTTGACGATGACGACGATCGGCGCGCCATCGATTTGCGACGGGCCTTCGTATGCGATATAGCCTAGGGGTTTTGCGGTTTTGCTCATTTTGTGGACCTTAGTGGATTGAATTGGATAAGAGGATTGTAAGGGATTCTTTTACAAGGTCAAGCATTATTTTCTAATGGTTTTCCCTGACCCCAGATATAGCGCGGTTTTGGGAATTTGGGCACGCCAGCTTGGTTGACCGATGCGATGAATTCGCCTTCGACATATATGTATGTCGTGCCCTTCGGCGTGCGTTGATCGATGGTGACGTCGCCAGGCAGTTTGGCGTCGACAATGTCGGCGATGGTTTCTACTTGACCGATGGAAAGAAACGGGCGCATCTTGTCGGAACGCAAAAAGCGGAAAAATGACGCGAAATCGTTGAATGACGTTGTGCGAAGGATGGTTGTTTTGGCAGTCATAAAATACCCTTTCAATTAAGTTGAAAAGTCATTATATTTGTTAGGCAATAAAATGACAATCAAATAATCGACAAAATTGATGGGTCATTTGGGTTTGGCATGGGTCAAGAGTGCAAAGCGTAAATGACCTATGGCGCGTAAGAGTGAGAGCATATGGTTTTAGGTCATTTGGGTCATTGATTTACAAGTTATAGGGTAAAAATAAATTAGAACTATAAGGTTACAAATGGAGCGTAGGGTTTTCCCGCACGTCGACCGGCGTCAATTCATTTGGGTCAACCCAATGACCCATGATTTTTCCGCATGGCGAAACGCGCCAGGGAATTCCCTGGATGCCTCTTCCCTTTTCTCTGGGTCATTTGGGTCATGCAAAAGAGAATGACCCAAATGACCCATACGGGCCCGGTGGCCGCGCTGGCGCGCACGCCATGGGTCACATGGGTCACATGGGTCACCTGAAATCGCATGACCCAAATGACCCATACGCGCGCAGCCGGTGGCCATGTGGCCAGGCGCTGGGTGCGTTGGGTCAACCCAAATGACCCATGGCTTGGTGTCAGTTTCGCGTAAGGGAATTCGGGTTTCAGTTTCGGGCCCCCGGGTAGGGCCCTGGGCCCGGCCGGTCCGGGCGCGGAGGGGCTGAAAGAATTTTGTTTTTATTTTTAATTTTTTCGGCTACCATTTGAACCACGCCACCGAGCGGCAAGGAGTCAGCTTGTTCAAGTCATTACCGTTAACAATTCGCGAGGTCAAAGCGACCGAGGCGACGCTAAATCGCATCTACGAAGCTGCCAAGATGGGGCTCAAGGGCGACTCACTGGCGTTGGCTGCGGGCATGTTGCCCGCCGAGTACCGACGCTTGACACAGTTTGATCAGCTCGCGGAGATGGCCGCGCTCAAAGGCCGCGCTGACGGCGAGCTGGAGATGAGCAACGAGTTGCACAAAGCCGCACGCGGCGGCGACGCCAGGGCAGCACTCGCCATCCTGCAAAACGTCCACGGCTGGGTGGCCAAGCAGGCCATATCGGTGGACGTCAATCAGCAGATTAGCATCACGGCGGCGCTCGCTGAGGCGCAGAAACGCGTCTTGGACGTTATCGACGTAAACGCGTCAGAAGTACTAGAGCCACAAACACATGCAAACCACACGCTACAGCGCTGAAGACGAACAAGAGCTGATGGCCAGGCTATGGAGCCCGGCACTCAAGGACAACCCACTGGCGTTCGTGATGTTCGCCTACCCGTGGGGGCAAGCGGGCACGCCACTGGAACATTTCCAAGGGCCGCGCAAGTGGCAACGCGAGGTGCTGCAACAGATCGCGGACCACATCAAACAAAACGGCGGCAAGCTGGACTTCGACGTGCTGCGCATGGCAGTGTCATCAGGGCGCGGGATCGGCAAGTCGGCGTTGGTCAGTTGGATCACAATCTGGATGTTGTCGACCAGGATCGGGTCGACGACCATTGTGTCGGCCAACAGTGAGAACCAGCTCAGAAGTATCACCTGGGCCGAGATTACAAAGTGGCTGGCGATGGCGATCAACAGCCATTGGTTTGAAGTCAGCGCGACCAGAGTAATGCCGGCGAAGTGGCTGACCGAGCTGGTCGAGCGCGACCTCAAAAAAGGCACGCGCTATTGGTCGGTCGAGGGTCGGCTGTGGTCGGCGGAGAACCCGGACGCCTACGCTGGCGTACACAACTTCGACGGCGTCATGGTGATCTTTGATGAGGCCAGTGGTATTGACGACGCGATCTGGGCGGTGACAAGCGGGTTCTTTACAGAGAACACGCCAAACCGTTTCTGGATGGCGTTTTCCAACCCGCGTCGCAACACGGGGTACTTCTACGAGGCGTTTAACAGCAAGCGCGACTTCTGGAAAACCAAGGTGGTGGATGCCCGCACGGTCGAGGGCACGGACAAAGCGGTCTACAACCAGATCATTGACGAATACGGACCGGACTCGGCGCAGGCGCACGTTGAGGTCTATGGTCAGTTCCCCGACGAGGGCGACGATCAGTTCATCAGCGCCAGCATCGTGGACGAAGCGATGGGCAGGCCCAAGTACAAGGACAACTCAGCCCCCATCGTGGTGGGCGTGGACCCGGCGCGCTTCGGAGCGGACGCGACGGTGATTGCGATCCGGCAAGGGCGCGACATCGTGAAGCTGCTGCGCCACCGAGGCGACGACACGATGACGGTGGTGGGCCACGTAATCGACGTGATCGAGGAATATAAGCCGGCGCTGGTCGTGATCGACGAGGGTGGCTTGGGCGCTGGCATCGTGGACCGGCTGAAAGAGCAGCGGTACAAGGTCAGGGGCGTGAACTTTGGCAACAAGGCGAAAAATCCGATCATGTACGGCAACAAACGGGCGGAAATGTGGGGTGATATGCGAGAATGGCTGAAATCGGCCAGCGTGCCGCTTGACAGATTCTTGAAAACTGATCTAATTTCACCTATGATGAAGCCCGACTCACGCGGGACCATCTTTTTGGAGTCTAAAAAAGACATGAAAGCTCGCGGTTTAGCCTCGCCGGACGCAGCAGACGCCATTGCGGTGACGTTTGCGTTCCCCGTGGCGCACCGTGAGTACCGCGAACCGACCCGCGTGGCCCGCTCATTTGGGTCAAGCACCGTAGCAACTGGCTGGATGGGGGCGTAATGGCTAAAAAAGGCGTGTCATTGAGCGTTGGGCGCGGCGAGAAGCTGCCAGTCAGCAAGGGCGCGGGCTTGACCGCCAAAGGGCGCGAGAAATACAATCGCGAAACTGGCTCGAACTTGAAGGCGCCCGCCCCGAACCCAAAAACCAAGGCTGATGCAGGGCGAAAAGCCTCGTTTTGTGCCCGCATGGAAGGTGTGGTCAAGAACGCCAAGGGCGACGCTGAACGCGCCAAAGCATCACTTAAACGTTGGAAGTGCTAATCATGGCCACAAAGCCCGGACTTTACGCTAACATTCACGCCAAGCAAGAGCGCATCAAAGCTGGCAGCGGCGAGAAGATGCGCAAGCCAGGCACCAAGGGCGCACCGACGGCCAAAGCGTTCAAAGAATCCGCCAAGACGGCCAAGAAAGGCAAGTGACCATGCCACTCGTTAAAAGCACCAGCAAAGAGGCCTTCCGCAAGAACGTGAAGGCTGAAGTCAACGCCGGCAAGCCCGTCAAGCAGGCGGTCGCCATCGCGTATGCCACCAAGCGCGCTGCCGCACAGAAACCCCCCTCGAAAGGTAAAAAATGAGCAAACATCTCGAACCCATCAGCAAGCTGAACGCTCGCGAGCCCAAGATGTCTGGTGCTGGCATGCCTGCACGCAACACGCCCACCAACGCGGGCATGATGGCCGGCCTCAAAGGCTGCAACGACGGCTCGGTCAACGTGAAAGCGACCGTTGCCAAAGTTCTGAGCAAGATCAAGTAAGCCATGGCAACAGACTACACCGGCATCAACGCCGCAGCCGCCGTTGCTGTCGGTGGGTCGGCCAGAGATAAAAGCGACGCAGACATCCTGGCACTGGCGCGCTCGCGCATGACGATGGCCATCTCGGCCACGTCCGAGAGCCGCGAGGATGAGCTTGACGACCTGCGCTTTATGGCAGGCTCGCCCGACAACCAGTGGCAGTGGCCCGCTGACGTGCTGGCCACCCGTGGTGCAGTGCAAGGCCAGACGATCAACGCCCGCCCGTGCCTGACGATCAACAAGCTGCCGCAGCACGTGCGTCAGGTGACGAACGACCAGCGCCAGAACCGGCCCTCGGCCAAGGTGATCCCGGCCGACGACAACGCCGACGTGGCCGTGGCCGAGGTGTTTGACGGCATGATCCGTCACATCGAGTACATCAGCGACGCTGACGTGGCCTACGACACCGCCTGCGAGAACCAGGTGACCTACGGCGAAGGCTACATCCGCATTCTGACCGAGTACTGCGACGACAACACGTTCAACCAAGACCTGAAGATCGGACGCATCCGCAACAGCTTCAGCGTCTACATGGACCCGCTGATCCAAGACCCGTGCGGGGCCGACGCCCAGTGGTGCTTCGTGACGGAAGACATCACGCACCGCGAGTATGAGGAGCGCTTCCCCAACGCCACGCCCATCTCGACGATGGAGACACTGGGCGTAGGCGACCAAGGCATCAGCCAGTGGATCAACGAGAACACGGTCCGCATCGCCGACTACTATTACTACGAAAACACCAAGCGCACGCTGCACCTGTACCCGGGCAACATGACTGCCTACGCGGGCACGCAAGAAGACAAAGACCTGAAAGCCATCTATGGCAAGCCGCTCAGGAAGCGCGAGGTTGATGTCAAGCAGGTCAAGTGGTGCAAGATCAACGGCTACGACATCCTTGAGAGCACCGACTGGGCGGGCAAGTTCATTCCCGTCGTTCGTGTGATCGGCAACGAGTTCGAGGTCGATGGTCGCATTTTCATCAGCGGCTTGGTGCGCAACGCCAAAGATGCCCAGCGCATGTACAACTACTGGGTGAGCCAAGAAGCAGAGATGCTGGCCTTGGCCCCCAAAGCCCCCTTCATTGGCTACGGCGGCCAGTTTGAGGGCTACGAGATGCAATGGAAGACCGCCAACACGACCAACTGGCCGTATTTGGAGGTCAATCCAGATGTTACAGACGGCGCTGGCAATGTTTTGCCGTTGCCCCAGCGTGCACCCCCACCCCTGCCTCAAACCGGCCTCATTCAGGCCAAAATGGGCGCTGCTGACGACATTAAGGCCTCAACGGGCCAATACGACTCAAGCCTCGGGGCCACAAGCAACGAGCGCTCAGGCCGTGCTATTTTGGCGCGCGAGCGCCAGGCCGACGTCGGAACGTACCACTTCGTGGACAATTTGGCCCGGGCCATCCGCCACATTGGGCGCCAGCTGGTGGATTTGATCCCCAAGATTTATGACACCCAGCGCATCGCCCGCATCATTGGTGTGGACGGCGAGGCCAGCATGGCCAAGATCGACCCGACCCAGCCGATGCCCGTGCGTGAGATTCGCGACGAGCGCGGCGTCGTCATTGAGAAGGTCTACAACCCCGGCGTGGGCAAGTACGACGTGATTGTGACGACTGGACCTAGCTACCTGACCAAGCGCCAAGAAGCCATGGACGCGATGAGCCAGATTCTGCAAGGCAACCCGGCTTTGTGGAGCGCAGCCGGCGACCTGTTCGTCAAGAACATGGACTGGCCGGGCGCTGACGAGCTGGCAGCCCGTCTGAAGAAGATGATTGACCCCAAGCTGCTGGAAGATCAAGACGATCCAGCACTGCAAGCGGCCAACCAACAGATTCAGGCCATGGCAGCCGAGATGGAGCAGATGTACAACATGCTCCAGAACGTCCAGAGCTCGATGGAGTCGCGTGACCTGATGATTAAGAGCTTTGAGGCGCAGGTCAAGGCCTACGACGCTGAAACCAAGCGTATCAGCGCGGTGCAGGCCAGCATGTCGCCAGAGCAGATTCAAGACATCGTCATGGGCACGATCCACGCCGCCATCGACACGGGCGACCTGGTGCCGGGCGAAGGGGCGCTGCGCGCACCGATGATGGCCGAGCCGGGCCCGACAGCCGGCGCACCCGCACAACCTGAAGGAATGATGTAATGAGCACTGCTGCTGACTTTATAGGCACGCTGTTTTTGGCCCGCGACGTGGCCCATTCAGTCCACCTGAACACCCGCAGCTACAGCAAGCATGTGGCACTCAACATCTTCTACGACCGCATCATTGGTGCGGCAGACGACTTTGCCGAGGCCTATCAAGGGCGGCACGGCCTGATTGGCCCGATCTCCTTGATGTCGGCGAAGAAAACGACTAACATCATCGAATTCTTGGAAGATTCGCTCGCTGAAATCGAAAAGATGCGATACGATGTATGCGAAAAGACCGACACTTCTTTGCAGCAGTTGATTGATAATATCGTTGAGGTTTATCTGCGCACGCTGTACAAGCTCAAATTCTTGGCATAAGGAGCCAACATGGAACTTCTCAGACCACTAGCTGATGCTGATTTTCCCGGTCGCACCGTGGCGTACACCGGCACCGCAGGCAGCACCTCGACATGGAACCCCGGCCCTGAAGGCGTGGTGGTGTGGGCAACGACCCCCTGCTACGTGGCAGTGGGCGTGGGCGTGACTGCAACAACTGCCAGCACCCCGATCCCGGCTTACACCCCGATCCCGTTCTATTTGGAGCCTGGTTCTGGCGCACCTTGGCGCGTGAGCGCGATCCAAGTGTCCAGTGGTGGCGACATCTATTGCAAACCGATTAACATCCGATGAGCTGGGGTGTCGGCCTTCGCAACTCGGTGGCCATTGGCCTCGCGGGGATTGTCACGTTGTTTTCAGGCACTCTGGATACCGGCGCGTCAGTGGGCAACCTGCTTTGCGAAAATGGCGACAATCTCGTCCAAGAGGACGGCGGCTTGATTCTGTTGGAGTGACCTAAATGTCAGTCTATCTTTCACCTGTTGGTGGCGCTGGCGCCCAGTTTTTTGATGACAGCGGTATTCCGTTGGCTGGCGGCAAGTTGTTCACCTATCAAGCTGGCACAACAACACCGCAACCAACATATACGACTTCAAGCGGTATTACCGCGCATACAAACCCAATCGTTCTTGACGCCGCAGGGCGCGTGCCAGATAGCGGTGAAGTTTGGCTTGATAATGTGTCGTATAAATTTGTCTTAAAGAAATCAACCGATGTGTTGGTGGATACTTGGGACAACATTAGCGGCATCGGTGCTGCTGCGGCTTTGAATTACACCGGCGATGGATTGACGACAACATACGGCGTCAACGGCAGCGTTCAAAACGTGTACATCAACGGTGTTTATCAGAATCAAAACACCTACACTGTCATTACCAACACGCTTACTTTTAGCGAAGCACCTCCTGCTACTTCCAGCATCGAGATTCTGTACAACTGATAGGAAACCATCATGGCCGACCAAAAAATTTCAGCACTTTCTTCTGCAAGTCTTCCGCTTGCTGGCACCGAAGTTTTGCCTATTGTTCAGTCCAGCGCTACCGTAAAAGTTGCAGTAGATAATTTGACGGTTAAAAATGTCCGTTCAAACGCTACCACAGGTATTTTGCAAATTGCTGGACCTGGTACTGGGACCACACGTGTAATGACAACGCCCAACGCCAACTTTACTGCGGCGCGCACCGACGCGGCCCAGACGTTTACTGGCGATCAAACATTTTCAGGGCAAGTTTTATTCACCAATAGCACGGGCGCCCGCCCCGGCTCATCGGGCCAATATATTATTGACGCCGCGAGCGGCGGATTTTTTCAGTTTACCGGAAGTTATTTGTTGGTCACCACTTCTGGCGGCTCAACTTCAGATGCAAACCTAAAAACCAATGTTCAACAGTTGACTGGCGCGTTAGACAAAGTTTGCGCCATGCGCGGCGTAAATTTTGAGTTTATTGAACAGCCGCTGTCAGAACCGGATCAAGGAACTCAACTTGGCGTAATCGCGCAAGAAGTTGAAGCGCAATATCCTGAAATTGTGGTGACCGATCAAAACGGAATTAAGAGCGTTCGCTATGACCGCCTTGTTGTTCCGTTGATTGAAGCCGTGAAAGAGCTAAAAACAGAACTTGACGCGGCTAAGGCAGAAATTGCAACATTGAAGGCGAATTGAAATGGCACTCACCAGAGTTTCATATTCAATGGTCACGGGCGCGGTTGCGAACGTGTTAGATTATGGCGCGGACAATACCGGCGCCACCGACTCCACGTCCGCGATTAACGCTGCTATTGACTCAGGGAAAGCAGTATTCTTACCGCGCGGCGCGTATTTGGTTGACCCAGATGTCGGCATTATTGTTAAAAACGGCACCGTGATTTTTGGTGAAGGTAAGTTAAAAACAATTATTGTGGCCCAACCTAACGGCGGCACTACTGCGGAATTGGCGGCGTATGTTAAAGGCTCAGTAATCAAACGTGTTTTTAATCCTTCTGGCATAAACAGCTACGTTTCTAACGTTGAAATGCGGGATTTTGCGGTGGTTCTAAACCACCCAACGTCATCAGTTACTACAACAGAAATTCAGATTGGTATTGACCTGCGAAACATCACACGCGCGACTGTACGAGATGTTTGGGTGGGGAATATTGCGCCCGACCAAACAGTTTACGTAAAAACCCCGCCTACTGGTGGGTATCAATCCCAAGGCTACGGGATTGCTTGCGGTACTGTAAGTTCTGGCGACACCGCTTACGCTGGCGGTGAGGTAAACAACATCAGTCAATGCAATGTGGTAGGCGCATATAAACTAATCACAATTGATGATGGTATTTTGTCTCCGTTGTCCGCCGCGCATTCCACTTCTGTTGCGCGATGTGACCTCCAAAGTGGGCAGTCATTGTTGGTTCAAGAAACCAGATACAACGCGGGGTCTATTTTTTACGGCAACACTATTCAAAATATTGTTAGACAACCGGGGGATGTAAGCGCAACGTTTGTGTTGCGTATAGAAGGATACAACATTGAAAGCAATGAGGCATACATTGAAGCGGGGTCAGATGTAGATTACATTTTATATTGCGGCGCAGAAAGCAAAAGCAATCGCATCACATTAAACCATTATTCCTCAACGACTGGCACAGGGTACATTACAGACGCTGGCGATCAAAACACAATAAACTATTTTCAATCCACATCGGTTGCCCCCGCCGTTGATTCGTTGGGCGCGCCCGTGTATTTATACGATAACAATTACAAATTGCCGTATAAATCTTTATGGGTTAAATTTCATTGGAGTGGGTCTGCAATTGTGATTGACGGTTCTTCTGGAAACGTTATCGTTTCCAGAACTGGAACAGGTGATTACACGCTTACGTATTCCAAGGCGTTTTCATCGGCTAACTATGCCATTTCTTCAATTTTGGGGACTGGCGGTTCAAACTATGGTGGCTTGGTTACGGTTGTCGATCATTCAAGTTCTACTCTGCGAATTTATACATATTCGCAAAACGGGGGGACGACTACACAGATCGACCCCGCGTATGTTTGGGTACAAGTGTCTGTAAATTGAACGTCTTGACACAGCGCCTTCTTAGCGCATAATCTGAGAACTGTACTGGCCCAGTTGACCAGGGAATCGTAAGGTTCAAAAAATGACTGAAGAAGTCCAACAAGCCCTAGCGGAAGTAGACTCCGCGCCAGCACAGGACGTGACGGCCACGCCTGAGGTTGCAGAAAACGCGCCGGAAGTAGCTGAGAACCAAGGCGACAGTAAGCCCGTAGAGAAAGTCTACACCCAGGCTGAAATCGACGCGATGATCGGCAAGCGCCTCGCAAGAGAGCAGCGAAAGTGGGAACGAGAGCAAGCCGCCAAGCAGGCTGAGTTGCAAACGCTGAAAGCAGCACCGGCGCAAGCCCCTGCCGCTGACCAGTTTGAAAGCCCTGAAGCCTATGCGGAAGCATTGGCGCTTCGTAAGGCCGAAGAACTGATCGCTCAACGTGATGCAGCCAAGCAGCAGGCAGCTATTCTTGAGGACTATCACGACCGCGAAGAAAAGGCTCGGGACAAATACGACGACTTCGACCAAGTCGCCTATAACCCCAACCTTCCAATCACGACCGTAATGGCACAGTCGATCCAAGCCTCGGACGTGGGCCCTGAAGTAGCTTACTACCTCGGTGCAAACCCCAAGGAAGCGGAACGAATTTCTCGCTTGGGCCCGATTTTGCAGGCAAAAGAGATTGGGAAGATTGAGGCCAAAGTGGCCACAGCCCCACCAGTCCAACGTACAACCAGCGCGCCTTCGCCGATTTCTCCGGTGTCTGCACGCTCTAGCGGAAGCCCCGCGTATGACACGACTGATCCTCGTTCAACGAAGACCATGACTGACTCGCAGTGGATTGAAGCCGAGCGCGCACGCCAGATGAAGAAGTTGCAGGCGCAGATGAACCGTTAACTTTGAAAGGACCTAATTGTGTCTAATAGCATCTTAACCATTGACATGATTACCCGGAAGGCTCTGGAAATTCTGGAGAACAACCTGGTACTCACCCGTAACGTGAACCGTCAGTACGACGACAGCTTCGCTGTTGAAGGCGCCAAGATTGGTTCGACCCTGCGTATCCGCCTGCCGGACCGCGCTCTGGTGACCGACGGTGCCGCCCTGCAAGTTCAGGACGACAACGAACAGTACACGACCCTGACTGTTGCTTCCCAGAAGCACATCGGCGTGAACTTCACCTCTGCCGAACTGACCATGCAGTTGGATGACTTCGCTGAGCGCGTGTTGAAGCCTCGTATCAGCCAGCTGGCCTCCAGCATCGACGCTGACGTTGCCAACGCCTACAAAACCATCGGTAATTCGGTGGGCACCCCCGGCACCACGCCCGGCACTTCTTTGGTTCTGTTGCAAGCTCAGCAGAAACTGAACGAAAACGCCGCTGTGATGTCCCCCCGTTACGCCACCGTGAACCCTGCTGCTAACGCCGGCTTGGTTGAAGGCATGAAAGGCCTGTTCAACCCCACCGACACCATCAGCAAGCAGTTCAAGAACGGCATGATGGGCATGGGCGTGTTGGGCTTCGACGAGATCAACATGTCTCAGTCGATCAAGCAGCACACCACCGGCACTCGCGCTGCTACTGGCAACTCCGTTGGCGCCACCGTGACCTCTGAAGGCGCAGCTACGCTGACGCTGACCGTTGGCTCTGGCGAAACCATCGCCGTTGGTGACGTGTTCACCATCGCCGACTGCTACGCTGTGAACCCGCAGACCCGTGAGTCCACTGGTTCGCTGTTCCAGTTCGTGGCTCTGGCTTCTTCGACCACCACCACGACCGCTACCGTGACCGTTGCTCCGATGTACTCGGCCAACCACGCTCTGGCCACCATGAACGCTCTGCCCGTCAGCGGCAAAGCTGTCGTGTTCGTCGGCGCTGCTTCCAGCCAGTACGCCCAGAACTTGGTGTACCACAAGGACGCCATCACGTTCGCTACCGCTGACCTGTTGCTGCCCCAGGGCGTTGACATGGCAGCCCGTGCCGTCCACAACGGCATCAGCTTGCGTGTGGTTCGCCAGTACGACATCAACAACGACCGCATGCCCTGCCGTATTGACGTTCTGTACGGCTACAGCACAATCCGTCCGCAGATGGGTTGCCGCATTTGGGGTTGATTTTGACGCCCCTTCGGGGGCTTCAATTCGTTACATTTTTGAAAGGAAATTATCATGGCTCTCCCTAATGGCGCTGGTGGTTACCAGCTTGGCGACGGCAACGTCGGTGAAGCTCAACTGTTTGTGCAAGGTGCTCCGACCGCGCTTACCGCCGCGGCCACTGCTACTGCCGCTCAGTTGTCAAACGGTCTGTTTACCTTTAACGGCACCGCCGGCAACCTGACTCTGCCCACCGTGGCAGATTTGGAAATCGGCGTTTCTAGCGCAGCTAAAGTTAACGCAGCGTTTGACTTCTATGTCATCAACATTGATGCTGGCACTGACGACATCACCGTGTACACCAACACGGGCTGGACGTTGGTCGGCACTATGGCTGTGACCGAAGGCACCTCCGGCCACTTCCGCGTCCGCAAGACCGGCGATGGCACTTGGACTTGCTACCGCATTTCCTGATATTTAGGGGGCTTCGGCCCCCGCTTTTAAGGAACTATCATGGCAAACAATCAACCAATCGGCGTCGCGTATGCCGATCCTTTGCTGACCAGCGAAACGCTCACGCTTGTTCCAGTCGCTTCGCTGCCCACAGCGTCTGCGGCTATTGCAGGCATGCGCATGGCGGTCAATAACTCCAACGCTGCCTACTCTGGCAACGCTGGGGCGACTGTCGCCGGCGGTGGCTCCAACATCGTGCCCGTTTTCTGCAACGGCACGAACTGGGTTATCGGCTAAAAACCAAGGCCCCTTCGGGGGCCTTTCTAACCATGCCCATCATCTACATGACCCACCCTATCCACGGCGCCAAAGTGGCGACGATGGACGCTGAAGCCGAATATGATGAACAAAACGGCTGGACACGATACAATCCCGACACGCCTTCGGTCGATGTCGAAGAAGCGGCTCCGGTGAACACACTGGAAGTTAAGCGTAGGGCGCGCCGCGCACCGGCAGCACCCGTGGAAGAAGCTACGACCGAATAAGGAGCGCACATGGCGACCTACACCGCTGGCGAACAAATTAACCGGGCCTTGCGGTTGCTAGGCATCTTGGCCGAAGGTGAAACACCTTCCGCCGCCACGTCTCAAGATTGTCTGATGGCGCTCAATCAGATGATTGACAGTTGGAACACCGAACGCTTGTCGGTGTTCAGCACACAAGACCAAGTTTTTAACTGGCCCGTGGGTCAGATTTCGCAAACCATCGGCCCGACTGGCGATTTTGTTGGCAATCGCCCCGTCTATTTTGACGATTCGACTTACTTCCGCGACCCCGGCACAAACGTGTCGTTCGGCATTAAGTTCATCAACCAACAACAATATGACGGCATTGCGGTCAAGACCGTGACGTCTACTTACCCGCAGGTGATCTTCGTGAACATGACGTTTCCCGACGCCACCATGTTTATTTACCCGCGCCCGACCCGGCTGCTGGAATGGCACTTCATCAGCGTCGAGGAGCTCAATAAGCCTGCGGATTTAGCTACAGTGCTGTACTATCCGCCTGGCTATTTGCGCGCCTTTACGTACAACTTGGCCATGGAATTTGCGCCTGAGTTTGGCGTCGAGCCCAGCCAGCAGGTCCAACGCATTGCCATGACGTCCAAGCGCGATCTGAAGCGCGTAAACAATCCTGATGACATCATGTCGCTGCCTTACGCCATTGTGGCCACACGCCAGCGCTTTAACATCTACGCCGGTAACTACTGATGAAGACGCCGATCCTTGGCTCGACCTACGTTGCCCGCAGCGTCAACGCAGCGGACGCTCGGATGGTCAACATTTTTCCCGAGGTCATCCCCGAGGGCGGCCAAGAGCCGGCGTTTTTGCAGCGGGCGCCGGGGCTTAATTTGCTGGCCACGTTGGGAAGTGGGCCTGTACGCGGTTTGTGGACATTTGGTGGCTACGGGTACGCCGTCAGTGGCACCACGCTTTACAAAATTGATACGAACTGGATTGCTACGGCTAAAGGCGTAGTGACTGGCGCAGGTCCGGTCAGCATGTCGGACAATGGCACGCAACTTTTTATTGCCGCCAACGGGCCCAGCTATATATACAACGCCACAACAGATGTGTTTTCGCCCATCACCGACCCGGATTTCCCCGGCGCCGTCACAGTGGGGTATTTAGATGGATACTTCGTCTTTAATGAGCCGAATAGCCAAAAGGTCTGGGTTACTCAATTGCTTGATGGCCTGTCTGTCGATCCGCTCGACTTTGCCTCGGCAGAGGGTTCGCCTGACGGATTGGTTTCGCTAATCATCGACCACCGCGAGGCATGGCTTTTTGGTACAAACTCGGTAGAAGTCTGGTATGACGCCGGTTTGCAAGATTTCCCCCTTCAGCGTGTCCAAGGTGCGTTCAACGAAATAGGCTGCATCGCTCCGTTTTCAGTGGCCAAGTTAGACAACGGTATTTTTTGGCTGGGCGCGGACGCCCGGGGGCGCGGCATCGTCTACCGCGCCAACGGTTACACAGGCGTTAGGGTTTCTACTCATGCGGTGGAATGGCACATTCAAGACTACACCAACATGGCAGATGCCGTGGCCTATACATACCAGCAAGACGGCCACAGCTTTTATGTACTCAATTTTCCCAGCGCCAACACCACTTGGGTGTACGATGTGGCTACCAATGCGTGGCATGAGCGCGCTGGCTTTTTGAATGGTGCATTTACGCGGCATCGCAGCAACTGCCAGATGTCATTCAACAACGAGATTGTGGTCGGCGACTATCAAAACGGCAACATTTATGCGTTTGACTTGACGATTTACGCTGACAACGGAAATATTCAAAAATGGTTGCGTTCGTGGCGCGCGTTACCTACTGGCCAAAACAATTTCAAACGCACCGCGCAACATTCGTTGCAGCTTGATTGTGAGACGGGCGTTGGCTTAAATGGGCTAGTAGAACCAGAAGTCATTTATTTGCAAACTGAATCAGATGACTATTTGGTAACGGAAAGTGACAATTATCTAATCGCCGATCAAGCTGCGGCCGCTACACAAGGCGCCGACCCGCAGGTCATGTTGCGTTGGTCGGACGATGGTGGTCATACGTGGTCTAGCGAACACTGGGCCAGCATGGGCAAGATCGGTCAGTACTATCGCCGGGTGTTTTGGCGTCGGCTGGGCATGACCTTGAAATTGCGCGACCGCGTCTATGAGATTTCGGGCACCGACCCGGTTAAGATCGCCATCATGGGCGCCGAGCTGCTAGCGAGCCCAACCAATGCCTGAATTTATTAACTCGTCCAACATCACGCCCCCGCGTGTCCCGCTGATCGACCAGCGCACGGGGTTGATTTCGCGGGAGTGGTATCGATTCTTCCTCAACCTGTTTACTTTGACGGGCAGCGGAACAAACCAAACCACGTTGGTCGATGTGCAGCTCGGGCCCCCGCCAGTGGTCAGCGAAGACATTGGCGGCATCGTCATCGACATTGAAGGCCTGAAGCAACAGCCAACGCAAGAGTCGGCGCTGGAGCAGATCGCCGAGATCAACAAGCAACTTGAAGCCTTGGCGTTGTCGCCAGACCTTGGCGTTCAAGAGCTGGTGTCACAAGTCCAGAAGCAGATTCAGGCGTTGGAGATGACGCCCCGCCCTGAGCTGGGCACCATGGCGCCTCTTGAGCAAGACAACGTGCCTTGGCTCACGTTCAACACCGCGCCGTCGCCTGTGCCCACGGCGGTTGGTAGCATGTATTGGGACGGCGGCACGACGATGGGCATTCAGGCCACGGCCAACGTTTTGATCCGCGTGGGCGAGTCTGAGTACGTTTACGCCAAAGCGTCATCGGCCATCACCAAGGGCCAGCTCTGCTATCACACGGGCGCCGTGGGCGCGTCGGGCGTCATCACCGTGGCCCCCACGCCGCTGGCGTTGACCGACCCCAATCAGATCATTGGCGTGGCCGCTGAGACGATTGCGCTCAACGGTTTTGGTTTGATCCAGATCAGCGGCGACTTGCGTGGGTTCAACACGACCGGCAGCAGCGTCGGCGAGACGTGGGCCGATGGCGACCCGCTGTATTACAACCCGGCCTATGTTGGCAGTTTTACCAAAACAAAACCGTCAGCACCTAACCAAAAGACTTACATTGGCGAAGTGACGAACGCTGGGTCTGGCAGTTCTGGGTCCATACACATTCGCATCGTGCCTGGTTCCATACTGGGCGGCACGGATTCCAACGTGCAATTTGGCACGCTGGCCAACAACGACCTCATTCAATACGACAGCACGCTTCAGTACTGGAAAAACGTCGCGCCGTCGTCGATTACGGTTGGCACGGCCACCAATTTGGCTGGCGGCGCTGCCGGATCGGTGCCGTACCAGACCGCGCCAGGCACCACAACGTTTTTGCCCGTTGGCACGGCGTTGCAAGTGCTCAAGGTCAACGCTGGCGCCACCGCGCCCGAGTGGGTCAGCGGCGCAGCCCTGACGAAAACTGACGACACCAACGTCACGCTGACGCTTGGCGGCACGCCGGCCACGTCGTTGTTGGCCGCCACGTCCCTGACGCTTGGCTGGACGGGGCAGCTAGGGTTAACCCGAGGTGGCACGAACGCCAGCTTGACTGCATCAGCCGGTTCGGTGGCGTATTCCACCGCGTCTGCATTGGCGCTCAACACCGCAGGCAGCTCGGGCGACTGGCTCAAAAGCGCTGGCACTGGCGCGCCCGCATGGACTTCGCCAGCTGCGCTGACCAAAACAGACGACACAAATGTTACGCTGACTTTAGGTGGCAGCGCTTCTACTTCCTTGTTAAACGCAGCCTCTATTACAGTGGGTTGGACTGGCCAGTTGGCCGTCAGCCGGGGCGGCACGGGCGTGGCCACGGCTACGGCCAATTATGTTTTTGCCGGGCCGACCACGGGGAGCGCCGCCGCGCCGTCGTTTCGTGCGCTTGTCTCAGCCGACATTCCTGCGTTAGCATACCAACCTACAGCCGCGCCCGTCACCAAAACGGCGGACTTTACCGTTGGCGCAACAGATGTTTGGCTCATCAACAACAAGTCCGGCTCGACCTGCACGGTAACGCTGCCTACGGCGTCTTCGTATACAGGGCGTACTTTGTATTTTTTGAACTATCAAGCGTACACAGTGGTGTCAGCGTCCAGTAATGTGGTGCCCTTGGTAGGTGGATCGGCTGGCACGGCCATCTTGGCTGCCGTGGCGGGCGACACCGCAACACTTGTGTCCGACGGCACAAACTGGATAATGACGCAATACACCCCGAACAACGTCCTACTTTTGGAGTAATAACATGACTGTCTACGTAAAAGTGCTGATCCCGGCCAAGATCGCCGAAGCCACCCAGACGACCCAATACACGGCGTCGGGCGTGACCACGATCATCGACAAGTTCACCGCAACGAACTACAGCGCGGCTGTGGCGACCATTAGCGTGAACTTGGTGACGGCTGCCGACACGGCGGGCAACCAGAACTTGATTACCAAGACCAAGACGCTCCAGCCGACCGAGGTCTATACGTTCCCTGAAATTGTCGGTCAGGTCTTGGCACCGAGCGGCTTCATCTCTACAATCGCGGGAACGGCCACATCCATCAACATCCGCGCCAGCGGTCGCGAGGTGACACAATGAGCTTTTTTGGCGACTTATACGACGCAACCATTGGTCAAGTTGTTGGCCCTGATTCCATTACGGGCGACCTTTACGACGCTGCGGCTGATTTGGTAGGCGAAGATGTCCTTAAGGCGGCCATACTTGGTGC
>JACCEA010834270.1_pt1 | contig 17689 bp, 15 predicted proteins | sample 7449851 | NCBI WGS metagenome assembly JACCEA01 (sample SAMN15323453, study PRJNA562643) | freshwater metagenome | isolation source: river surface water | place: USA:Blue River Watershed | collected 2017-08-18
CAGGTCGACCGGGTCGAGCACATTGCCCTCGGACTTGCTCATCTTCTTGCCTTGGGCATCGAGCACCAGGCCGTGGATGTAGACATGTTTGAACGGCACACGCCCTGTGAAGTGCGTGGTCATCATGATCATGCGGGCGACCCAGAAGAAGATGATGTCGTAGCCGGTCACCAAAACTGATGACGGCAAATACAAGTCGTAATCAGCGGATGCACCATGGCTGCTGCCGTGAGCGTGGGGGGCGGAGGCAGGCGCAGCGACATTCTGAGCATCGCGAAGAGGAGCAAGACTGTCTGCGCCCCCCGCGCTCGCGGCAGTAGCCTGCCAGCCAAGCGTGGAGAAGGGGACCAAGGCCGATGAGTACCAGGTGTCCAACACGTCTTCATCGCGTTTGAGTGTCTTGCCAGGAGCCTGAGCCTGAGCCTCAGCTTCGTCACGCGCCACATAGACATTGCCGTCTTCGTCATACCAAGCTGGAATTTGGTGGCCCCACCACAGTTGGCGCGAGATGCACCAGTCTTGGATGTTGTTCATCCACTGGTTGTAGGTGTTCACCCAGTTTTCGGGCACAAAGCTCACTTGGCCCGATTGCACCGCGTCGATGGCTTTTTGCGCAATGCTCTTGCCAGTGGCATCACCTTTGCCGACTTGGTTCATGGCGACGAACCACTGGTCAGTCAGCATGGGCTCGATCACCTGGCCTGTGCGCGCGCAACGCGGCACCATGAGTTTGTGTTTTTTGACTTCGACCAGCTGGCCAGCGGCTTCGAGGTCGGCCACCACGGTCTTGCGGGCCACGAAGCGGTCCATGCCCTGGTACTTCTCAGGCGCGTTATTGTTGATGGTCGCGTCTAAGTTCAGCACACAAATCATTTCTAGCTTGTGTCGCTGGCCTACTTGGTAGTCGTTGGTGTCATGTGCAGGCGTGACCTTGACCACACCTGTGCCGAAGTCCTTGTCCACGTACTCGTCGGCGATCACGGGGATGGTGCGACCGCACAGCGGCAGGTTGACCTGCTTACCGATGAGGTGCTTGTAACGCTCGTCTTCGGGGTGCACCATCACGGCCACGTCGCCCAGCAGGGTTTCGGGACGGGTGGTGGCCACGGTCAATGAACCACTGCCATCGGCCAAGTCGTAGCGAATGTGCCACATCGAGCCGTCTTCTTCTTCGCTTTCGACTTCAAGGTCAGACACCGCGCTCATCAGCACGGGGTCCCAGTTGACCAAGCGCTTGCCGCGGTAGATCAGGCCTTGCTCGTACAGCTGCACAAAGGTTTCGGTCACGGTTTTGGACAGCTTGGGGTCCATCGTGAAGTATTCGCGGCTCCAGTCCACGCTGTCGCCCATGCGGCGCATCTGGCTGGTGATGGTGTTGCCCGACTGCTCTTTCCACTCCCAAACCTTGGCGACAAAGTTCTTGCGCGCCTCGGCCGGTGTCGGCCCCATGTCGTGGCGGCTGATGCCCTGGCCCTGTAGTTGGCGCTCGACCACGATCTGGGTGGCGATGCCCGCGTGGTCGGTGCCCGGGATCCAGGCGGTGTTGAAGCCCATCATGCGGTGGTAGCGCGTGAGGCTGTCCATGATGGTCTGGTTGAAGGCGTGGCCCATGTGCAGCGTGCCGGTCACGTTGGGCGGTGGCAGCTGGATGGCAAAGGCGGGCTGACCGGCCTGTGCCTGACCTGTGCCGCGAAAGCCGCCCACGCCGTAGCCACGTTTTTCCCATTCGGGACCCCATCGCCCTTCCAAGGCGGCGGGTTCAAAGGACTTGGACAGGCTCTCCAGGCCAGGTTGGGCGGTGGTGGTGCTCATGGTGGGGGTCTTGCGTCAGGAAAGCGGTGCAGGGGTGCACCGCAAGCGGCCCGGATGGGCCGAAAACCTTCGATTTTACCGGGCCGGTCCACCCCGGCCCGACTGGACAGCAGGTCAGTCCATCCGGATGCTGGCGGCCTTGATGGCCTTGGTCCAGTCGGTGGTTTCGCGTTCGAGCAGGCGCGTGGTGTCTGTGGGCGAGAGGTAGCGGACTTCGATGCCGGCGGCATCGGCACGCTGGCGGGTTTCGGGCAGCTCGAGCGCGCGTTTGAGGTCGGCCGAGAGCTTTTGCAGCACCGCAGCCGGGGTGCCCGCCGGGGCGTAGAGGGCCACCCAGGATTCGAGTTCGAAGTTGGACAGTCCGGCTTCGCCCACTGTGGGGACCTGCGGCATGCCGGGGTGGCGGCTCTTGCCGGTCACGGCCAGGGCCTTAAGTTTGCCCGCCTGCACATGCTGCATGACCGAGGGTGGTGTGGTGATGAACACCTGCACCTGACCGGCCAGCACGTCGGCTATGGCCTGGCCGGAACCCTTGTAGGGCACATGCGTCATGTGGGCACCGGTCTGCATCTTGAAGATTTCGGTGCCGATGTGCGAGACCGAGCCGTTGCCCTGCGAGGCGTAGTTCAGCTTGTCGGGGTTGGCTTTGGCGTAGGCGATGAATTCCCGCAGGTTGTTGGCTGGCACCGAGGGATGCACCGCGATCACGTTGGTGGCGACCGTGACCAGTCCCACCGGAGTCAGGTCCTTGAGTTCCCAGGGCAGTTTGTCCATCAGGATCGGGTTGGCGATGTGGTAGCCCGAGTACGACACCAGCAGGGTGTAGCCGTCCTTGGCGCCACGCGCGACCATCTGGTAGGCCAGGTTACCGCTCCCCCCAGGCTTGTTTTCAATGACGATCGACTGGCCTATCACTTTGGCCAGGCTGTCGCCGACCAGCCGGGCCGAGGTGTCCACCAGACCGCCGGGGGGGTTGGGCACGACCAGGCTGATGGGGCGGGCCGGAAAGGCCTGCGCCCAGAGGAGCGAGGGTGCAGAAAGTGCCATTGCCATGAGGGCGTGGCTGGCAAGGCGGCGGGAAAGCTTCATGGTTTGTCTCCGGTGTTTTGGGGGGAAGGGGATGGGCTTTTCAGCGCATGCCGATGCGGGCGCCGGGCCCGAAGATGCCTGAAGCCTCTTTGGGCAGGGCGCGCCAGTAGGCGGGCTGGGCCTGAACCTGGCCTTGCAAGCCAGCGGCGGCTTGCCAACCCCAACGTGGCTGGTAGAGGAAAGCGCGGGCGACCGCGATCAGATCGGCATCGCCGCGCTGCAAGATGGCTTCGGCCTGCTGCGGCTCGGTGATCAGGCCCACGGCCAGCGTGGTCAGGCCCGATTGCGTTTTGATCTGCTTTGCCAGCGGGACCTGGTATTCGGGGCCGACCGGAATCTTCTGCTGGGAAGACACACCGCCGGAGGAGATGTGTACAAATTGCGCGCCGGCCTCCTTGAGCACACGTGCAAATTCGGCGGTCTCTTCGGGCGTCCAGCCGCCGTCGACCCAATCGGTGGCCGACAGGCGCATGCCCAGCACACCGCCAAAAACCTCGCGCACGGCGCAAAAGACTTCGAGCGGAAAGCGGATCCGGTTGTCAAAGCTGCCGCCGTAGGCGTCCTGGCGCTGGTTGGACAAGGGCGAGAGGAACTGGTGCAGCAAATAGCCGTGCGCACCGTGCAGCTCGATGGCCTGCAGGCCCAGGGCGCGGGCGCGGCGCGCAGCCTGCACGAAATCGTTTTTGATGCGTACGATCTCGTCCAGCGTGAGTTCGCGCGGGGCGGGTTCTTGCGGCAGGTGGGGCAGGGCGCTCGGGCCCAGTGGCGTCCAGCCGCCTTTGTCCTGCGCAATCAGCATGCCGCCTTCCCAAGGCTTTGCACTGGAGGCTTTGCGTCCGGCATGGGCGAGCTGTATGCACACGGGCATCGGCGGCGCGATCATGCTGGCACGCGCCAGGTGCTCGTCGAGTGCGGCGGCGGTGGCGTCGTCCCACAGACCCAGGCAGCCCGGGGTGATGCGGCCCTCGGGCGAGACAGCCGTGGCTTCGATCGTGAACATGCCCGCGCCGCTGTTGAGCATGCTGGCCCAGTGCGCCAGATGCCAGTCGGTAGCACGGCCGTCGATGGCCGAGTACTGGCACATGGGCGCGATCACGATGCGGTTGGGCAACTCGACCGGACCGTTGGGGGTTTGGAAGCTGAAGGGGGTAAAGAGCAGGCTCATGCCGGGATGCTAATCAATTTCAGCATCAGCCGTGACGCATCCTTGACGATGCTGCAGACCCTGGCTCAAAACGCATGCCAAAGGTCCCATTCCGGCGCAGGAGGGGCCGAAATTTCCAGTGGCTGCGCATGTACCGGATGCAACAGGTGCAGCTTCAGGGCATGCAGCCACAGGCGGTTCGCATCCAGATGCGCGGCCACTGCCCGGTTCAGCGGCCCCTTGCCATGGGTGGCGTCGCCGATGATCGGATGGGCGATGTGCTTGGCGTGCCGGCGCAGTTGGTGGCGACGGCCGGTGAGCGGTTGCAGCTCGACCTCAGCCCAGCGCAGGGTTGGGAACGTGCCCTGCGGGATGGGCAGCTCGCCCCGGCGCAGGGTGCGCAGCCTTGTTTGCGCGCTCTGGATTTCCTCGCGCTGGCTGCGCATGTCGTCCGGCATGCGTTTGAGGGGATGGTCGATGAACTGTTCGTCGTCCGGCCAGCCGCGCACGATGGCCCGGTATTGCTTGTGCAGGCCTTCGCCACTCTCAAACGCCTGACCCATGGCACGCGCGACTTCGGCGCTGAGCGCAAACACCAGTACCCCGCTGGTGCCTTTGTCGAGCCGGTGGACCGGCCAGACCAGCTGTCCGATCTGGTCGCGCAGCGCCTGCAGCACAAAGCGCGATTCCCCCTTGTCCAGCGGGGTGCGGTGCACCAGCCAGCCGGCGGGTTTGTTGACGACGGCGAGATAATCGTCGAGGTAAAGGATATCGAGCATGCTGTTCTTATTGTCTCCCGCCAAATCCCTGGATTACGACACCCCCACAGGCGATGTGCCGCACACCCTGCCGCAGTTTGCGGCGCAGGCGGCCGAACTGATCGGGGTGCTGCGCCCGTACTCGCCGCAGCAGATTGCCGAGCTGATGGACCTGTCGGATGCGCTGTCAGTGCTGAACGTGGCGCGCTACGAGGCCTGGAGCCCGAAGTTCACTGCCAAAAATTCCAAACAAGCCGTGCTGGCTTTCAATGGTGATGTGTACGAAGGGCTGGATGCCAAAACGCTGAACCCCAAGCAGCTTGAATGGGCGCAGGAGCATGTCTGTATCCTGAGCGGCCTGTACGGCGTGCTGCGCCCGCTGGACTGGATGCAGCCCTACCGGCTGGAGATGGGAACCCCCCTCAAGAACCCCAAGGGCGCCAACCTCTACAAGTTCTGGGGCGCACAGATCGCGCAGTACCTCAACGAACGGCTTGCCCAGGACAAGAGCCCGGTCATCATCAACCTGGCTTCTCAGGAATACTTCAAATCGGTGGACCGCAAGGCCTTGCAGGCCCGGGTGGTCGAGTGCGTGTTCGAGGACTACAAGGGCGGCAAGTACAAGGTCATCAGCTTCAACGCCAAGCGTGCCCGTGGCCTGATGGCGCGTTGGGCTGTTCTGCACAAGGCGAAGAAGCCGGAAGACCTGCTGGCGTTTGACAGCGAGGGTTACGCCTTCGATCAGGCCGCGTCCGAGCCGGACCGTCTGGTGTTCCGCCGCAAACTGGGAGCCTGAGATGAGCAACACCCCCGAGCAATCGCAGCTGGGCAAGGCCAGCAGTTATGCCGACCAGTACGATCCCAGCCTGCTGTTTCCGATTCCGCGCCAGACCAAACGTGACGAAATTGGCGTGACCGGCCGCCCCGTGTTTTTGGGGGCCGACCTGTGGACCGCGTTCGAGCTGTCCTGGCTCAATACCAAAGGCAAGCCGCAGGTGGCGATCGCGCACATCACCATCCCGGCCGAGAGCACGCACATTGTCGAGAGCAAATCCTTCAAGCTGTATCTGAACAGCTTCAACAACACGCGTTTTGAATCGGCTGACGAGGTCAGGGCCCGCATCCGCACCGACATCAGCGCCGCCATCTGGCACGGCGGGCAGGTCTTGGCCAGCGCGGGCGTCAAGCTGCTGATGCCCGAGCAGTTTGACGCCGAGCCGGTGCATGAGCTGGACGGCCTGAACCTGGACCGGCTGGACATCGAATGCACCCGCTACCAGCCCGCGCCCGAGTTGCTGAGCGCCAATGCCGCAGAAGCACCGGTGACCGAAACGCTGGTCAGCCACCTGCTCAAAAGCAACTGCCTGGTGACCGGGCAACCCGACTGGGGCAGCGTGCAGATCACATACAGCGGCCACCAGATCGACCAGGCAGGGCTCTTGCAGTACATCGTGAGCTTTCGCAACCACAACGAGTTCCACGAGCAGTGCGTCGAGCGCATCTTCATGGACATCTGGACGCGCTGCAAACCCACACAGCTCACGGTGTATGCGCGCTACACGCGCCGTGGCGGGCTCGACATCAACCCCTGGCGCACCAGCGCGCCGGCGGCGTTGCCGACGAACGTGCGCACGGCGCGGCAATAAATGCCGGAACCGATGCAGCCCCTGATGGACGACATCCGCTCGCTGGCCAGCCAGCTCAACCAGCATTGCGCCTGCTATTCGCTGGACATGGCGGCCTTGCAGCAGTCGCTTCAGGCCGACTCGGTCCTGTCCGCCTGGTGGCCGCACTGGCAAAGCACCCATGCGCACCTGTTCTCCAGCACGGGCCTGTTCGTCAGCCAGACCCAGCTGCAGTCGATGCAGGAGGCGGTGCAGGTGCTGCACCAGGTGATGGGCCTGCCCGCCTGGCGGCAGCAGGCCCTGGCGCCCGAAGGGGCGCGCACCGGCATGGGGCCGCATGGCGTGTTCATGGGCTATGACTTTCACCTCACCGAGTCCGGCCCCAGGCTGATCGAAATCAACACCAATGCTGGCGGTGCCATGCTCGCCCTGGCACTCACGCGGGCACAACGCGCCTGCTGCGACGCTGCACAAGCCTGGCTGCACACCGCCACCGATGTCACGCACCTAGAGCAACGCTGGCTGGACATGTTCGCGCAGGAGTGGGCGCTGCAGCGCCCCGATGTGCCATTTGTGTCCAGCCAGGGCACTGCGCGCACACTGGCCATCGTGGACGAAGACCCGGCCAGTCAGTACCTGTATCCCGAGTTCCTGCTGTTTCAGGACCTGCTGCGTCGGGCCGGGGTGGATGCGGTGATCGCCGCACCGCAGGACCTGGTTTGGGCGGACGGGCATTTGCAGCATCAGGGCCGCTGCATGGACATGGTGTATCTGCGGCTCACAGACTTTGACCTCGCAGAGCCGGCCCACGCGCACCTGCGCCAGGCCTGGCAAACCGGCGCCTGCGTGTTCACGCCCAACCCCGAAATCCACGCCCTGCATGCCAACAAACGGCATCTGGCCGCCCTCAGTGATGCGAGCCTGGGCGCTGCGCTGGGCTTGTCAGCTTCGACGCAGGCGGTGCTGGCGCGCACCGTGCCGCAGACGCTGCTGGTCTCGCCAGATAACGCAGACCAACTCTGGGCTGGTCGCAAGGGCTATTTCTTCAAACCGCTGTCGGGCTATGGCTCCAAGGCCGCATACCGGGGTGACAAGCTCACCACCAAAACCTGGGCGCAGATCCTGCAGGCGCCCTATGTGGCGCAGGCCCTGATCCCGCCGAGCCAGCGGGTGGTGATGGTGGGCGACGAGCGCAAGACGCTCAAGGCCGATGTGCGGGCCTACGCCTACGACGGCCAGGTGCAGCTGTTTGCCGCGCGCCTCTACGACGGTCAGACCACCAACTTCCGCAGCGATGGGGGTGGCTTTGCGCCGGTGTTCGTGACGCCGACCTGAGGCCTCAACCAAACTCGCGAAAACCTTTGAGCGGTGCCAGTGGCGGGAACTGCGGTTCGCGCTTTTCTTTCATGGCCGCAATCGCCTCGCGCACATTGGCATTGCTCCACACCGCACCCTGCATCCAGCCCATCTGTTTCAGTCCCTCGTCCACGCTGTGGTCGCGGGCGAAGTGCAGCACCTGCTTGGTGCCCCAGATGGCCACGGGGGGCTTGCTGGCAATCTCCTTGGCAGCCTGCAGTGCGGCCGCCACGGTGGCCTCGTGCGTGGGCAGCACCTCATTGACCAGGCCCCAGGCCAGCGCCTTGTCTGCCGGCAGGCGGCGGCCGGTGTAGGCCAACTCCTTGACCAGGGCCATGGGCAGCAGCTTGGGCAGGCGCTGCAACGTGCCCACATCGGCCACCATGCCGATGTTGATTTCCTGAACACAGAAGAACGCGTCGGCCGAGCAGTAACGCATGCAGCAGGCGGTCACCATGTCCACCGCGCCGCCGATGCAGCCACCCTGGATGGCGGCGATCACAGGCATGCGCAATTGTTCGAGCAGCGTGAAGGTGTGCTGCATGTCGGTGAGCAGGTCGAAGATGGCGGCGCGGCCTTCGGCGTTGGCGTCGTCCATGCTGATCGCCCCGCCAAAAGTCTGCAGGTCCATGCCTGCGCTGAAATGTTTGCCGCTGCTCGAAATCACCAGCGCACGCGCTGTGCCTTCCTGGTGCAGCCGGGTCAGTGTCTCGTGCAGCTCCCGCCAGAAAGTCGGGTTCATGGTGTTCATCGCCTCGGGGCGATTGAGCACCAGGTGGGCGACGTGCTGTTCAGTCGTCAGGGAAAAGCAGCTCGGTTTGTTCATGGGGGGTCTCCTCTGCGGCAATGTAGCGGCTGGCCGGTGGCGGCTGTGTCCCGGCCTTGACCAGCGAGCCCACGCGCACGCCCAGCAGGCGGATGCGGCGCGTGAGGTCGACGCGCTTGAGGCACTGGCCCGCGACCTGCCGGATGCGTTTGGCGTCCGCCGTGTAGCCGTCGATGCTCTGGTCGCGGGTGACGCTTTGGAAGTTGTCGTAACGGATCTTGATGCCGATGGTACGGCCCTCGTAACCCTTGCGCTGCAGGTCGGCCGCCACCTGCTCGCACAGGCGGGTGAAGATGGCGCCCAGTTCATCGCGGTCGCGCACCGCGTGCAGATCGCGCTCGAAGGTGGTTTCGCGGCTCATGCTCACGGGTTCGCTCTCCGTCACCACCGGACGCTCGTCGCGGCCCCAGGCGGCATCGTGCAGCCAGGCGCCGTAACTTTTGCCAAAGTGCTGCATCAGCCAGGCCTTGTCGCGTGCGGCGAGCTGGCCAATCGTTTCGATGCCGTGGGCTTTCAGTTTCTCGTCGGCCTTGGGGCCGATGCCGTTGATCTTGCGGCAGGGCAGGGGCCAGATCAGGGTCTGCAGATCGGCCTCGTGAACGATGGAGATGCCCTTGGGTTTGTTGAACTCGCTGGCCATCTTGGCGATCAACTTGTTGGGCGCCACGCCAATCGAGCAGGTCAGGCCAGTGGCGTCCAGAATGCTTTTCTGGATGAGTCGCGCCAGCACCCGCCCGCCTTCGCGCTGGCCACCCGGCACCTCGGTGAAGTCGATGTAGACCTCGTCCACGCCCCGGTCTTCCATGACGGGCGCGATCTCGGTGATGACGGCCTTGAAAGTGCGCGAGAAGTGCCGGTAGCGCTCAAAGTCCACCGGCAGCAGGATGGCGTCAGGGCAAAGTTTGGCGGCTTTCATCAGGCCCATGGCCGAACCGATGCCGAATTGCCGTGCCGGATAAGTGGCGGTGGTGATGACGCCACGGCCGGTGTAGCCCGACAGGCGCGGGAAGAAATCCAGTGGTATCTCGGCCAGACGCCCGTTGAAGTTCTCGGCCGTCCATTCGCCCTCGGGGTAGGCCGCCTGCAGCTTGCCCAGCAGGTCGTCCTCGCGCCGCCGTCCGCCCCCAATGACCACCGGCAGGCCCTTGAGCTGCGGGTAGCGCATGAGCTCGCAGGACGCATAAAAGGCGTCCATATCGAGGTGGGCGATGCGTCTGGGCGGTGGGTTCATCTGGCGGAAAACGCCCCAGAAGACTCAAGCTGTCGGAAAAGTCCCTGGCAACAGAATCGACTTGTCCACCGTGTCGATCTTCGTGTGACCACAGAAGGCCATCGAAATGTCCAGCTCCTTGTGCAGGATCTCCAGGCACTTGGTCACCCCGGCCTCGCCCATGGCGCCCAGACCATAAAGGAACGGTCGACCGATGTAGACACCCTTGGCACCCAGCGCACGGGCGCGCAGCACATCCTGGCCCGAACGCACACCGCCGTCCATGTGCACCTCGATCTGGCTGCCCACGGCCTCGACGATGGACGGCAGCGCCTCGATGCTCGACTGCGCGCCGTCCAGCTGGCGGCCGCCGTGGTTGGAGACGATCAGCGCATCGGCGCCGGACTGCACTGCCAGCTTGGCGTCTTCCACGTCCTGGATGCCCTTGAGAATCAGCTTGCCCCCCCAGCGCTTCTTGATCCATTCCACATCGCCCCAGTTGAGTGCCGGGTCGAACTGCTGCGCCGTCCAGCTCGACAGGCTGCTCATGTCGGCCACGCCAGTCACATGACCGACGATGTTGCCAAACTGGCGGCGCGGCGTGCCCAGCATGCCCAGTGCCCAACGCGGCTTGGTGGCGATGTTGATCATGTTCCTGACCGTGAGCTTGGGTGGTGCCGACAGGCCGTTTTTGAGGTCCTTGTGGCGCTGGCCAAGGATCTGCAGGTCCAGCGTGAGCACCAGCGCGCTGCAGTTAGCCGCCTTGGCGCGGTCGATGAGGCGCTCGATGAAGCCACGGTCCTTCATCACGTACAGCTGGAACCAGAAGCCTTCGCCGGCGTGTTTCGCCACGTCTTCGATGGAGCAGATGCTCATGGTCGAGAGGGTGAAGGGGATGCCGAACTTTTTGGCGGCGCGGGCCGCCAGGATCTCGCCGTCGGCATGCTGCATGCCAGTCAGGCCCGTGGGCGCAATGGCCACCGGCATGGCGACCTGCTGGCCGATCATGGTGGTGGCGGTGCTGCGGTTTTCCATGTTCACCGCCACGCGCTGGCGGAACTTGATCTTGTGGAAATCGCTTTCGTTGGCGCGGTAGGTGCCCTCGGTCCAGGAGCCGCTGTCGGCGTAGTCGTAGAACATGCGCGGCACGCGCTTTTCAGCCAGACGGCGCAGGTCTTCGATGTTGGTGATCACGGTCATGTCGGGTCTCCTGGGGGTTTCTTGGATTGCGATGATGTTAGCGAGGCCGGCGCGTAACCGGTTTGAAAGGCTGTCGCCTGGGTTTGAAATTTATTGCAGTGCCAGGACCTGCTCGTCCGGCCCAAGGTTCTCGGTCCACTGCAGCTGGCGCTCCAGCACCGCCAGCGTGGCTTCTGACGGATCGCCGCCCTGGGCCTGGCGCTGCTGGATGCGCTGGCGCAGCACCTCGATTGGCGCCTGCGGTGCCAGGATGCCGAAGGGGCATCCCAACGTGCGAGCGAGTTCGGCAAAGGCATCGCGCTCGTGGCGCCGCAGGAAAGCGGCGTCCACCAGCACCGTCCAGCCGGCCTGCAGCAGCGCCTGGGTGCGTTCGCGCAGCGAGGCATAAGTCTGCGTGCTGGCCTGTGAGCCATAAAGTTCGGCCCGTTGCGCCGGGTCGCTGGCCTGCAGCGGGGCCAGGCCGTGCAGGCGCTTGCGCTCCACATCCGAGCGCAGGCGCAGGGCCCGGCTGCCGCTGTGCTGCAACAGCCATTGGGTGGCGGCGTGGCTTTTGCCGCTGCCCGACAGGCCGTGGGTGATCAGCAGACGGGGTGGCTCGGGCTGCGCCAGACGCCTGGCCAGCCGCAGGTACTGCCGCACTTCGGCGCTGCAGGCCGCACGCTCCGCCAGATCGTCCGCAGGCAGTTGCCCGCGCCGGATGGCCGTCACCTTGGCACGCACCAAGGCCAGATACACCGCGAAAAAGAGCAGCACTGCGGGTGCCGACACATCGCCACTGGCGTCCATCCATTCGCTGATCAGCAGATGGGCCAGCCCGGCTTGACCCATGCGCTGCAGGTCCATCCAGGTGAAGGCCAGATCGCCGGCCACGTCCACCCAGCGCAGGGCGTCGTTGAACTCGATGGCGTCAAAGGGCAGCACCTCATCGCCCAGCAGCGCCAGATTGGCCAGGTGCAGATCGCCATGGCCTTCACGCACACGGCCTGCCGTTCGTCGGTGCGCCAGTTCGGTGGACACGGCGGGCCAGCAGCGCTCGGTCCAGGTCTGCAGGGACGGCAGTACTTGCCTGTCTTCAGGTGCGTCCAGCAGCGTCTGCAAGGTGCGCAGGTTCTCCCACACCACGGCCTGCACCGTCCCGGGCTGGTCCCAGTTCGTCTCGGGCGGGGCCGTGTCCGCTTGCGCCTGCACGCGGGCCAGGGTTTGGGCCAGCTGCACCATGTGCGCGGGCTCCAGTTCACCACGCTCGCACAGGTGGTCCAGGCGTCCGGCTTCGTCAAAGCGGTGCATGTGGACCGCAAACTCGATGGCCTTGGCGTCGTCCAGACCGGGCTGGCCCCAGTGCGGGGTATCGGCCGTGCCCACGATGGGCAGCACCCCACGGTAGATCTGCCGGGCAGGGTGGTCGGATGCAAAACGCCGGTTGACGCGGATCTCGGCCTCGCAGGCGGCACGCCGCAAGGCCAGGGTGCTGAAGTCCATGAAGTCGAACTTCACGGGCTTCTTGATCTTGAAGGCCGAGTCGCCGGCCAGCAGCACCCAGGCGCCGTGGGTCTGCAGCAGTTCCACCTGTGCCACACGGCCGGGGTAGAGGGCCGGTTTAAGCAGCGCGCTGATCAGTGGGGGCAGCGCGCCATCCATGGTGAGGGGCTCAGTGGCTGCAGCTGACGCTGCCGCAGCCCGACATCGTCACGCTCTGGATTTTGGAGGGGTCGGCCACGGTCTCGGTGACGGAGTCGAAGCCCACGTTTTTCATGTGGATGGCCAGGCCCGCGTCCATGCTGGCGGCGTGGCCCGGGAACCATTCGGCCAGTGCCTCGGCCAGGCGGGTGATGATTTCGGTGTCACCGGATTCGTAATGCGACTCGACCGCGCGCATGGTTTCCAGAATCGTGGCGTGGTGCTCGGCGTGGCAGTTTTCGGCCGAGAAGCCGGTGGCCACCATCCAGCGCTCTTCCTGTGCAAAGTGCTCGACCGTGTGCAGCAAAAACTGGCGGTACAGTGGCAACTGCTGGTCCTGCGGCGTGGCCAGAATGGTGTTGAGCATCTCCACGAACTCGTGGTGCGTGTCGTCCATGCGGCTGTCGCCAGTGTGCAGCGACTGTGTCCAGGGCAGGCCGTTGGCAGTGTTGAGGGTATCCATGGTGTTCATTCGGTCAATGCAGTTGGCCAGATTATCGCGGATGAGTCCTGGGTGGCCTGTCGTACAGACGGCTCTGGCTCTCACGTCCAGAGTCGTGCGCATGTCATCAACAGGAGATGGGTCATGGGCAAAGTCTGGTGCAAAATGGTGGTCCTGGCATTGGTGGGTTGGTGCCTGCAAGGGGGCGCATGGGCCCAGGGCGGGCAGCGGGCGGATCTGGGCAAGCGCGAGTTTGAAGCGCGTTGCGCGAGTTGCCATGGTGTGACGGGCAAGGGCAACGGGCCGATCAGCGATCTGCTGCGCCGCAGCCCACCCGACCTGACCCAGTTGGCGCGCCTCAATGGCGGCATTCTGCCCATGGATCGCCTGTACGCCAGCATCAGTGGGGATGCCGTGGCCGCGCATGGCAGCCGCGACATGCCGGTCTGGGGTCTGACCTACCGATCAGACGCGGGGGCTTATTACGGCGAGATGCCGTATGACCCCGATGCCTATGTCCGGGCCCGCTTGCTGACGCTGCTCGAGTACATCTCGCGTTTGCAGGTCAAATGAAGGCCCCTTGCGGGGCAAGGTGCCGGCAAGTCAGAAGTCGTCAGAAACCTTGAGGTGCGCCAGGCCGTACAAAGGGCCGCCCAGCATGGGGGCACACAGCATTTCCAGCCAAGGACCGCACCAGCCGTAAGCCTCGGCCACGCTGTGCTGCTCCAGCAGCTCCAGACGCGGATGCAGGCAGGCGATTTCCTGCGCATTGTGGGCGCCCCACGCAAAGGCCACCACATCGTCTGGGTGCTGGTTGGCCAGCGTGGCATGGCCGATGCCGATTGGTGAAATGAAATCGCACACCAGCTCGGAGCCTTCGGGGGCATGCTCGCCGATTTCGTGCAGAAAGGCCTTGACCTCGGTGGGCTGCATGTACATCAACACGCCTTCCACAATGATGAGCAAGGGGTCGTGCTGTTCGCGCCCTTGCAGCCCGAGGCGCTCCCACCAGCCGCTCTGGCGCAGATCCTCACAGCGGACATCCGTGCGCTCATCCGGTTCGGGCATCAGCTGCTGGCGCAGCGCCACCACGTCGGGCAGGTCGACATCGAGCCAGCGGTTGGCACCGTTGTCGAGCCACTGGAAATAATCGCTGAGCCCGGCGCCCAGATTGACGCCTTGAACATGCGCGAAGTGTTCGAAAAATCGGCCCGCAATGTCCTTGATCATCCCGGTTCGCCACAGGACGTTGAGGACGGTCGCACCGTCGGTCAGGTAGTTGAGTGGCGTTTCCCCGGCGCGGGCCAGCACGTCCCGGGCGCGGCGGTCCTGCGGATCGAGCAGGGGCCACAGAGCCGGCGCATGTGCGCGAACGACCAAGGGAACGAACGATGTGCGTGCCACACCATGCAGGCTGGAGGGGCGGGGCTCGGATCGGTGCATGAACTTCTCCTTCTGGACTGGGCAAGCCGTCCATGCTGAGCGAGAGGCCATGCGGCGTCTGTGCGCGAGACCGCCAGCTGCTGAGCAAAGCTTGTGCGGATGCGGCTAGTCGTCCTGGCGGTGGTTGCTGCGCCGGATCGAGCGCACCAGCCACAGGGCGCCGACCACGGCACCGCAAAAGCCCAGAAAGCCGAAGGCGGGCAGGCCCATCAGTGTGGGGCCGCCTTCCACCGTCATCACGATCGAGGAGCCGACGATGAGCGCGGCAATCACCAGCGCCATTGAGATGCGGTTGGCCGCCTGGCTGAGCTGGTCGCCCACCCGCCGCAGGTGCGCGATGTCCAGATGGATGTTGAGCTTGCCGTGCCGGGCATTGCGCATCAGCCGCGAAATGTCGTGCGGCAGCTGTTCCACCAGCGAGAGCATGCGCCGCAGGTTGCGCCAGCCGCGCTGCAGCAGCACCTTGGGCCGGTACTGCGCACGCATGACCTTGCGCAGCAGCGGCAGTGCTTCTTCGGCCATGTGAAAGTCCGGGTCCAGACCGCGACCCAGGCCTTCGAGGGTGATGAAGGCCTTGATCAGGAGCGCCAGATCACTGGGCAGGGCCAGCTGGTGTTCGCGCAGGATGGTGGTCACATCGGCCAGCATGCCGGCCAGGTTCAGTTGCGCCAGCGGCACGCCGTAGTACTGGTCGACGAAGGCCTCGATCTCGGCTTCCAGCGTGTCGATGTCGGCGTTGCTGGCGTCGCCGGTCCAGTCCAGCAGCACATCGGCCACGGCCTGCGGGTTGCGTTCGACCAGGCCCAGCAGCAAGGCCAGCAGCTCTTCGCGCCGCTTGACCGACAGGCGCCCCACCATGCCGAAGTCGATGAAGGCGATGCGGTTGTCCGGCAGGTAAAACACATTGCCCGGATGGGGGTCGGCATGGAACAGGCCGTCCTCGACGATCATCTTGAGCACGGCTTGCGCGCCGCGCTGCGCCAGCAGCCGGCGGTCATGGCCGTTTTCCTGCAGCGCTTCCAGATGGTTGCCGGCAACGCCGCCGATGTAATCCTGCACATTGACCCGCTCTCGGGTGTAGGCCCAGTGCACCCGCGGGACCACGATCCAGGGCATGGTGGTCATGTTTTTGGCGATCCGCTCGGCGTTGCGGCATTCGCTGGCGAGATCGAGTTCGCGCTGCAGCGATTTGGCCAGTTCCTTGACCAGTTGCTGCGGCCGGTAGGGCCTGAGCCAGGGCAACTGCTCTTCGGCCAGTGTGGCCAGCCGGCCCAGCAAGCGCAGGTCAGAGGCGATGGTGTCGGCAATGCCGGGGCGGCGAATCTTGACGATGGCCTCGGTGCCGTCCTGGAGTTGCGCGCGGTGCACCTGCGCGATCGATGCGGCAGCCAGCGGTTCGGGGTCAAAGCGGGCAAACACCGTTTCGGGCTCGCCACCCAGGTCTTCGCGCAACTGTGGCAACAAGTCTGCCAACGGCACAGCGGGCACATGGCTGTGGAGCTTTTCGAATTCGGCAATCCATTCCGGGCCGAACAGGTCGGCGCGACCAGCCAGAATCTGTCCAAGCTTGACGAAGGTCGGGCCCAGCTCCTCCATGGCCAGACGCACCTGTACCGGTGGCTCCAGTCGGCCCAGGTAGGCCGTGTGGCGCCACATCACTGCCTGACCGGCCCGCTCCAGTTTGTCGGCCAAGCCGAGGCGATGAACCACATCGCCCAGTCCGTGCCGGATCAGTACGCCAGCGATGGTGTTGAGGCGCCCGACATCGCGTGTGGCGACCAGTGTTTCGATCAGCATGGCGTCATCTTAGACAGAGGCGGTGAAGACGAACGCAAGATTGCACCTGAATTGATGTGTGTCAAGTCTGTTGGTGCAGCCGATCTTCCCAGGCTGCCGCGGTGCTCACGGCCACACCGCTGGTCATAGCGTTGCAATGCTGTCTGGCCTTGAACCTGCGGCTCAGCCGGCCAGACCCACAAAGACGTTTTGCACGTCGTCGCACTCGTCCACCGTGGCCAGGAACTCTTCCACTTCGGCCATGGCTTCGGCACCCAGACTGGCCGGGTCGATCGGGTTTTTGGGCTTGTAGCCCAGCTTGGCCGACAGCACATTGAAGCCTTGAGCCGGCAGGGCGCGGCTGACCAAATCGAGGTCGGCCGGGTCGGTGATGAACAGCGTGGTGCCTTCGTCACCCGGCTCCAGATCTTGCGCGCCGGCTTCGATGGCGGCCGTGTCGGGGTCGGCATCGGCCGATGTGGGTTCGGCCTCGACCATGCCGACATGGTCAAAGTCCCAGGACACCGAGCCCGAGGTGCCCTGCTGGCCCTTGCGGAAAATCACGCGCATGTCCGAGGCGGTGCGGTTCACGTTGTCGGTCAGGCATTCGATCATCACCGGCACACGGTGCGGGCCAAAGCCCTCGTACATCACGCGGTCGAAGTTGACCGCTTCACCCGTCAGGCCTGCGCCCTTCTTGATGGCGCGGTCCACGGTGTCTTTGGGCATGGACACCTTGCGGGCCTGCTCCAGCACCATGCGCAGGCGCGAATTGGCCGCCGGATCGGCGCCATTGCGCGCAGCCATCATCAGGTCCTTGGCGAGGCGGCCAAACAGCTTGCCCCGCGCGTCTGCGGCCTGTGCCTTGCCTTTGGCTTTCCACTGTGCACCCATGGCGATGTTCCTTTTTATTGCAGACGGTTGCGGTGACGCGCGATCTGCGCCTTGACCTGGGCCGGGGCGGTGCCACCGAGCGTGTTGCGCGCTTCGAGCGAACCGCGCAGGCTCAGGCAGTGGTACACGTCTTTCTCGATGGCCGGGTGAAAGCCCTGCAGCACATTGAGCGGCAGCTCCGACAGGTCGCAGTTGTGGCTGGTGGCGGCCTTGACGGCGTGGGCCACGGTCTCGTGCGCATCGCGAAACGGCAAGCCCTTCTTGACCAGGTAGTCGGCCAGGTCGGTGGCGGTGGCATAGCCTTTCTTGGCGGCGTCTTCCATGGCCTGGGCGTTGACGGTGATGCCGCCTTCCTTGGCGCCAGTGGCTGGATTCAGCTGGCCGCCCACCATCTCGCAGAAGATGCGCAGCGTGTCCTTGAGCGTGTCCACCGTGTC
>JACCEA010941998.1_pt1 | contig 17675 bp, 14 predicted proteins | sample 7449851 | NCBI WGS metagenome assembly JACCEA01 (sample SAMN15323453, study PRJNA562643) | freshwater metagenome | isolation source: river surface water | place: USA:Blue River Watershed | collected 2017-08-18
ACTCGTAATATGCCAGGAATTTTCCTTCGCTTCGACCACTCCTGCCAATAAAAATGACAGTAAAACTAACATGATTATTTTCTTCATTCATTAATAGTATTTATGAGGTACTAACGTATTTTTGAGTTTTTTCTTACATAAATAATCTCCAAATTCCCGAAATAAGTAATAGAATTAAAGAAAATGGGGTCAAAACTTTCCACGAAAGATACATCAATTGGTCGATACGCAGCCTCGGCAATGTCCATCTTATCCACATTTGTGTCAATATTAAAAGATATGATTTGCTCAATAACCAAAAACCTCCCCAAGCATCACTGCTCCAATGACCCAATTTTCCGCTTGTCCAAGTCCCTAATTTTATAAAACCCATGTCTGGAAATGGACTATTCCAAGCACCAAAAAACAAAATCACCCCCAAAACAGATACCAAAAGCATCATGCCATACTCGGAAAGCATCATGATTGCCCATCGAAAGCCTGAGTATTCGGTATGAAAACCACCTATCAACTCCGACTCTGCCTCGGGTAAATCAAATGGAGCCCTGTTACACTCAGCTAATCCGGCAATGTAAAAGATGATAAAAACAAATATAAGAGTCGGGCTTCGGAATATATTCCAAGACAAAAAACCTCCAATTTCATTGACTTCCACGCCAGTTGCTTGTAAGCCAAAAAGATAATTCTTCTCAGTAGAAAAGAACCCTTGCTGAAAACTAATTTCCTGTAAATCAAGTGTTTGAGAAATAACAACGACACACAAAACGCTCAATCCAAGCGGAATTTCGTAAGAAATAATTTGAGCAACTGCCCTCATCGCCCCCAAAAGTGAATATTTATTGTTAGACGACCAACCCGCCATTAATACCCCAATAACATCGAGAGAGACTATCGACAAAAGCATAAACACACCCGTATCAGTAGCAGACCCTCTCAAATTTGGAGAAAAAGGGAATAGAGCAAATCCGGCAAAAATAGAAGAAAAGATAATAAAAGGGGCTATTTTAAATAAAGATTTGTCGGCAGCTTTCGGGACAATATCTTCTTTCTGAATCAGTTTCAGCAAATCTGCCACCAATTGTAATAATCCCCATTTACCAACCTCCATCGGACCAATCCTATCCTGAATGAAAGCAGACACTTTACGCTCAACGTAAACTGATACAACAACATTTGCAAAAATTAAAGCTAGAAAAATTAAAATAGTTACTATCATTGTTTATTTCGTAATGTCATTGTTTTTCAGAATTTACATCCTTTTTGCAATCGGTAAATGGGGAATTTTATTGATTAAAATTCAGCATTTTTCGGAGTTCTCGGGAAAGGAATCACATCTCTGATGTTGGTCATTCCCGTTACAAACAATACCAAACGCTCGAAACCTAGACCAAAACCAGCATGAGGAGCTGAGCCAAATTTACGAGTTTCGAGGTACCACCATATATTTTCTGGGTCAATACCAACCTCTTTGGTACGAGTCAATAATTTATCATAATCATCTTCTCTCTGCGAGCCTCCGATAATTTCACCGATTCCTGGAAATAATACGTCCATCGCACGTACTGTTTTTCCATCTTCGTCTTGCTTCATGTAAAAAGCTTTAATTTCTTTCGGATAATTGGTCAAAATTACTGGTTTCTTGAAATGCTTCTCTACTAAATAACGCTCATGCTCGGATTGTAAGTCAATACCCCATTCTACCGGAAACTGAAACTTCTTTTCTTTGTGAGGTTTTGATTTTAACAAAATATCAATTGCCTCTGTATAAGTCAATCGCTCAAATTTATTTTCTACCACAAATCTCAGTTTGTCCAATAAACTTAATTCGCTTCGTTCGTTTTGTGGCTTATTTTTTTCTTCTTCCAACAATCGTTTCTCCAAAAATACCAAATCATCTGCACAATTTTCCAAGGCATAATTAATCACGTATTGTACAAATTCCTCTGCAAGATTCATATTATCTTCCAGCTCATAAAACGCTACTTCAGGCTCAATCATCCAAAACTCTGCCAAATGTCGAGTAGTATTTGAATTTTCAGCACGGAAAGTTGGACCAAAGGTATAAATTTTAGACAAAGCCAATGCCCCTAACTCTCCCTCCAATTGTCCAGAAACAGTTAAACTTGTTTGACGACCAAAGAAATCCTGCGAATAGTCTATCTCGCCATCTTCTGTTTTAGGAGGGTTTTTGATGTCAAAATTAGTCACATGAAACATTTCTCCAGCACCCTCCGCATCAGATGCCGTGATGATAGGTGTGTTTAGATAGAAAAAACCTCTGTCATGATAAAATTTATGTACCGCATAAGCCAAGGTATGACGAATACGAAAAACAGCACCAAAAGTATTGGTTCTAAAGCGTAGGTGGGCTTTTTCTCTTAAAAACTCCAACGAATGTTTTTTCGGCTGCATCGGGAATGTTTCGTCTGCTGTGCCATAAACAATCACTTTGGAAGCCTGAACCTCAACCGCTTGGCCCGAACCCATCGAAGGGACTAATTTTCCGGTTACTGCCACACAAGCTCCCGTCGAAATTTGTTTCAATATTTCTTCGTCGATATTTCCTCCCTCTACCACTGCTTGGATATTATGTATAGTAGAACCATCATTAATGGCAATAAACGTTACGGCTGCTTGTCCTCTTTTGGTTCTTACCCAACCTTTTACGGTCACTTCTTGTTCGCTTGGCGATAGCTTCAGTAATTCCTTGATTTGCATAATTCTTTATAATTCTTGAATGGACTGCAAAAATAGAAAAAAACACGCTTATAGTTTCATTTTATCGGCTATTATATCTATATTTTTGTCTTTTAAAGCGATAAAATCAAAATTTCGACCTATTCTTTGGCTTTTCGCTTCCGCAAATGCAATCTCTATCCTGATGTGATTTATTCATTTTACTTTCATTGCTTAGGCTTTTTTGTTTAATTTTGCAGCAAAATCAATATTCATAATCAAAAGCAATGGCACTTAGCGAACAAGAAATTTTGCGTCGTCAGAAAAGACAAGAGTTAATGGCAATGGGAATTGACCCCTACCCGGCTGATTTATTTGAAGTAAATGTAACAGCTGCCGACCTTACAAACAATTTTGAAAAGAATTCAGAAAATTATAAAAATGTTTCAATAGCTGGAAGGTTGATGTCTTTCCGAATCATGGGAAGTGCATCTTTTGCAGAATTACAAGATTCAAGCGGTAGAATCCAATTGTATTTCCGAAGAGATGACTTATGCCCAGACGAAGATAAAACCCTTTATAATACAATTTTTAAGAAATTATTGGATATCGGAGATATTATCGGGGTTAAAGGCTATGGCTTTACGACACAAACAGGTGAGGTATCTATCCACGTGACAGCATTCAAAATCCTTAATAAATCACTCCGACCATTGCCAGTTGTCAAAGAAGTGGACGGAAAAATATTCGATGCTTTTTCTGACCCCGAACAACGCTATCGCCAACGCTACGTCGATTTGATTGTAAACCCTCATGTAAAAGAGGTTTTTATCAAAAGAGCTAAAATTATCAGCACGATGCGTCGCATTTTTGATGAAAAAGGTTGGCTTGAAGTAGAAACTCCTATTCTCCAACCCATCCACGGAGGAGCTGCGGCTAGGCCTTTTGCTACCCATCACAATACCCTAGATATTCCGCTTTACATGCGTATTGCCAACGAATTATACCTGAAAAGACTTATCGTCGGTGGATTTGACGGGGTATATGAATTTGGCAAAATGTTCAGAAATGAAGGAATGGACAGAACCCATAACCCAGAATTCACTTCTTTAGAATTTTATGTTGCCTACAAGGATTATGAGTGGATGATGGGAATCACGGAAGAAATTTTTGAAAAAGTAGCCTTGGCAGTCCACGGCTCTACAACATTCCGCTTGGGAGAAAATACATTAAACTTCGCAGGGCCATTTGAAAGACTCAGCATCTTAGATGCCATTGAAAAATACACAGGTGTTAATTTTGGCGATTTAAGTGAAGAGGAAACCCAGGCTTATTGCCGTCAATGGGGCATCGAAATTGATGACACCATGGGTAAAGCCAAATTAATTGATGAAATTTTCGGGGAAAAAGTCGAATCTCATTTGATTCAGCCAACCTTTATCATTGATTATCCGGTCGAAATGTCGCCTCTTACCAAAAAGCATAGAAGCAAACCCGGATTGGTGGAAAGATTTGAATTGTTTGTGAATGGAAAAGAAGTTGCCAATGCTTATTCAGAATTAAACGACCCAATTGACCAAAGAGAGCGTTTCGAAGAACAAGCACGTTTGGCAGAACGAGGCGATGACGAAGCAATGGTAATGGATGAAGATTTTATTCGCTCATTGGAATACGGAATGCCTCCAACAGCAGGAATTGGCATTGGAATCGACCGTCTGACTATGATGCTTACCGACAATGTAAGTATTCAAGAAGTATTGTTTTTCCCTCAAATGAGACCAGAGAAGAAACAAGAATTATCTCAAGAATCCGACTATGAAGCCATTGGTATTCCAAAAGTATGGATTCCAGCTCTACAAAAAATGGGATTTTTAATGGTTGAACAACTCAAAGGAGCTAATGCCAATAAAATTTTCAATGATTTGGGGGGAATGAGAAAAAAACTTAAAATAGATGATAAAATGCCAAGCAAAGAAGAGATTGAGGCTTGGGTAAAGTAATTATTTTAGGCTGTCTTTTAGAAGGCAGCCTTTTTTTATCATTAAAAACAAATCTGGCGGGCGTATTATCCTCAAAGGCTATTTCGGCGAATACTAAAAAAAGGATTTTTTATCTTGATTTGCTTTTTATCCAATAACAAAGCAGCAGCCGTTCTCCCCATGGTTTCAAAATCTGTTGAAATGACCGTTATTTCCAGCAATTCTTTCAATGTGGTATCATTAAAAGAAATCAAACCAATATCTTTCCCTAATTGCCAATTTAGCTGCCTTGACTTTTTTATCAGTTCGGCTAAATCTGTTTCCTCCACCACCAAATATGCCGTTTGCTTGTTTAATGTTTCGTCAATATTTTCTTTAATTTGGTACTCTTTGGCGAAATTGACACAAAATTGACGAAATCCACTGATTATTTCTCGAGGATAGCCCGCTTCATTCGGAAATATCAGTACTAAATTATGATATTTTGAAAGCAAATCCTTCAGCTCGTCCAAGGCATCAAATATATCACGTTCAAAATCTTGATAGACACTCAAACATGGTTTGGTATATTCTGGTAAATCTTTATCTAACAAAACCAATTCATCTGCCGGGATTTTTTCCATGGCTTTCAGAGCCACTGCCTTATCCGAATCTGAACTAAAATGCGGCATGATGACGAAATAATTATACTTTCCGATATTATTTTCGATAATTTCCGAAAATATTTTTGCGTCGTAATGATAAATCTGCAAATCCACATTCGATTTATTACCCAAAACTTTTAGAAAAGCATAATAAATGATTTTTTTATAGGAGCTTAATTTATTGAAAACCAACAAAATTTTCATTTTTTGGCTATCCGTTCCATTTACATAGAATCCTTTTCCTTGTACCGAGCTGATGTATCCACGCTCTTTGAGCTCACGATATGCTTTTTCAACCGTATCACGGGCTAAATAATATTCTTCACTCAATTCGCTGATGGAAGGCAATTGCTGATTTTTTTTCAAAACCGAACGCTCAATGTCTGCAATGACAGATTGTACAATCTGCTTATATTTTGGAGTTTTGTCTTTAGGATTAAACTGAAGCTTGTACATAGATTTCAAACATTTAAGATTCCAAGCGAATAGACCACAGCACAAAGATGTTTAAAAAAAACAAAAGAAGAATCATGTACTTGGGGGCATTAATCAAAAAAATCAATAACCACATAAAAAAATAAAGTGCCAGATTAAAACCGGCACTCTATTCCTCGTAACCCAAAAAGTAAAAATTAACCACGAGTAAACATCATGAAACTCGAATAGTTGTCTTCAATTTCAGCATAAGTGCTACATTTTGACCTGTATTGCTAAGGTACTTTCGATAGCAACGCCTAAATTCGGCAGCCTTCCTACGTGAAATAAATATCTTGTGATCGTGAACCAATATTTCTCCTCCACGACAATTAAAATACAAATCTTTTACATGCTCGAGATTAATCATATAAGAACGATGTGGTCTCACAAAATTTGTAAACTCCGCAAGCTCTTCCTCAAATACTCTCAACGTCTTAGAACTTAAAATTTCTCTACCATCTTTGAGCTTAAAAATCGTATAATTTTTTGCACTCTTCAGGTAAATAATATCCGACAACTGTACCATATTCCGCTTACCCGCTACTCTCATTGCTAAATCTTCATCAATCGGAACATTAACCATTTTTTTGAATCCACCGAAGTTATCCAACCCCATTGTATTCTTGTAAAGTAACTTTGTCATAAGCGTAAAAGGGAAAGCTATCTGTTAAATAATGGGTGCAATTTATGTTCCAAAAATAGTCCCCACAACAACAAATCGGTAAATGGTAGGGAAAATTCGGTAAATGGCAATTAATACTTAACTATTGGAATTTACCCAAAACACGCATCGCCACAAAATATACCAATTTAATAGAGTATGTTTTTTTACTTCTTTGCAAAACAACAAAATAACCAAATTGCCTATTTTTTTAATCAAATAACAAAAGAAGAGGCACGATTTTTGATAAATTCAAAAAAATAGGCTTTTCGGACTTATTACCATTATGACCCTTCAAAAATTAGTCAGCATTGCATGCTTTATTCTTATGTCTTTCCATTCTGGAGCACAATCCTCATCGGTAGAGCTTCTGAACAAAGCAGATAAAGCATACGACCATTTGAATTACTCGAAAGCCATTGAGTATTATGAAAACTATTTCAAAAAGTTTTCCAACAACGACATTTCTACCATTCAATCAAAAATCAAACTCGGAACAGCCTATAAAGTATCCAAAAACTATAAAGATGCCGAAAGGGTTTTTGCCGAAATAATTCAAAATCATGAAATTCACCTGACAAACCACCCAGAAGTCTATAAACTATTTGCTCAAATACTCACTGGCAATGGCAAATATTCGGAAGCAAATTTATATTGGCAGAAATATAATCAACTCAACTCGGGGGATTCTCAGGGAGAAGCCTTCATCCGATTGAATAATAATCGAGAAGCTCTTCAGAAAAACACAGACAGCTACAAAATCGAATATGTAGGAATTAATTCAAGCGTGGCAGAATTTAGTCCTATCTATTATAAAAACGGGCTTGTATTTGTCTCGGGAGCAAATAACAACCCAATCATCAAAAGGGTGTTTAGTTGGGATAACTCCAATTTTCTTGATTTATATTATCTCGAAAATTTAAAGAAATTAGAAAGCGAAATAGATACCCCTCCAGGCATCAGTTCGGGCAATACCAATCATAAAAGTAAAGCGGTATTGAACCAAAATACCTCTACTACGGCAAACGACAATCGTTCGATAGTGGCTCAAGGAAATTTGATGGATAAATACGAAGAAAAACCAAGTATCCCAACAGTCCCTTTCAACAAGAAAATCAATTCTAAATACCATGAAGGCCCTTGTAGTTTTTTTCACGATGGGTCAAAAATAATATTTACAAGAAATTCAGTTACAAATACCCAAGAAACAAATCGATTGAAGCTCTATTCTGCCGATTTTGAGAATAATTCATGGGGAAAAATAAAAGAATTACCATTCAATAGCAATGAATATTCCTGCGGGCATCCGACCCTCACGAAAAACGACAAGGTTATGTATTTTGTATCAGATATGCCCGGTGGCTATGGAGGAACAGATATTTGGATGACCAAGAACATGAATGGCGAATGGTCAAAACCCCAAAATTTAGGAGGTATTATCAACACAAAAGGCAATGAAATGTTTCCTTTTATTGATTCGGAAGGTAATTTATATTTCTCTTCAGATGGACATGCCGGCTTGGGAGATTTAGATATTTTTTTCGTCGAAATGAATGCTCAAACGGGAGTGATTGACGGGAAAGTTCGAAACCTTGGCTATCCATTCAACACAAATAAAGATGATTTTGGTATCATTACAGATGCCGCAAGAAAAAAAGGGTTTTTTAGCAGCAATAGAAAAAGAGGCGGTAATGATGACGATATTTATAAATTTTCCCGTGAAGGGAGTCTTTTTGCTTGCAGAGATTTAGAATTGTCGGTATTGGACGAAAATAGCAAAAATCCTATTGCCAATGTTGATATTCAAATCAAACCAAATACCTCGAATGGGCAATCTGTCTTCAAAACCAATACAAACGGAATATCTAAAGTTTGTCTCGAAGCAGACCAAGAATTCAGTTTGTCAATTCAAAATAATACATTTGAAACACAAGAATTAACTTACTCCAACAAAGATGATTCGGACTATGAAGTGGCAAGTTTAACAATATTTTTAAAAAAGAAAAACATTGAAAACACCCTTGGCACTAGCAAAAACAAGCCTTTAGTCTCGATTACAAATAGCCAAAGCACCTCAAATGTATTTCGTGGCATTGTTTCGTCAGGAACAGACGGTACCTTTATCCCCAATGCCAAACTTACCTTTGTCAATCAATGTACCAAAGAAATACAAGAAAGCTATTCGGACAATAGCGGATACTACGAATTTAAAAGAGAATTAAATTGTGACTATATTTTAGAAACAGCAAAAGTAGGTTACGGCTCTATCAAACAATTGATTGAAAAAGCCCCCGTTATACCCAAAACAGAGAGAAAAGCTCAGCCTCTAAAACCCAATATTCCTTCATTATTTGACACAAAATTGTATAAAATAGATGATATTATCAGACTTGAAAATATTTATTACGAAAATATCGAATTTAAACTAAATAATAGCACCATTCGGGAGATTGAAAAAATAGCCGGTATTTTGCAGAAAAACCCTCGACTAATTATCGAAATAAGCTCCCATACCGATAGCCGAGGAGACGCCAAAGAAAACATGATTTTATCTCAAAAAAGAGCAGACGAAGTACAATTTTACTTATTGAAATTTGGTATTGACAAAAGCAGAATCAAGGCTATTGGAAAAGGCGAAAACGAACCCCTGAACGAATGTATCGAGGGTATGCAATGTACAGAATTAGAATATCAGCGAAACAGACGAACGGAGTTTAAAATTATTTCTATCGATAAAAAAGGAGGGAACTGAAAATCCCCTCCCCTTTTTTGGTCTATTTTTTTAGTTTTTGTAGTTCATTTTTTACAAAATCCATCAATTCTGCAATATATTCTTTTGAAAAATCGAAACGAATGTCTGCTGCTTCATAAATTTCTCCAATAGTAGCAGTATAGCCCAATCGTAAAGCACGAATGTACGCATCTAAGCCTTTTTTTGGATTTTCCTTATAATTTTTCCAAACACTAATCGCCCCTAATTGAGCCATTCCATATTCTATATAATAAAACGGAACTTCATAAATATGTAATTGTCTTTGCCAAAGATATTGCTTAAACTTCTCAAAACCACTCCAATTGGTGATTTTATCTGCAAATTGATGGTAAACTTTGACCCAATTTTCTTGCCGTTCTTCTTTGGTATGTGATGGATTTTCGTAAATCCAATGCTGAAATTTATCTACTGTCGCTATCCAAGGCAATACCTCCAAAATATCCTCCAAATGTTCGATTTTAGCTCTTTTCAAGTCCTCTTCTTTTTCAAAGAATACATTCCAATGCTCCATAGAAATTAACTCCATAGACATCGATGCCAATTCTGCAACCTCAGAAGTTGGATTGCGATAGGCATTTATTGGCAAATCTCTCACTTCGAACGAATGAATGGCATGACCACCCTCATGCACCATCGTGACCACATCTCTGAGGCTTGAGGTAGCATTCATGAATATAAATGGCACACCGATTTCTTCCAACGGATAATTATACCCTCCTGGAGCTTTCCCTTTTCTTGATTCTACATCAAAATGCCCCATTCTTCGCATAATTCTGATATAATCTGCCAATTTTGAATCAATTTTATCAAAACAAATAATCGTTTTATCTAATAAATCTTCGCCATTGGAAAAAGGCTTTAAAGCAGGTTTTCCGTCAGGATCTACTTTCAAATCCCAAGGTCTCAATTCTTGTTGCTTTAGTTTTTCCAAACGCTCGCTTGCCATGTCGTTGATAAGCGGAACAACCGTTTCGGCAACAGCTTCATGGAATTTAAAACAATCTTCCGGAGAATAATCAAACCGCCCCATGGCAGCAAACATATAATCTCTAAAGTTTTCAAAACCAGCATTGACAGCTACTTGATGTCTCAAATTTTTCAGTTCATCAAACAAATTATCCAAGCTTTCGTGGTCTTGATACCTTCTTTCTGAGATTTTCAGCCAAGCATCTTCTCGAATAGTTCTATCAACCGATTGCAACAGATCACCGGCTTTCGGCAAAGTCATTTCTTCGCCGTTGATAGTCACCGTCATAGAAGCCGTAATAGATTGATATTCTGTTTGTTTGGTTTGAATTTGTGTTTCAATCGCAATATTTTCTTCCCTAAAAATCTCAACCGATTTTTTCATTCCTCGTATCATAATATCCAAGCCTTGCTCGTCCAATTCTTCTAAATAAGGCGATTCTAATGCTTTTTTATTCAATAAATCGGTATAAATAGATAATTCTGGCTGAATATTTTCTACAAAAAATTGATAACTTTGTTGGTTTTCCTCGCTTACAGTATCGCAAGTCATTTTGATATACCTCCAAGCCATATTTTCAGATAAATACGACTCCAATTCACTTCTGTCCACCAGCCATTGATAAAGCTCTTTTGAATTTTGCAAAGGTCGATTTTGTAAATTTTCGTAGAGAGGTTTTACATCTTCCCAAGCGTTTAGGCTAAACTCTTCCCCAATAAAATTGCGTGGTTTTCGGGTAGGTAACTTAATTTGTGATTCCATATTATTATTTTATTATTTCTAACTATTATCGCTTAAAATCTTCTAAACAACGAAAAACTTCAAAAGTCAAATCATAATCATTCGCCGACAATACAAAATTATCGGGCAGGTTACAATATTTCATAAAATTTTTCAGTTCTTGCCCTTTTAATTTTGTGATATAAGAAATGTACTCCGTATTATATCGGTATTCGACCAAGAGCTTTTTCAAATCTTCTTGCTTCATGGCTTCCAATTTTCGGCGAGTTTTTCCTTCTTTGCTAAACAATTGATACAAACCATCGATAGAAATTCCGATAGAGCCAGGATTACTTCCACTTGGGTTCATCATTACCAAATTAGAAATATCTTTCCATTTTAGTTTAGTGCTGGCTTCTGGGCTTTGTAATAATTCGTCGATTTGCTTTTTTACCAGCTCCAATCGCTTATCTCTTACCACCACTTCTCTCAAGGCAATGGCATCTTGTTTTAAGAAAATGATAGGCTCTGCCTTTACCCCATCAAACACAATTCCTGTCATTTTATAGCCTACCGATGATACTTTTATCGAATCTCCTTTGGCAGCTCTGAGTAAAAAATTTCCGTTTTCTCCAGTTTTGGTTATTTGACGAGAGTTTTTATTCACTACCGTAGCGGACGGAATTGCTTTTCCAGATTGTGCATCAACAATTTTCCCTAAAACATACACTTGTTGCCCATAAGATTTACAAGCAAAAAAAAACAATATACCAAGAACAATGCGGGTATTAACACTGAATGAAAAGGGAATCATTTATCAAAATTTTAGATTGATATAAAACACTAAACAATTTGACCATTCACGATGACGTAAATAGGTTCATTATTTTTTGCCAAAACAAAATTGGCGGGTTCATCCAATATAACTTCTTTGTTGGCAAGGTATTGCTCTGTCAAGCCATATTTTTCGATTAATGCTGGAAAATCCGCTAAAGGTTTCACTTCCAAATCTGTGGCATCTATCTCTTTTATCCCCCAAAAAGTAGATAAATCTCCCAAATCCTCGACGGTACTAGACAAAATGAAATCTGTGGCATTATTGATATTTTTTTCAGATAAATTAATGCCAATATCTTTTCTGATGGATTTTTCACCATGCACAAAAGTCGCATTTCTGATGAGGAAATCGAATAGAAATTTTTCATTATTAGGAATATTTTCATACGCCTCCAGCTGAAATTGAAGATATGTTTTTTCGGCAATGGCTTGTAAACCGTTCAGGATAGCCACAAAATTGAGTCTTCTGATGGTTTGTTTCTCCACATCATCTTTGTATCCTCCCGACTCAATTAGAATCAGGCTACTTCCCCAGAGGGCTATATTATCGCCAAAAGCCCGAGGCTCATGGGCATCGTTCCATTTACCGATATGCCCGGGTATAAATTGACCCATACACTCGCTCATCCCAACAATTACTTGCATTGCTTTCGTTCTAGCTTCATTCCAATCTTGAGGAAAATTATAAGACGTTGCCAAAAAAGAAATCGTTGCTTGTTTTTCAGACATTCCGGCACTATACCTAATTCCTTGGTCATGAAGATTGAACGAAAACTCAGGTTTCAACTCGTCTTGGAGTTTTTTGAGCAATTGTGCCTCGGGAGTCACAAATCGAAGGGCATCTCGATTCATATCTATATCTAATGCCGTACGTCTTTGGAATCGTTCTGCTCCATCAGGATTCAGCATCGGAACAAAATACAAGGTACATTCTTCCAAAATTTTAGCTTTTAAATCTGCAAATTCATCGTTTTTTTCTTCAAAAAAGCGAAAAATATCCATCATTGCCATGGTTGCAGTAGCCTCATCACCGTGCATTTGCGACCAAAGCAATACTTTTGTTTTGCCAGAACCTATTTTTACTTGATAAATAGCTCTATTTTCAAAAGAAAACCCAATAGTTTCTACTTCAAAGGGCAAATTCTCTACTATCGGAACAATATCTTGATGCTTGAATCGTCTTTTGGTTAGGCTTTTTTCTTTATAAAATTCATGCTTTTGGAATAATTCTTTAGATAAATCTGGAAAAAGACTCTTGATATGACCCGACATATATTCTTCAATAATTAATAAAATGATAATAATTTGTTTACTATTCGGCTTTCCACTGCTTAAACGGCAATGTAGAAAGCTGAGAATTATAATATTTTTTCTGTCCAGTAACTTCTGTACCCACCCAATCAGGGTTTAAAAATTGTTCAGTTTCATTATTCAACTCGATTTCAGCCACAATCAAGCCCTGATTTTCTCCTAGAAACTCATCTATTTCCCAAATTTTTCCTGCAAATTCAAGCGTATATCTTATTTTTTCGATGCTTGTAGTGGCGAAAGAATCCAATAATTCTCGGGCATCATCAGTAGGAATTTCATACTCAAATTCTGCCCGACTAGCCCCTTCGGACTTGCCCTTGATGGTAAGAAAAGCAGTATTTTCTGTTAGGCGAACCCTGATAGTTTTTTCGGGATTAGTAACAATATATCCTTGTCGGTAAAAATCTCCCTTGGGCTTTTGAGACGCTTGCCACTTCTCTTTATTTACTAAAAATTTACGTTCGATTTCTATTGCCATTTTTCTAAAATAATTGCAAATTTACCAATAAGAAGCACATTTTTTCAGAAAGTATCCAAATTAATACAATCCTCATAAGAAAAAAACATTTCGTTTTAAAGATTTAACATTGGCTTAATATATCTAACGTTTATTTAACCTTACCTTTGTACAAAAATATTGCTGTATAAAAACGCTGAAATTTTAACAAAGCAAAGAATATGAGTATTGCTCACCGAGTTTTAGTAGTAGATGATGAAGCGGATATTGTGGAGCTTTTGAGCTATAATCTTGAAAAAGAAGGCTATCAAGTGGCAACAGCCCACGATGGCAAAAAAGCTCTGGAAGTTGCCAAGGAGTTTTTGCCAGAATTGGTCATTCTGGACATTATGATGCCTTTCCTCGATGGAATTGAGGTTGGGCGAATTTTGCGTGCCACCCCCGAACTAAAAAATACCTATATTTTATTTCTCACTGCCCGTTCGGAAGAATATTCAGAAGTTGCAGCTTTTGAATTAGGAGCAGATGATTATATCAACAAACCCATCAAGCCAAGGGCATTGATGAGTAGAATCAATGCTTTCTTTCGGAGAGAATCACAAAAAACCGAACCAAGCGATAGCCTTGAAATTGCGGGCTTGAGCATCAATAAACTCAATTATACTGTCCAAAAATCTGACGGTACTTTATTGGTCTTGCCAAAGAAAGAGTTTGAATTACTGTTTTTTTTAGCTCAACACCCCAATAAAGTATTTACAAGAGATGAGATTTTACAGAAAATATGGGGGGCAGATGTTTATGTTGTCGAACGAACCATTGATGTACATATTAGAAAAGTACGAGAAAAAGTCGGGGATAAATTTATCAAGACCCTCAAAGGCGTAGGATATATGTTTACCGATGAAGATTAATGTTTTCTTGAATTAAGAAAATCGTTAATTTTATTACATTTGTCTAAAAAATTAAAGATGTCGTTTAGTCCTCGAATCATTGCCTTTTTTCTGGCGATTGTCATTACAGCCGTTTCCATCATATTCTTGAGTTTTGTACCAGGAGTGACAGCAGGGATGATTTTTGTGGTGGGTGTGGCTTGCTTTTTCAGCACTTTTTTCTTCGTTTTTTATACCATTGATATTTTGGTTTTTCGGGAAGTGGAGCAAATTTACAAAACCATACAAAAACTCAAGATTAAAGATTTTGACATTTCCCGAAGGAATCTCTTGAAAAGTGTCAATCCGATTAAGAAACTTAATTCAGAAATTTCTGTTTACGTCACAAAAAAGCAAAACGAAATAGAAGAATTAAAGAAAATGGAAGTATTTCGGAGAGAATTTTTGGCAGATGTTTCGCACGAACTAAAAACTCCTATTTTTGCTGCCCAAGGTTTTATTCATACCCTCATTGATGGAGCAAAAGACGACCCACACACGCTCGACAGATTTTTGAATAGGGCAGCCAAAAGCATCGATGCGTTAGATGCCTTGGTTCGAGATTTGGTGACCCTTTCGCAAGTGGAGAAAGGTGACTTGAAAATGCACTTCGAAGTCATTGACCTCAAGCACATCACCGAAGAAATATTCGAGCAATTGGAGAATAAAGCTCAAAAACGAGGAGTTATCCTTAAAATTAAACCCAAACACCTCGAGAACGCATTTGTGAAAGCCGACCGTCAACGAATGACTCAGGTGATTACAAATCTAGTAGATAATGCCATCAAGTATGGAAAAGAAAATGGAAAAGTGATTGTCGAATTGGAAGAAGAAAAAAAGAATTTTCAGGTTTCAATTCATGACGATGGCCCAGGGATTTCGCCCGAGCATTTATCAAGAATTTTTGAAAGATTTTACAGAATCGACCGCAGTCGCTCCCGAGATACAGGCGGAACAGGCTTGGGGCTAGCGATTGTCAAACACATTCTCAATGCCCATCATTCTAAAATTTCTGTATCAAGCAAAATAGACAAAGGAACAACATTCACCTTTAAACTGCCAAAAATAGCCGAAACTTCGAATAATTTCATTGAATCAAACATTTAATAACGTACCTTTGCAGAAAAATAAAGATACAATGGAGTTTGATTTAGATATTTTTGAAGAAAAAGAGTCCCCTAAATTCAGAAATGCCCCTAAAAAAATAAATTTTAAAGACATCATTCTCTTCGAAAATGAAGATTATGTTCTTATTAATAAACCACCTTACCTTTCAAGTTTAGACGAACGAACGCAAGATAAGCAACAAAGTATCCTTCGTTTGGCAAAAGAATATAGTTCGGATGCACAACTTTGCCATCGATTAGACAAAGAAACTTCGGGGGTTTTGGCAATTGCCAAAAATCCAGCAGCTTATCGAAGCCTTGCGATGCAATTCGAAGCCCGAGAAGTTACCAAGCGTTATCATGCTGTTACGAATGGCATTCATAGCTTTGAAGGAGTATCTGTTTATTTACCGATTGCCCAACTTCGAGATGGGACTGGGGTAAGAATAGACCGAGAAAAAGGAAAATTGGCAGAAACCATCTTCAATACCCTCAAAGTATATCGTCGCCATACTTTGGTAGAATGTATGCCTATTACAGGTCGAATGCACCAAATCAGGGTTCATTTACAATGTTTGAAAGCATCCATCGTTTCAGACCCCATGTATGGAGGAGAGGAGATTTATTTATCCCAATTGAAAAGCAAAAATTTCAATCTAAAAAAAGGAACAGAAGAAGCACCCCTCGTCAGTAGAGTTGCTTTGCATGCTTATTCCTTAACATTTAGGTTAATGAATGGAGAGATAATTACGATTGAGGCTCCTTATCCAAAAGACTTCAATGTGGTGGTGAAGCAATTGGAAAAATTTAGTTAATGTATTTTTTCAATAGCGTTTTGAGCAATTTTTTCTTCTAATAAACGAACCTGAATTTGTAAAGATTTGATTTCTGAGTCTTTACTCGAAACAATTTGCTTGACTAACTGAAGCTGGATATATAGCCCTTCTATTTGTTGATTAAGCAACTTGTTTTGAAATTCTAGTTGTTGCAAGTTTGTTTCAATTTCTTGAAAATGAGTATCTTTTTGAGCCTTCTCAGGCTCTACAAACGCATATTTTTTTAAATCAAGCTCCTCAATATTTCTAAAATCTTTCGACCGAAAGTCATCAATTGTGATGCCAAAGAAATCACTGATTTTTTGACAAATATCCAAAGGAGGAAAAGTCTTCCCTACTTCATAATCCGCCACAGCACTTTTACTGATTCCAAGAATTTTACCCAAGTTTTCTAAAGTAAGTTTTCCTTTTTTTCTCAATAATCGCAGATTAACACCGAATTGATTCTCCATCACAAAGTTTAAGGTTGTTTTTTTACGGCAATTTAATCATTTCATTAAAGATTAAAAATCGTTTTTTCTGAATATTCTTAGCCAAATTCATTTTATCCAATCTTTATTTCTTCTCGAAAAATCTATATTTTTCCAAATTTATGGAAAAATATAGATTTAATAAAAAAAATTCAAAAAATAATGGAAAATATTTCCATAAATTTGGAATAAACATTTCTAAGTATTTATATTTGCAAAAGTTTCATTCTCTTACATTCATTTTAATATGCGTCTTTTAAAAATAATTTTATTAGCAGTTCCATTGGCAATGAACATCGCACAAGCCCAGATGCCTCATGATGCCATCTACATGCCTGCCCGAAGCACTTGCTTTGCCTTGTCGTACGGCAATCATTCATGGTCTAATTATTGGGAAAACTCTCTCAAACGTGAAAACTTCAATCTAGGCAAAGTTAGCACAGAAAGCATAGGCTTAATGGCTGCTGTTGGATTGAACGAACGCACCAATCTTATTGTATCTTTGCCTTATATCCAAACAAAAACCTCCGCTGGCAATTTATTGGGACAAAAAGGGCTACAAGATGCCTCTTTTTGGGTAAAATACAAGTTGAATCCAAACAAAGGAAAGCTAAATGTCCATGCGATTGTTGGAGCCTCTACCCCTGTAAGCAAGTATGTACCGGATTTTCTTCCTCTTTCGATTGGCTTGGGAGCCAAAACCTTAGAAGCTAGAGCTTTGGCACATTATACCCATAAAAATTTATATGTTACGGCTCATGCAGGCTATACTTTACGAAGCAAAATAAGCATCGACCGAGATGCCTATTTTGCCTATAATCAGGTCATCAAC
>JACCEA010626133.1_pt1 | contig 17670 bp, 25 predicted proteins | sample 7449851 | NCBI WGS metagenome assembly JACCEA01 (sample SAMN15323453, study PRJNA562643) | freshwater metagenome | isolation source: river surface water | place: USA:Blue River Watershed | collected 2017-08-18
CTTCCACTGATTGTAATGCAATCATAACAAATCCTCCTTTTAACATATCAGAGGATATAATAAAGCATGCATTGGAAGTATTAGAGGTTGAATATTTGGCCTTATTATTAAAATCGCAATACTGGCATTCAAAAAGAAGAGCTATTCTGTTCGAAAAACATCCTCCTGCTATTATATACGCAATGACATGGAGACCAGATTTCCTCAAAAAAGGATCACCAACAATGGATTGTCAATGGACGGTATGGAGAAAAAATGACGGAAAAACGTTGTTTAAACCCATTAGGAAAAAAATTTAAAAAAGATGTTGACACAATTTAAAACGTTCTGTATAAATAGCTTTATGAACAGACAAACAAATATGAACGCCATAGGCGGAAATACAGTCAATCGCGTAAAAGCGATATAAGTTCGGGCGATTATATGCGCCCGAGAGTGGGCGACATCGTAAGATAACTCCCATTTTCTATCATATAACAGTATATTGTTGCTCTGGAAAACAATATATTAAATAAATTTCCAGAGGCTATATTAATTATGGCTATTTGACATTGTTGTAGGTAAAGATAGGGCGTAGTTTCTCAAGTGGAGACTATGAAATAACCTTTGGATGGGAACCCAAAAATCCGAGTAATAAAGTGTGCGATTTTCATACCGAAAATTGAAATCCATCTTAATAGAGATGTCACCAAAATCTATTATATTCCAGATAGAAACTGAAAGAATAGATAGGGTAACATTCTGCATTTAGAATCCTAATGTTTTTTTAGTATAGTGGTTGACATTATCGTGCAGACAGGATAGTGTTTACTCGACTTATAGAGTTTACATAGGATACGATGAAAAAAATTCCTAGCTAGAATTTACCAAACTCGTAATAAAGGTAAATTATTCCCTGATAGCTCATTCGGTAGAGCGTCTGACTGTTAATCAGAAGGTGGTTGGATCGAAGCCAACTCAGGGAGCCAGTTAAAACGGCAGTGTAACTTATTCTATACTAGTTAACATTGAATAAGACATCGGATGAAAGTGAAAGTTAATAATATAGGCATATATGAAAAGCTTTCGTAAACTTGAAACGGTGAACTGCCACCAGTTTGACGCAGAAAGGACAAGATAGTTAGTCACTTGGCTCATAACCAAGCAATCTGGAGGGTGCGAGCACCTCTTCTGCAACCAATTATTAACGGGGTATTAGCTCACTGGGAGAGCGGGTGGTTTGCAACTACTGTCATTCGAATCGGTTCGATTCCGATATACTCCACCAATTAAATAGTTTATTTCGACGCCGATTTCTTCCACTAATTTAAACAGTTTATTCCGACGCCGATTTTTTCCACCTAAATAGATGTATGAAAAAATATACTTGTGAATGCTGTGTTCCAGCTAAAAGCTATTCTCGGTCTGATAAATTGAGAAATCATCGTAAAAAATATTGATTACATCATAGAACTAGAAAACATTAAAATATCGTATGAACAAAATCCAATAAAATGTTATTGTGGAAATACAATTCCATTTAAAGAAAGGAATAAACAGAAATATTGTTCTCATTCATGCTCAGCAAAAATCAATAACACCACAAGAAAAAAATAAAACGTGAATCTTGCTTATCTTGCAATAATGTTTTTATTCATGGTGACTATAAGAGGAAATATTGTTCCTCTACCTGTAAGTCTGATACTTATCTTAAAAATTGGATAGTAGGAACAGAAACTGGAGGCGATGCTAATGGAGAATTAAAGAAATTTTTAAAAGATTATCTTAAGGAACAATCAAATAATAAATGTTCTGAGTGTGGTTGGGATAGAGTTCATCCTGTGACTGGAAATATTCCTTTACAGATTGATCATATTGATGGTAATTATCAAAATAATAAGATTGAAAATTTAAGGGTATTATGTCCAAGCTGTCATGCTTTGACGCCAACTTACGGTATTTTAAATTCTGGTAAAGGTCGTTTTTATCGAAATAAAAGCTTGACACAGAGAAATAATAGTGTAGAAAGGTTTTCAAGCAGCAAGCACTAGTTATCGCTTGTTGTCCTACCTAAGATTTCCTGCGGGAAGTCTGTTAAAGGTTTTCAAGCAGCAAGCACTAGTTATCGCTTGTTGTCCTACCTAAGATTTCCTGCGGGAAGTCTGTTAAAAATTTGGAATGATACGACAGTTATCTGTATCGACCATATCTACTATTGGCATAGATTTCTCGACACAGGGGCGAGAACGTAGAGTAGATCATTCCGAATTAGGGTAGTGGTTACCCAGATGGTAAGAAGGGATCGTTACCCTGACGGATTGAGTTCGTTTCTCATTCTGCATGGAGTAAAACCATTTGATTGGAGTAATTAACCAATCAGAGAGACAAAAGATTCAACAAGGTTGGAGTAATTACCAAATTGTTAAAAATCTTTTTTCCACTCGTCTAACGGATAGGACGTTCGGAAGTGAAAAATATAGGTTCGAATCCTATGTGGAATAGTCTCTTACAATTATGAAATAGTAGTATAAGATTTTACTAAATAATCATATGCAGGTAGCCGCACATAGGGGGTGCACCAGCCTTCCAAGCTGATCCCGTAAGGGCCGGAGTTCGATTCTCCCTACCTGCTCCAAATTTTTTATTGACATTCCATAAATATATGCTATTCCAAGGTTAATGGACGGGTAGCTCAGTAGGTAGAGCAACCGACTTTTAATCGGTTGGCCGTGGGTTCGAATCCCACTCCGTCCACCAAATTATGGAGATTATTATGGCACTTAAGTTTGTATACACTGATACTGGTAAGATCGCAGTAGCTAATGAACGCTCAATGGGTTTCAATTCCCACTCTCAGCTTGGCATGATGATTGACGGTAATGTCATCAAGGCTGGATTTATTGCTAATGACGGACAAGGTTTTGGTCATAGCATTGGTTATAATTTAGGACATGGTGGATTTGATCTTAATGATTATATTGATGATCTTCGTTGTTTTGTTACTCGTGATGATGACGCAATTATGTTAAATTGCGATTTTAAAGAACGTTATAGCTATTTGGGAGCAATTGAATTAGCATTACCATCAGAAATTATTGGACTAATTGGTATTCAAGAATATCTAGGACGATTTAGGTGATTATATTTAGTGACATCTACCTGAATGATCATGATACAATCGATAAAAAATACAGAGGAAAATATACATTAGTATTTAATTATAGTATGATTACTTATCTGGAAGCATTATATGAGATTAGAAGATATACAGATATAAATATTGTTATTCCAGAATGGACCCGACTTATTATTTTTGATAGTTTAGAAGATGCTATAATGTTCAAATTAAAAATGCCGAATTAGCTCAGTTGCTTAGAGCAACCGCCTTGTAAGCGGTAGGTCATCGGTTGGAATCCGATATTCGGCTCCATTAGTGAAAGGATGTGTAATGGGAGTAAGAGTTAAAACATACGTAATATTTGGTTTCAAGATTGATTTCTCTGACGAAATAAACGAAATGATTTATGAAAATGATGAACTAGAAAATATTTCTGTATCTGATGGTATGTCGGGAGAATATATAGTATTGGGTGATATACTAGCATCGTTTTCTGAATACGGTGATGATGAGCAATTTTATCAAATAACGGATATGTCTTTGAATCCAGAAACAAAGAAATTGATTGAGGATAATTTTGATATTGATACATCAAATCCTTGTTTATATGTGTTTAGACATTATACGTAATTTGTGGTAGCACGATATCGGTTTCGGAGTTAGCGGCTAAATGCCTACCAAGCCTCGCTAAAGCGAGTGTGTCGCCAACGCCAAAAGGGTAATTGATGACAATTTTGATATTGATACATCAAATCCTTGTTTATATGTGTTTAGAATTTGTGGTAGCATATATCTATATGCGGGTAGTGACAAGATTATGTGTAGCAATATTGTGGGGATTTTCCTTGAAACATTATTGCACCGCCTCTTTTCTGTTGATAGCAGACCGCAAACATGGCTTCGTAGCTCAAAAGTAGAGCATTCGGTTTACACCCGAAAGGTTGAGATGGCAGAATTCTCCGAAGCTACCAAAATAGTTATTGACAAGCATTGAAAATATGCTATTTAAATGATAATGCACTTGTAGCTCAATTGGTTAGAGCGCGCCGCTCATAACGGCTAGGTTCGGGGTTCGAGTCCCTGCGGGTGCACCATTTAAAAGGAATATATTATGCGAAATTTTGATGATATTGTTAATAAGATTGTGTATAGAATTCCTCTTTCTCGTCAAAATGGCGAAAAGATTATTGAAAATCTGAAATATGCAGAGATGTTGAAAGACTATATTGCCATTTACGATGGTGTTGTAAATGATGTTAATAGTGAACTAATGCGCAGAAAAATCAAGGCCGAAGCTGGTCCTGAGTTCAATCGAAATGATAAAGTCAAGGTTATTGGACACCTTAACTATTGGCCCCTTGCATCAAGCCTCCAGCCTCCAATAGGTATTACTGGTAGGATTATCGGGAAGAAGAAGATTGATTCAAAATATGACATCCATGATCAACTAGGTCTTTATGAGGTTGAATTTCTCTCTTCTGATGTTGGATATATCTGGAATGAGGGCGATGATGAAGATCGTAAGTATTCAAGAGCTTATATGAATAATTGGGCACTTGAAAAGATAATTGAAATCAAGTGAATGGTGTGGTATATTATATTTTTGAAAGGAAAATTATATGAGATATAATCATTTTATTTGGAATTCAAGTGTTGCACGATTTTTTCAAAAGAAGCTATCAAAGCTTAGTGATTGGCTTTGGAGAAAGCAGTTTCACCGTTAAGTTCCTATAGTTCAGTGGATAGAACATTGGTCTACGAAACCAGAGGTCGTAAGTTCGAATCTTACTAGGAACTCCATCTTTACGTTCAACAAGGACAAGGATTGATAATGAAACTATCAAAAATATTCATAAATATTTTGAATACTATTATGCTACATCCTTCAGTTATTTCAGGAGCATGTATTGTATTTATAGGCATAGGTGGTTTATTGTTTTCTCTTAATGAATTTGAATATAGTATTGGATACCAATCTATTTTTGCAATTATTGGTTTAATAGTTGGGTTAATTCTTGAGCGTAAATCGTAGGTTAATGTTTAATGTGTTATATTAAAATTAACTAGGAGGATTTTTATGATTAAGATTTTTACATTTATACTCAGTTTACTTATTTCTACACAGGCTATGGCTAGAGGCCCATATCATCATAACAATGATAAGCTCATAACTGGAGTTATTGTTGGGGCAATTGGAACGGCGATCATTTTGGATCATAATCGTAACCGTAACCGTAATGATAGATGGGACCGTAATGATAGATGGGACCGTGACAACCGTGATTGGAATAGATCATGCTATAATGTATCTATTGACAATCTTTCAACTTATCGTGGGGATATTATTTTCTCAAATCGACCTATGAGAAACAGGTTATACGGAGAAACCTATTCAGCAAATAACAGTTTCTGTTTTGATGATATGCCATATCGATATGTCTATCATGATGTTAACAGAAATGGATATTTTGATCGTGGAGATGGATTTGCTGAAATATATTCATCAAGGCGAGATTATACAGCAATTATGCGGTATTATTATTGATAAATAATCGATGATACCGATTACCGATGAAAATATACAATTAGCCAAGGACTTTTGTCTTAATAAATGGAAAGAACGCTTTCATGAAAGATTTCCATCCTTGGCTAAAGACCGACCTGATTTAGCCCCAAGCGATTTAACAGATTCATGTAAATTCACTTCTCTCTTTGTTTTAAAGGTGTTCGGAGGAGTATTGCGAGGAAACTATCATCATTTCTATGTCATCAATAACGGTAAGATTATCGACTTGAATGCTGATGCATCAGATGTAAAAAGATTGGGCAGTAAAGCTTATCGAAACGATTCAAAATTCTTAAGCAGAAAGTCAGTTCAAGAATCTTTGGATTCATGTGAACCAAGAGTTAACCAATGGGTTAATGATTTTTTAAAGGTGGTAAAATGATTGAAAAAATAGTAGATAATACATCTAAAACAATTTCAGAAATGAGAAAAAAAGGAATGTTTGTGACACCCAATATACTTTGGATGTTTGTAGAGTTACCATTGAAGGAGAGTATTGCTCTCAGAAAATATATCTCATCAATTTATAAATTTGATTAATATCCCATATCGATTAATTCTTGCTTGCATCTATCTAACGAATAGCATTTACCCTCATATCCATCATGTTCAGGTGATCGTGGTTGTAATATTCTATATCCATATTGAAAATTCCACCCTTCTGGTAATTTAAATATTTCATAAACTGGGGTTGATATAATTATTTCATACTGATTACTAGGAAATCGTGAACTTTCTTCAGTAACAGTCTTAATCATGCCAACAACATCTTCCTCTGAACAATTCATGTTCTCAGTTATGTATAAATCCATTAAATCAGTAATGAAGTTCAATTTATTTTCAGCACAATAATTAGAAATAAACAATCCAAGAGAACCATCTTCTTCTCTTAATACTCCCTTTTGTTTAAGTATTTTTTCACCTTCTTTACCTTTATCAATGGTTTCCTGCTCCTCTGGTGAGAATTCTGGTTCTTCCGTAGGAGCTTTATCTTTTATGGATGCTTGTCTCTCGGAAGGTGTCATAGGCTTTTTAATCACGCCTTCATTGACAAACACTTTCGATCCATCAAATGGCACTTCTATTTTATCATCATTATCCATTACCAAGATAATCTTTCCATCATTGGTTACGCCATGTAATGTTCCTGTTATCACTCCGTCATTAGAGTCAATTGTTATTTTTTGATATTCTCCAACTATTTCATCTATTTCTTCCAGTGAATATAATCGTTTTTTGTTATCGCTTTCTGTGATTATGTTAATAAAATTTCTCATAATGTATTTATATATTTACTTTATTGGGACGGTATGATATTGGAAACTATGAATATTATATCAGGAATTCAACCAAGTGGACCAATGCATATCGGAAACTATTTTGGCTCCGTTATGAACTGGAAGAACTTACAAAAAGATAATACATCATATTTTTTTGTGGCTGATCTTCATTCCATGACTAATGAATATGATCCAAAGCAATTAAGAGAAAATGTTATATTGATGAGATCGACCTTATCAGCATTAGAAATACCACATTTCGTCCAAAGCTCTATAAAAGAGCATATGGAACTTCAGTGGTATCTTAGTAGTATTGCAAGAATTGGTTGGTTGAATCGTATGATTCAATTCAAAACCAAATCTGAAAATACAGAAAGTCCTAGCGTTGGCTTATATACATATCCTATTCTCCAAGCGGCTGATATTTTATTATATCAATCATATCATGAAAAGACCTTTGTTCCAGTAGGGCAGGATCAAATTCAGCATATTCAGCTTGTTCGTGATATTGCAATCCGCGCCAATAATAAATTTGGAGATATTTTTTGTATCCCAGAGCCAATAATTAACGAAAACTCTTCTAAAATCATGAGCCTATATGATCCAACTAAAAAGATGAGTAAGAGTGATCCAGATGATTTTACAAGAATCAATCTAACTGATAGTAATGATACGATTATGAAAAAGATTAAAAGAGCAACATCTGATCAATATTATTTACCAGATAATATATCAGATTTGAAAGCAAGGCCTGCTGCATTTAACTTAGTCAATATCATGGCTTGTTCGAAAGATACATCGATTGAAGATGAATTAAAAGCGTTGGCTGGGAAAGGTTTTGGTTATTTAAAATCACAATTAACTGATTCTTTAGTTGATATGATTACACCAATTAGGAATGATACCCTATATTATATTAATAACGGTTTTCCACCGAAATATGATAATACATATCAAGTAAGACTTAAGGCACAATATAATATGATATTGTTCCGTCAAATATTTGGAGTAGAAATATGATTACCATAGATAATACAAAAACATACATCGTTAAGAATAGAGAATATGCTGAATTCTATATTAGAGAAGGTGGAGAAAATGTTTCCGTAACTATTCGATCAACTTTTGGTAATTTTGGATATTTTTGGTCTCATTGTGGTGAAAACTGGAAAACCTTTCTAAAAAAGGTTGATATGGATTATGCTATGAATAAGCTAAGTGATTCATCAATATATGCATTCGATATTGAAGAATCTGTTAAGTTTGTTAAAAATGATATTATTGAATTGAGAAAGACTGGAAGCCTAACTAAAGAACAGGCAAGAGAATATACTGATGAATTAAATTCATTATGTGATAATGATGAACGTCTGTTTATGGAAGCATTAAGTGAAATGAAATGTTATAATGATTGTTATTACGAAATGAGTGTGAAACCAATTAAACGTTCTATTGTAAATTTTTGGGAAACCTTATGGATTCCTTTTGTGGAATCATTATAAATAATGGATGAGAAAATTCATTGACATAATAGATAGAGATGATGATCACTATTCCAGAACTAATATGTCATCAACGTCCTACTTATTTGAAAAACCCGGCTTCAAAGAATGGTTCTCTGGTTCAAAAGTTCATGATGATAGCGGCAATCCATTAGTATGTTATCATGGAACATTTGAGGATTTTTCAGAATTTAAATTACAATCTGAAAACAGAAGAGCATATGGGTTCAATCGTCTTGGCTTTTGGTTTGATGTATCACCAGAAACTCCATCATATTTTTCAGGTAAATCTGGGAATATAAAGCCATGTGTTCTGTCCATAAAGAAACCATTTTATCTAGATAGCGAATTCCTTTATAAAGATGATACTGATAAACTAAGACAAGCACATGATACATTTAAAAAATATTCTGATCTTCATCAAACAGTAAAGCTCGATGATCTAGGTAATTACCGTCTTCCTGATGGTAAGATTTTTGATTTTACATCTTATAAAAAATCGGAAATAGAATATGATACCTTACGCCAGAAATCCATAGCATATGAACATGATCCTAAAATAAGAGATGATGCATTTAATAGATTGATGAGCTTATTACCAAATGGTTCAAAATCATCAGATAAAGAGGTTGATTCATTTAAACAATCTTTGATTGATGAAGGACATGATGGTATATATCTAGGTGATACTGCTGCTGATTTTGCAACTCGTAACTTCAAATCTACAGATTGGTTCGTTGCATTTTATCCAAATCAGATCAAAAGTATTTTTTCTGAAAGATTTTCTTCATCATCTAATATCATGGAGAATAATAATCAAAATCTATAATATGATTGAGATGATATTCAATTCCATATTTTGGTAAAATATCAGAAGCGATCTTAGCCTTGTAAAGTTCTCTATCCGATAGACCATTCAAACGACATTTTAGTTCTTCAATAATAATTCGATCATCTACATAAATTATAAAATCTGGAATATAGATAGCAGGTTTTCCATTCCATTCATAATTCAGTCTAAATTCAAAATCATTTATGTGATATCGTTTCCAATTATAACCTTTATCTATAAAATACTTAATTCGATTCTTTTCAGTCAAAGATGCATAGAAATTTCCGTATTCATCAAACCCTCTTTTACCCCATCTATTACCATTAATTACATCTGGATTATGTGTTCCATTTATAAAAGAATTAGTTATGGCTATCGATCTTAGTTCTCGTTGTCGAGGATCAGTAAATTGCTTTATCGCATTAATGCGTTGCGTTTTTTTAAACTCATCGCTCCGCTTTAGACCTGTGGTAGTATCTTTAATCTTTTTTCTATAATCTTCATTTTCCCACAATGTTTTTGAAGCAAGAGCAATTTTAATCTTATGTTCTTTATCTCTTTCGTCAGCTATATCTTTTCCATATTTCTTTACCCATGTTTCGTAAACAGTTTTACCATACATTGGATTATTTTTACCAGAACGGTCTACATGATCTTTGCACTTTCCTGTTTTATTTCTCTTGGAAAGATATGCTCCACAGTAACATTGGCGTGTGCTGGTATTTTTATGTTTTTGACATCTCAGTGAATAACTAGTTTTCTCTTGACATATTTCACATTTCATAATATTATTTATTATGGAAAAAATTAGAACATGGACAAATGGTGTTATCTTCGAAGAAGAGGCACAAAAGCAAGTTGGAAGAACTGCGTCACTCGATGTAGTTAATGCAGTAGCAGTGATGCCTGATGTCCATTATGGTAAAGGATCAACTGTAGGAACTATCATTGCGTCAACAAACGCGATTATTCCAGCTACTGTATCCGTTGATTTAAGTTGTGGTGTGGTTGCAATGAAGACCTCCCTCAAGGCTAATGATCTTCCTGATAATCTATTCAATATCAGATGCGAAATCGAAGCGGCTGTTCCACATGGTCGTTCCAATAATGGTGGAACAGGAGATCGAGGAGCGTGGGGTAATGCTCCATCTGAAGTTGAATTAGAATGGAAGAATCTAGGAACTCGCTTGAATACTATCGTGGACAAGCATCCAAAAATTGGAACTCATAATGCAATGAATCATCTTGGGACATTGGGCGGTGGAAACCACATGGTTGAGTTATGTTTAGATGAAAAGGATTCGGTATGGATCATGGTTCATTCTGGTAGCCGAGGAGTTGGTAATAGAATTGGAACATATTTTATTAACAAGGCAAAAGAAGAAATGATTCTGAAAGGAATTGATCTTCCTGATAAGGACTTGGCATATCTATCTGATGGAACTGAAATTTTTAATGATTATGTTGATGCCCTTTGGTGGGCAACTGATTTTGCATCAGCAAGCCGAAAGGTCATGATCAATAATACTTTCAAAGTTCTTCAAAAGATTAGGCCAACGGTTGCTATTCAAACAGTAGTTGACTGTCATCACAACTATGTATCTAAGGAAGTTCATTACAAACAAGATATGTGGATTACTCGAAAAGGAGCCTTGCGTGCAAACAGGGGAGAAATGGCAGTAATACTTGGATCAATGGGCGCAAAGTCTTTTATCGTTCGTGGTCTTGGTAATGCAGAAAGCTTCTGTTCATGTAGTCATGGTGCAGGACGTGTAATGTCACGAGGAGAAGCTAAAAAGAAGATTTCTCTTGATGAGCATGCTAAGGCTATGGTTGGTATTGAGGCTCGTCTTGATGCTGATGTATTAGATGAAAGTCCTTCTGCATATAAGAATATTGATGCAGTAATGGCAGCACAAAATGATCTGGTAGAGATCGTGCATACTCTTCGTCAGGTTGTGAACATAAAGGGATAATAGTCTGTCATAGTATGACAGACTATAAAACGCCGAAATTGTTTTGGGTTACGGCTTGGTATTGTGGAAGTTGTAAATATTACAGCGATGATTTATGAATAAATAGATAATGGTTCCACAATATGATTTCTTTTACGATCAACAAATAAGACGATTTCTACTTCAAATGCAAAGAGCATTGAGTGGATTTCAATATCAAATAGGTAGACGAGGTGAGTTACTGGAACAAAATAGAATAGTTCCAGTAACTACTGCTACTTCAGATAAACAAGCAGCAATGATTCGTCAGAATGCATCAGAGAATGTATTAAACTCTGCTCCAATGATTTCAGTTTATATTTCTGATTTGGCATTCGAGCCAGATCGTCTTCAAAATCCCGGACATGTGGGAAAAGTTCATGCTCTTGAACGATCCAGAGATGAAGTTACTGGATTATATTCGGATAAATTAGGGACTTCTATTACCGTAGAGAGATTGATGCCTAGACCATTTAGATTAACTATTAAGATGGACTTGTGGACTTCTAATATGGATCAGAAGTTACAATTACTAGAACAAATATGTCCTATGGTATTCCCAAGCTTCGATATTCAAAATTCTGACAATGCTTTAGATTGGTCAGCATTAACAACATGTTTCGCAAAGGATATAGTATTTTCCAGTAGAAGCATTCCTATTGGAACCGATGATAGTATTGATGTATCAACTATTACATTCGAGATTCCTATCATGCTTAATCCTCCTGCTAAGATAACAAGATCGAACAATATTGAATCTATTATCACAAATATTCATCATTCTAATGATCTTCCAGAGTTGGGGGAGAAAATGGGAACAGAGGTCACAACCTTAGGGGATCATCACATAGAAATTTCCAATGGAACTATTCGTCTACTAGGACCAAAAACAAATCCTGAAGATAGTAAAGGAAATCCTTATGATTGGACCAATCTATTTGATAAATATTCCAAACCATTTTCTGCTGGAACAACTCAACTGAGAATTCGTAATGAAATAGGATCAAATCAGGAGATTATTGGTAAAATATACCAAACCACCAATGGGGCAATGTTGGATTGGCAAATCGATATTGATACATTACCATCCAATACTCTGCCTAATATCAATGCAGTAATTGATCCAAAAACGATATTCCCAAATAATGGAATTACTCCTGTTATTGGAAATAGATATTTGTTAATTGATGATCTGGCAACATCTGTTGCTTGGGGTAATTTTGGGGCTAGAAAGAATCAAATTATAGAATTGAAGACAAATGGTTGGGAAGTTATATTTCAAGCAGATGATGATATAGTTCAATATGTTGTTAATACAGCATCTGGAAAACAACTTAAATGGAATGGTATATGGACCACTGCTATAGATGGTATATACGCTCCGGGATTTTGGAGAATTATATTCTAGACTTGATATGGTTTCTAACGTCATCCATGCTAGTGAACTTTTCAGCATACCCATTAATCCGTAGAGTTATTTTGTTACTATCAATATATTCATATCCAGCAATTATCAGTTGCCCTAGTTTGAAATAACCTCTTGTCATTGTTACTAGTTTTCCACGGATATGGTAATAAGGATCGACCGAACAAAATTCTACCAAATCGACTGAATAATTACCAATGGTAGTGGTAGTATTGGTTTCAGATGATTCTTCATTTATTATGTCAATATATTTTCTCATGATGGTATTTATCAGGTTCCAACTTTATCTGATGTTCCATACCATGAGAATTCACCATCTTCACCAACAGGGAAGTGACTTCCACAGCCGACACAGAATGTCCCAGTATAGAAGTATGGATCACTCGCATAAGTCTCTGCTATTGCACTGCCCATAGTAGTGACACTTCCACATTTTTCATGAACATAGCTCATTCTCAATGGTCTTATGAATCCCTTCTTCCTCTCATCCTCTGATAATACAACATAAGCCTTTTGTTGACCTTTTCTTGGTCCATCTTCGATAATGGTTTTGTGATCTGATGAAACAGGCTCTCCATTTGTTAATGTAGTTTTCATATTGTCTCCTTAACTATTATTTACCATTTTCCATTGTGGCATAGTCACACTTAGAAATGAATCAATTTGTTGAATATGATCAGCAGATTGTTTCAATGATAATTCGATTGTTTGTTGAAGCATAGCAGCAGTTTGATGTGATGCCAGTAATGTCCTCACTCGATTATCTGCAATTAATTTATGATCATCTGGTAAATCATCAATACAAACTTGTAATGAAATAGCATCAAGGTATAAATCATGAACCTCTCGAAAAAACTCAATTTTCATTTTATTTAAGGTATCTACCAATGATAATAACTCTGATCGTGCCTTAGATAACATACCTTCATAATAATCGGGCGATTTGGCACTAAAACGGTCCAAAAACGATGGTTTCTTGCATGATGCTTCCTTTGATAGCTTTAGCCACCCGATAGCATCTATTCTCGATAATTCGTTCGATATGAATGATTTTTTTGTGGACACATCTCGTAGTGGTTCAAGATTGCGATTTCCCCAATCAAGAAGAAATGTAATATCTGTGGAAAGAATTGAATCAATTCTTCCTTTTATACGATGCGTTTCAATTTCTGGATTGATGGCTTTTGCTCTATCACATAGTAAATCAGATTTTGTCTTTTCTCTTGTTTGAGCATTTTTATTCACTGGTTTTGATTGAGGGACTGGTGAAAATAAATTGCTATCAATCATAATACGAGATGGTCCTTTTGGTGTTGATCCACCAATTCGATTATCTTTCGGAGTTTCCCCCGAAAGAATAATACGAGTTGGCCCATTAACCAACACTAACTCCATAATGACCAAGGAGACCACGAAGATCAGCCTTGAAACCCTGTCCAACTGCCTCGAACTTCCATTCACCATTGTTAAGATATACTGAACCTACGTGAAGAGCAGTGAATAGTGAATAATCTTCTGAAAGATCAAAACGCATAAGTTCAGTTCCTGCACTTCCATCAGAGTTGGCATTGCATACTCGAATGAAGGCGTTCTTCACTGATCCGAAATTCTGATTACGAGCAGCCGCATCATGGATGGTAAGAACAATACTGATTTCCGTAGCATTTGCATTAATCTTGTCAAGATTAACGATTACGCTTTCATCATCACCATCACCTTGTCCAGTGAGGTTATCACCAGTATGAGTCACTGATGTTTCTGGATCATTAAGGTTATTATAGAACACAAAGTGATTATCAGTGATAACCTTACCGTTCGAACCCAGAATAACTGCTGAAACATCGATATCATATTCTGGAGCACCGGGTAGGGACTGAGCATCCCATCCCAAACCTACGTAGAACTGCTTCGATGCTGAACCCTTCGTAAGATCAACTTTTTGACCTTTTTCTAATGAAACTGACATTATATTTTCCTTTCGATGTTGTGGGGAGCAAAACTCCCCAGTTTGTTATAGAGAAACAGGCTTGTTCCTGTTCTCTAAAATAGACCACATGATTCCACCAGTCAATAACGTAATTACGATTGCAAGAGAAACAAATGGATCAATATGAATGGCATTGTTGATCAATCCCCATTCAACAGCAAGTTCTGAACCAGCACTGAGGCCAAGCTTAAGAGCAATAAACCCTAAGATAACAACAACGGCTGTTTCGAGACGTGATAACATAGCTCGCATAGCTTCGAGAACGAAGTAGAGAGAACGTAGACCAAGAATGGCGAAGATCATTGCAGAGAATACGATATATGGCTCCTTTGATACTGCGATAACAGCAGGGACCGAATCGAATGCGAAAATGATGTCACTAATTTCAATAGCCACAAGACAAACGAATAATGGAGTGGCGAAAGTCTGTAGCTTACCGTTTTCCAATGTTCGAATAAACAGACTACTACCATCAGTCTTATCAGTTACGGGCAGAACCTTCTTAAGGACACGGATATACCATGTGTTGCTATAATCAACATCCTGATCACCATCTCCGTCTTCATCGTTTGAAAGCATTTTGATAGCGGTCCAACCAATGATAATAGCAAAGACGATTTCCGCCCATGGTCCGAACATTGCCGTAAAACCAGTTCCAAGTGCAACGAAAATTGCACGGAAAACAATAGCTCCCAAAATACCCCAATAGAGAATCTTATGTTGATGCTCTGGTTTAATACCAAAGTAAGCAAAGATCATCATGAACGCGAAGAGATTATCCACTGCCAACACCTTTTCCAGAGCATATCCCGTAAGGAAATATTGTGCCCATTGTGTTGAATATGCATAATTTACATAAATCGCAAATCCCATTGCTGCTGCAATGTAGAACATTGACCACATGCCAGCAGACTTGATAGTAATAACACTATCTTCCTTATGAGACATGAGATCAAACGCTAGGAGACCTAGAATGGCCACTCCTAAAATAATATAACCAGATAACATTCTACTTCCTTTCAAAATCCAATGGTCGAAATAATGGTCTTGTCCAATTCCGTTCTGTCTCAACATCACTTACATTATTAATGATAAGAACAGCTTGAATGTAACCCAACCATCTGTTTAATTTGCACAACGGAAACCTTTTGTCAATACAATCACTAAATTCTTTGACAAATTCATTGATTTCCATATTCTCTGACATTTTGTCATAACGTTCAGCACAGAGCTTAAGTGCCTCATAGTAGTCTTCACTCATAGTCTATTTCCACCAAACATCATATTAATTTGACTAATCATGAATAAAGAATCTCTTTTCCAAAATATACGGCCAATAATAATAAGTAATGGAAGAATAATGAAAAAGCATGCTCTTTTAATCAGGTAAATCATTTTTTTGAAAACGAGGTTCATCATTCTTCCCATAATATCTAAAATCTGGACCATAGGTATAGAATGGATATCCGTGAACCATTTTTATATGATCACGGATTCCTTTTACCATTTTATCACAATGTCCACAGACTGCCATTATCGAACTGAAACAGGCATTGAGAAATTAGCAATCCATTCAATTAATTCATCACAAATTAACTGTTCATAGATTTCATCATCACTCATGTCAATTCGTGGAAGATAAACTTCACCGACATTGGGAAGATCATCTGCTAACTTTGCAATAGTTGGAAATGATTCTCTTCCACCACCAATACCAACCATATGAAAATAGATTGGCTTGTCTTTGCAATTTTCCATCACTTTCGCAGTTGTTGATGCATCATTTGGTTCACCATCTGTAAGAATAAGCATAAGAACTGGTGTATTATCTTCTGGCTCTGACTTCTTACCAAATCCAAGAAAGCCACTACTCTTCTTTTCTTGAAAGAAAAACTTGATTGCTGAATCAACAATAGGAGCATAGCTTGTCCCCCCACGATCAGTAATATTGTTATTACTAATAAACTTATCGTAATCACCAGTAACAGGACGACTTGTTCCAACATAATCACAACGAGTGTCAAACTTGAACACGTCAAGTTCTCCATTATCATCAAATTTGACTGATACTCCCATCATCTGGTTAAACGCTGTTTGAAGTAGGCCCGAGCGAATAATGCTATACATCGATCCTGATATATCAAGAGCAACACCTACTCTCATAACTGGAGCTTTCTTGATACCCTTTTTGGCAAGGATAACTCCGATACGTTCTGCTTTCTTTTCTAAATCGATACTCATAATAATCTTCCTTTCATTATACTCTAAAAATACACACACACATTGTTTATAATATTCTTTTCTAAATTCGAAAAGCTTTTCTTTTACCACATTTTTCGCATTCCACAACATGATCTTCAGCCATTGCCATAGGATCACTAGCTTTAGCATAAACTTTAATAGTATGTAATCATCTCCATTTATGAACATGACCAAAGATAAGTAGTTGAAGTAGTGCTAACATCATTTATTCCTTAGTCTTAATGTAAACGTAATCGATAAATTTCTGAACTTCAACTTCTCTATTGTTAATAGTAATTGTCCATTTACTATAACCAATAGAATCATTAACGAAGTCTGGAGAACCTAAATATAGTCCGTAATCACGTAAGTTTTCCGTAGGGGGAAGTGTTACATTATATGCAATATTGTCATGATAATATATATCAAAGTTATCACCATATTCACATGCATTTTTTGGTGGACAATTAGGAATTCCATATCGCTTATCTATGGTATTTTTATCAGAACCAAGAATAGTAGCAACATCAAATTGTGATTTGTGATTATTAAACAGTGCCACAACTATAAGGAAAGAAACCAATCCAATGATTACATATCTTTTTTTCATTATTTGTTACCTATCATTGCGGTTGGAACAGGTGAAGATAATCGTAATGATAAATCTTGGCTAAGCTGTTCCAATTGCGGTGCTTCAAGAGACAAACGCTCCTTCATTTCAGCATTAATTCGACTAACTTCATTC
>JACCEA010953494.1_pt1 | contig 17659 bp, 19 predicted proteins | sample 7449851 | NCBI WGS metagenome assembly JACCEA01 (sample SAMN15323453, study PRJNA562643) | freshwater metagenome | isolation source: river surface water | place: USA:Blue River Watershed | collected 2017-08-18
AATATCGAATTGTCGTCATTCTTCAGTGGGATTTCACTGGATGTTACTCCGCAAATTTCCGAGCGCGGCGAAGTTATCCTGCACATTCATCCCGTGGTTAGTGAAGTTACTGATCAACAAAAAGTATTCACTGTTGGCGATGAAGAATTCGCGCTGCCGTTGGCGCTGCGCGGTGTGCGTGAATCAGACAGCATCGTGAAAGCAGCAAACGGTCAGGTAATTGTTTTGGGCGGTTTAATGACTGAGTCCTCTAACGTTACCGATGGTAAGCGGCCGCTGTTAGGCGATATTCCCGGTGTTAATGCTTTGTTTCGTACCAAACATAAAGCTAAAGCCAAAACCGAGTTGGTAATTTTGTTGCGCCCTATCGTTGTGGGTGAAAACACCTGGGATGCGCAACTCAATGAGGTGCAAGGCAATATGCAACGTTTGGGCGAAACCTACAGGAATAAATAGCAAACCACGAATGTTTGCAGGCGAGGTTTCCCATGTACCGTCAACACTTCGGATTAAAGGAGCATCCGTTTTCGCTAACGCCGGATACGCAATTTTACTTCAATAGCCAAAGCCATCGCGAAGTACTGAGCACACTTTTACTGGCCCTGCGGCATAGTGAAGGCTTTATAAAAATTGTCGGTGAAGTCGGTACAGGTAAAACCCTGCTGAGCCGTAAACTATTAGCGAGTCTGGGCGAAAATTTCATCACAGCTTATATCCCCAATCCTTATTTAACACCTGACGAACTTAAATGGTTTCTAGCCGAAGAAATTGGTATTGCCTATTCACCTGAAATTCCTTCTTATCAATTATTAAAAGACATTAATTTGCGCTTGGTGGAATTGGCGCAAAAAAAGCGGCAGGTGGTATTGGTGGTGGATGAAGCCCAAGCAATGCCGCGTGAAACCATAGAAGCCTTGCGCTTGCTTACCAATCTGGAAACTGAAAAAAGCAAACTGCTACAGGTAGTACTCTTTGGTCAGCCTGAATTGGATGACTTGTTGGATCGGCCTGATTTACGTCAATTAAAGCAGCGCATCGTTTTCGCTGAGTATTTACAAACAATCCCCAAAGCCAGTTTGGTGGATTATCTGGCCTATCGTTTAAGTTCGGCCGGTTACCGTGGCGCTGCACTGTTCTCCTCTTCCTCGGTGGGGCTGTTATACAAAGCGTCAGGCGGAGTTCCGCGTTTAATTAACGTGATTGCGCATAAAGCGCTGTTGGCTGCGTATGGGCAGGGCGCGGACCGCGTGAGCCGCAAACATATGGTGCGCGCCATTATGGATACCGCCGAAAGTCGTTCATTTGGGCGGTGGCTTGCGCGGCGCGATTATTGGTTATGGCCGACCTTGGCAGCTGGCGCAGCGGCAGTGATTGTGTTGGCCCCAAGTCTGCTGGGGAGCATGTCATGAGTCTATTAAATGACATGCTGCGCGATTTATCCCACACCCAGAAAAGTGTGGAGCACGCGTCGGTATCCACGTTGGAGTTACAAGACAGTGAACAGCGTGAATTGCTGAATCATTCGAGCGTGATCAAACCTGAACCTGGAAAAGTTTGGCCAAGTGTTGCGACATTTTTTTGTGTATTGCTGTTGTTGTGGGTCTGGAAGTCGGCAGTAAGCGAGGAGGGCGCCGAACGAGCGCTTGAGAGCGTTCCTGCTGATTCTGCTGCACCGTTAGTAGAGACTTCAGCAAAGTTGCCACGCGCGGTTGATGCACAGGACGCCGCTTCTCCTGGCGCTGACGCAATAAATTCCAGCGCAACATTAAATGACCGTTTGGCTTCTTTGGAAACGGCAATCACCAAACTATCCAGTGCGATGGAAGAATCCCAACACGCCGCAAATGACAGGGCTAAGGTTGTACTTGATGAAGCTGAACCTATTGCTGCAGAAGCTTCGTCACTGCAAGCGACCGCCGTTATTGCAGAACCGGTGAACTCTGTAAGTATTCGTGATCCTTTTTTGCCTTCGCAAAATGTTGATCAGCTAAAAGTGCAAAAACCTACTACTGCAGAAAAAGCTTCTTTTGCTGAAACTGACGCGAATCCACAACCCGCAAATTTGCATTTGTCGGTAACCCGCAATGCAGAATCCCTGGATCAACGGCAGGCAGAGCAAGCGCGACAACTGGTGGCGCAAGGACAATTCAGTGATGCCATTATTGCGCTGCAAGCCTTTATCGCCAAAACACAAGTGTCTCAGGAGTCTACGCGGGTATTGCTCGATATTTTTGTGGAGCAGGAAAATGTTGCCGCGATTGAGGCGCTACTGTCACACGCGGATTATTTAAATCAACTTGATAAGCAATTCTATTCTGCAAAAGTCGCAATTATTCAACAGCGCGAAGATCGTGCAATTGAATTGCTGGAGGAGCAGGCAGTCGAGGCAGAAGAGCGAGAGGCTTATCGTGCGCTGTTAGCGGGGTTATATCAACGTGCCGGAAAATACGCTGAAGCGGCAAATGCTTATCGCCGTATGCTCGGCAGCTTTGGGGAGAAACCATCTTATTGGTTGGGTTTCGCGCTCGCGCAGGATTCATTGAGCCAGCGACAAACCGCCAGGCAAGCCTATTTGCGCGTGGCAGAGTATGCGGATTTACAACCCGAAGTTCGCGCTTATATCCAGCAGCGTTTGCTTGCTTTGCAATAGCAGGAATTTTACAGAGCCTTTTATGATGAACACATTTTCACAAAAGCGTATTCGTATTGGTGATTTGTTGGTTGAAAAACAAATGATCACCGAAACCCAGTTGCAGCATGCGTTGCAAGAACAAAAGCTGACAGGGCGAAAACTGGGGGCAACGCTCGTCGAGTTGGGTTATGTCGAAGAAAACGCATTGCTCAATTTGTTGTCGGCGCAATTAAATATTCCGTTTGTGGAATTAAAGCAGTTTCGGTTTGATCGCGATCTGGTACAAAAATTACCTGAAACCAGTGCGCGCCGCTATCGTGTGATGTTATTACGTGAAGATTTTGACGGTCTGTTGTTAGGTATGGCTGACCCAACGGACATTTTCTGTCTGGATGAATTGCAGCGCATCTTACAAAAGAATTTAAAGCCGGCGGTGGTGCGCGAATCTGAATTACTGGATATTTTGGATATTGCCTACACCCGTGCCAGCGAAATTGCGACCCTGGCCGGTGAGCTGGATGAAGAGTTGCAAGAGTCCGCGGTGGATTTGGCGGACTTTGCAGTGGATGCAACGGATACTGAAGCACCGGTAGTGAAATTGCTGCAAAAAATATTTGAAGAAGCAATCAATACCAAATCCTCTGATATTCATATTGAACCCGATGAAAAAGTATTGCGTATTCGCAATCGCATCGATGGTGTTTTACTTGAGCAGGTGATGAATGAAAAACGTATCGCCTCTGCCTTGGTTGTACGTTTGAAGCTAATGTCCGGTCTGGATATTTCGGAAAAGCGCTTGCCACAGGATGGTCGCTTCAACTTGAAAGTTAAACATCACAATATCGATGTGCGTATTTCTACGATGCCGGTGCAATTCGGCGAATCGGTGGTAATGCGTTTGCTGGATCAAACTGATGGTGTGAGGCCATTGGATGCCGTGGGGATGCCGCCCCATTTAATTGATCGGTTTCGCAAAGCCATTACCCGCCCTCACGGTTTGGTATTGGTAACCGGTCCAACGGGTAGCGGTAAAACCACAACGCTCTACGGCGCTTTATCCGAGTTGAATAAACCGGAGAAGAAAATTATTACCGTAGAGGATCCGGTTGAGTATCGCTTGCCGCGTATCAGCCAGGTGCAGTTGCATGAAAAAATTGGTTTGAACTTCGCCAGTGTATTGCGCGCAACCTTGCGGCAGGACCCCGATATTCTATTAGTGGGTGAGATTCGCGATGCGGAATCTGCTGAAATCGCGCTGCGCGCCTCGATGACTGGCCACATGGTGTTGTCGACCCTCCACACTAATGATGCGGTTACATCGGCACTACGTTTAATGGATATTGGTGTCGATGGCTATCTTGTTGCGACAGCTTTGAAGGCAATTATCGCGCAGCGTTTGGTTAGAAAAATTTGTACTAGTTGTGTTCAGCCCTACACGCCCAACCCCAATGAACAACAGTTGCTAGCTACCGTGGGCAAGGGGCGCAGTTTCGCGAACGTTACTTTTAAGCAGGGAACCGGTTGCCCGCATTGCCACAATACCGGGTATCGCGGTCGTGTCGGGGTGTTTGAAATGCTCGAACTGAATCAGCCGATGGCAGAGGCGTTGCGTATGAACGATATCAACGGGTTCACCAAAGTCGCTTATGAAACGTCGAGCTTTGTGACGCTCAGTGAGGCGGCTTTGGCGTATGCCATTGATGGAATTACCACCCTGGATGAGGTGATGGCAATCTCGGCGCAAATTGATGAACTTTAATTAGAGTTGGTGATGAAAATTCATGGCAATTTTCGAATTCAAAGGGCGTAACGCTGAAGGGCGATTAATTTCCGGGCAATTGGATGCTTCCAGTCCCGACGCGGCAGCAAGCCAGTTGTTGGGCCGGGGAATTACCCCCGTAGAAGTCAAAGCATTTATTGAAAGACTGAGCTTTTCTGAGCGGTTCGCCAGAGCGACTAACAGTGGCAAAGTAGAAGCCGTTGAGCTGATTATGTTTTGCCGGCAAATGCACACTATTTCGCGCGCAGGGATTCCGTTGGTGAAAGGTTTGCGCGGCTTATCAGCGTCCTTGCGTAATTATACGTTTCAACAGGCGCTTAACGATATTGTGGAACGTCTGGAAGCGGGTGTGGAATTATCCGTGGCGATGCGTGCCCATCCGAAAATTTTTAATAATTTATTTGTTAGTCTGGTGAATGTGGGGGAAAACTCTGGCCGGCTGGACTTGGTATTCAAACAGCTCAGTGAATACATGGAGCGTGATTTGAATACGATCAAGAGCATTAAAACTGCATTGCGTTACCCAACCTTTGTGTTGGTTGCTATCTCAATTGCGATCACCGTTATCAATATCAAGGTAATTCCGGCATTTGCTGGAATGTTTGAAAAGTTCGGTGCGCAATTACCTCTGCCAACACGAATTCTGATCGGCATTTCCGATTTTTTTGTTAATTACTGGATGTATCTATTTGCTGCAGTCGCGGGTTTGGTAGGTTGGGTTTATCACTACGTCAATACTCCCGAAGGTAGTCGCGTATGGGGGCGAAAAAAGCTGCGGGTTATTATCATTGGCGACATTATTGAGCGAGCCTCCTTAGCGCGCTATTCGCGTTCGTTTGGTTTAATGCTTAATGCTGGCCTGCCGATTAATACCGCGTTGGAGCTAAGCGCACGCGCCATCGACAATCCTTACCTGGGCGATAAAATTCGCGCAATTCGCGCGGGTATCGAGCGCGGGGAAGGGCTTTACCAAACCCATCTGGTGAGTGGCATGTTTACTCCGCTGGTATTGCAAATGATTTCCGTTGGGGAGGAGAGTGGGCAGGTGGATGCGTTGCTTGCTGAAGTCGCACTGTTTTATGAAAGTGAGGTGGAGTACGACGTTAAGCAGCTCAGTGACCGAATTGAGCCCATTATGATCGTGATCATGGCGGCATTTGTCGTCGTATTGGCGTTGGGTATTTTCTTGCCCATGTGGGACATGTACAACATCCAAAAGTGAGGCCCCATTGAGCCAGAGCGACAGCCGGCGGCGATTTGAATATTTTATTGTGGCAACCATTATTGCCATTATCGCGCTGGTAGCTTTGGATCGTTATTCCCAAACTGCCAAAAAAACGCGTATTTTGCGATTGGAAATTATATCGCATCATTTTTTGACGGCAGCAGCCAATTTTCGCAGTGAGTTTTTAATATCTAAAGTTTTGAAGAACCCTAATGATGCGAATAAAGGGTTATTAATTAATGGTAAATGGGTTTATGCATCTCCTCAAGGTTGGCCGGCATCTGTTTCTCCGGTAGTCGGAGAAACTTTTCGCCCTAAGGATGTTGATTGTTATCAGCTCTGGCAGTTGTTGCTATTGAACCCGGCGCCTATCACCCCCGCAGAATTTAGTGAAAGCACTCATGAACTCCGCGCATTTGCCCGAGCGGAGGCTTGCCGTTACTTATCGGTTGGTGAAGGTGCTTATTTTGATTATTTTCCATTAACAGGCCAGTTGCTATTTTCGGTTATTAGTAATTAGTCGTTTAAATATTAATTTGCTTAGTAACTGGAATTTCCAAAGCAATTGGCTATATTTCGAATAACTGTGTGAACGCTTAACAGCCTGTTGCCGGTTGTCATGGAAGTGATTATTGGCTTCCCGAATTCCGGGAGCGATGTTTTGGTTAATTTAAATTTTTTCTGCCCGGAGCTTTAGTATGAAACAACAATCTGGTTTTACCTTAATCGAATTAATTGCAGTTATTGTGATTTTGGGAATTCTCGCTGCAACCGCACTGCCGCGTTTTATTGATTTATCTGATGCCGCTGAAGATGCAGCGTTAAATGGAGTTGCAGGTAGTTTGGGTAGTGCCATGGCTATGAATTATGCAGCAGCAGTTGCCCGGTCCGCTGGCATTACTTCGGGTACTGCCCATGTTGCTATTACTGACTGCAACCAGGTTGGCACTATATTAGTTGGAGGAATGCCCGCCGGATACACAGTTGCTTCACAGGCAATTGCAACGCTTGGTGTTACCGCTACTTGCGTCGTAACGCAAACGTCATCAACAAAAACTGCCAATTTCCAAGGCGTAGGTGCGCCATAATTGCAGGTGTACTTTGTCCAATGGCTAGTTTTATATGTTGATCAGGCAGCCCAGAGGGTTCACATTAATTGAGCTTGTTTCGGTCGTTGTATTAGTGGGAGTCCTTTCAGTTGTACTTTTTTCCCGCTTGGGAGGCGTACATACTGCCAATATTCAATCAAGCCGCGATGATGTCATCGCGGCTTTATTTTTTGCGCAGCAACAAGCCATGATGCGCAGTACGGGTAGTAATATCCGCGTAGTGCTCACCACTAATTCTGTGTCAGTCACTGAAGATGGTGCCGCTATTAATTTAGGCGGGAGTTATTACCCCTTGGCGTTACCGTCCGGGATAACGGCATCTTCGGCAACGTTTAGTTACGATAAATTAGGCAGAACTACTGCCGGAACAATCACCCTGAGTGGGAGTGGTGGAGTATCCGCAAGTATTCGGGTGGAGGCGAGTGGTTATGCCTTTGCCAACTAAAAGAACGCTAAAAAAATGGCAGTTAGGTGTGAGCCTGATTGAAATGGTTATTTTTATTGTCATCGTCAGCGTGGCGATGATTCCACTTATCAGTGCCTATCGTCAGGCGATGATGCATAACGTTGATCCACTCATTCGCATTCGCGCTGTCGAAGCGGCGCAATCCTTACTTGATGAAATTCTCGCGCTTAAATACGATGAGCAGACACCAACGGGTGGAATTCCCGCCTGCTCTTCGGTGCAAGCTGGATCGGTACCTTGTAATAATAATCCGGATTCGAACAGAAACGATGTAGATGATTATCAGGGATGGAGCGATGTTCCTTACACCGGTTATGCGCGTAGCGTTAGGGTAACCACCAACGCTAATATCAAATTGGTAGAGGTCAGCGTAACCACGCCAACGGGTGAAACTATATTGCTAGCCGCCGAGCGAGCAAATTTCTGATGATAAATTCTCATTTTATTAAGCAGGGGAAGCAACAGAAACGGGCGTGGCAGCACAGCGGCTTTACGCTGATTGAAATGGTTGCGGTTATTGTAATGTTAGCCATTCTTGCCACCATAGGCACCGGCTTCGTTGTGCAAACGACGGAGGGATATCAGCGTACCCAGTCGCGCGCATTGCTGGCCAATACAGCGCGGCAAGCATTGGAACGCATGACCCGCCAACTGCGAATGGCGTTACCTAATTCGGTGCGCGTTTTGAATGGAGGCAGTTGCATTGAATTTATGCCGATTGTTGCGGGGGGAAATTACTTTAACCCTGTGGCTGATGGAACTAACGGTGTTGCGCCAACGGCAAGCATTCCTGCTTCGTTGGTTACGGTGGATTTTGGTACAGCGCGTCATTTGGTGATAGGCGCAAATCAGCCAACAGAAATTTATGCTGCTGTAGCTGCCGCGCGCGAAACCTACAATGGTTACGCGACTAATGCATTGCAAATTGGAACGGCAAGGCAGTGGGCGCGTAACTCTATGGGGAAGCGTTATTATTTGCTGGATAATCCATTGGCGTTTTGTGTGGTGAATTCAGAGCTGCGTTTTTATGGCAATCTCACGGTAACGGATACACCACCTACGGGTGCGTTCGATATTCTTGCACGAGGAGTCACTAGTACCGCTCCTTTTAGTCTCGCTGCGGGTAGTGAAAATCGTAATACTCGCGTTGATATTGCATTAGGTATTTCCAGTAGCGGTGAAACACTCACTTACACGCAGGGGGTTTTTATTCGTAATGTCCCCTGATATTTATTTAATAAAATCACCTGCTCACCAGCGCGGTTTTTTATTGCCGTTAGCGCTGTTTATTTTGGTGGTAATGGCCGCGCTGGCGGTGACTATTTCGCGCACGGCTACGCAAACACAAACGTCCAGCGTCCAGGAATTTACCAACATCCAGTCTATATACGCTGCTGAAAGCGGCGCGCAACGCGGCATGCAAGCGTTATTTTTAAATACGACGACGCGACAAGCAACCGATGCAGCCTGCGGAAGTATGGCCATCAATCATAATTTCCCCGGCGTCAATGGGTTGCAAATATGTACCGCAACGGTGAATTGCGTTTGCCGCTATCGCGATAACACTGCTTGTAATTCCGGTTCCGCAGCAAACTATGCAACGACAGCCGCAGTAGGTGTTACAGTGAGCTTTTATACGTTAACGAGTGTCGGAGTTTGCGGTTCCCAACAATTTCGGGCGAGTCGTACAGTACAAGTCGGTTCCTTTCGGGAGTAGGAATAAATGGTTACGCGGATAAATTATTTAAAGCGTTATCGATTATTCATTACCATTGTTGTTGGTGTATTTTTATTGTCCTGTTGTTTGGGGTTGCAGGCGGCGACCTATAATTTAACAAGTGGCTCTTATCCTCCGTGTAATACCAGTTGGAGCGTTTCGGGAACTACTTATACCTGTAATGGGAACGGGCGAGTAACGCTTGCTAGCGGCGATATATTAACGTCCAATACAACAATTACGATTTCTGCCGATAATGGTTTTGTACTTACCAATAACACAATTGGCAGTAGCACCAATCGTATCAATCTTGTCGCTAACTACGGCGCTATCCAATCGGGTAATACGAATACCATATACGGGAACATTACTGCTAACAGTAGTGATATCACGCTGATTAATACCTCGATTACTGGAACCGTAACGACAGGAGGAAATATTAACCTCACTGGCGGTGCGGTTACCGGAAAAATAACCAGCAGTAGCAATACGATTACTACCAATGGCACTAATTTAAGTGGTGGTGCGCAAGCGCAATCAGGTATGAGTATTACCGGTGGGACGATTGCCGGTGCTTTTGTAATGACTGCAAATAATACTGCTACATTTTCCGGCGTGACTATGACCAGTGGCAGCATTAGTGGCGCGAGTTCGGTGACTATTCAAAGTGGTAGTGTGCTGGGCTCCGGTTCCAACTCAATTACTATTAGCAGTAATAGTGGCCCGATCAATGTAAACAATTCGACTGTGTATGGAAACCTGACTGCGCCGAATTATTCGACCGTGAATATTACTAACGGCGGTGCTGTTTATGGCACTTGCGTACCCAATTCTACACCGGCGAGCGCGTGTAATAGTGCTACTACTGTCGTGGATCACTATCGTATTTCCCTCACTAGCCCGGCAATAACCTGTGAACCGGCGGCTATTACGATCACGGCATATAACAGTTTGGGTAATACGGTTAATCCTGCTAATGGCACAACTATTACCTTAAGTACTTCGCCGGCAACAGGCGTTTGGGTTGGGGGGAATACTTTTACATTTACAGGCAGTGCGAGCGCTACAACAAAGTATTTACAACAAACATCTGCGGCAACGCTAAACATTAACGTGACTGATGGTACGCGTACTGAAAGTGCATCCTATGACCCGAGTATCAGCTTTGTTAATTCTGCTTTGCTTTTTTCTACAATTTCTACACAAACAGCGGGTGTAAGTGGTGCTTTTACTCTTCGCGCAATTCGTACCGACAATAGTACAGGCGCTTGTGTGGCGCAAATCACGGGTACACGGAATGTTGATCTAGCTTATGAATGTAGAAATCCAGTGAGCTGCGTTGTCGGGGAGAAGTTAACCATTAGTAATGGTAGTGTAGCTGTAGATATTTCTTCCAATCCGAATAACTCGGTAGTGGCCTATCAAGCAGTTTCCCTAACATTTGATGGGTCCGGCGTCGCGTCAAATATTTCATCTAATTATTCCGATGTGGGCGCTATACGCTTACATGGTCGGGTAAGTTTATCTGCCTCGGGAAATAATCCTGCTATTACGTTGACAGGAAACAGCAATCAGTTTGTGGTTAAACCTCATACGCTGGCAGTGAGTGGTATTACTACACTGGCCAATGTGGCTACACCGGGAACGACAACTACTGGAGCGGGATTTGTTGCCGCCAATGAAAAATTTAAAGTGCTCATACAGTCGCGCAATTTTAGTGGCTCGCCAACGCCAAACTTTGGCAACGAAACGACTTCGGAAAAAAATGCCATTACACTCACTGCGTCCACGCTAGTTCATCCGACGGGCGGAACCTTAACAACCTTAACCAATACCGGTAGTTTTTCTGCAGCAACGCCCGCAGGTACTTTTGTAAATCCTGATATTCAGTGGAATCAGGTTGGGAGTATTCGTATTACGCCGTCCCTGACCGATTCCGATTATTTATCGGCCGGCAATATTGCCAATTACAGTGATGGAAACGTTGTGGCAGGGCGCTTTTATCCGGATCATTTTACTTTGGTCAATGCTACGATAGCCTCGGCTTGTGTCGGTACAGGATTTAACTTTAGTTACATGGGGCAAAGCTTCACCACTCAATATCGGGTGGAAGCGCGCAGTACCAATGAAACTGTCACCACCAATTATCATGAGTCCAGTTCAAGTTCCAGCGTGAGTAGCTCTAGTGCGGCCAGTTCAACGGCAGGCTGTTCAACAGGTTCTGGCACTGCGTCTGGAACCGGTTATGCGAATGTTGAATGGGTTGCTGAAAATGCAGATAACTGTGTGAATCTCGGGGCGCGCGTAACTGCACCGGCTACCTCCTGGGTTAACGGGGTGCGGCAAATTACTGCAACGGGCACTACAAGTTTTGCTCGGCAAAATTCAACAGCACCTGACGGCCCCTTCGAAAGTTTGCAATTAGGGCTACGCGTAACGGACACCTTGGATTCACGGCAATTACAGGCCTTGAATATGAATCCTAATACCACGGGTGCGTGTGCCGGGGCCGCGTGTACAGCGATAACGCTGGGTGCCCCCTTGGTTATGCGTTACGGGCGAGTGCGACTGGATGACGCTTTTGGGCCTGAAACGGCAACCTTACCCGTTAATTTTTTGACTGAGTTTTGGTCGGGAAATGTTTTTATCAGAAATAATGTTGATAGTTGCACAACAATTTTGCGTAGTGCAATTTCTTATCCATCAGGAAGTATCGCGACGCCGGCAAATTTAACCGTTGCATTAACGGGTGGAACAACAACGGGTCAGTATGGTGTTACTGCCGCACAAAACACTTCCGTCACTGCAGCTAATATCGGTTTTGCTACGGGGAGTGCCAATCATTCGTTTTCTACTCCAACTGGTAGTGCGACCGGATCGTTTACCGTTACGGTTAATTTGGCTTCGTATCCCTGGTTGCGGTTTGATTGGGATGGCCAAAGTGGAGTGCCTTCAGATGTAAATTGCGCGCTTCCGAATACAAACCCAAGTCGTAGCCCTGATTGTAATCTGCGCGCCAACTATCAGTTTGGCAGCTACCGCGGACACGACCGCGTAATCTATTGGCGCGAACTATTTCAGTAGTCATATACCGGATGATGTATTTATGGAAATGACCATTACCACGCCCAGTTTATTGTTCCCTGCAATTTCGTTGTTGATGCTTGCGTACACCAATCGCTTTGTAACACTCGCCAACGTGATTCGTCAGCTAAGTAATTTGGAAAATGCGCCCAGCCGTGATTTGGTAATTCGTCAAATCGAAAACCTGCGCATACGTATGACGGTAATTCGGTTTATGCAGGCGTTCGGTGTTTTGTCATTTGTGTTCTGTACGCTGTCGATGTTTTCGCTGCTATTAGCTTTTCAGGTGGCGGGGATGTACCTATTTGCTGTGAGTTTAATTCTGCTGGTGGTCTCTTTATTGTTTTCTTTTTATGAAGTGAATATCTCAACCAAAGCGATCAATATTGAGTTGGAAAAGTTTGATGCGGAATTGGAGCGCCGCAAGCACTAGCGGCCTTTATTTATCTATTTTACAGCCACATACTTTGTAGCTATCCAGTTTTTAGCGAATTGCTTTATCGCTGTGTATCTCGTGGGTATGGATTATCGATACGCTGTAAATATTAAGGGTCACGATTGTGGCCCTTAATAGTTGACGCAAGGGAATGTTGAAGCAGGGGGTTAGCTATTGCGCTCGGTTGAGGATTCCAGTCGAATATCAACCGCTAGTTCGTCGGCAATTTTGTCAAGATAGTCATAAAGTTCATTCATATCCACAGTTTTTGGGACTTCAATCACCCCGGTTGCTTCGAATAGCGGCTCGCCGGACCAAGGCATGCTTGAGCAGGCCGTTTCCAATTCACCCATGTTAATATGGCGCGCGGCGAACGCCTGGGCGATTTCGCGTACAATGCCCGGGCGATCATTACCGACAACGCTAAAGCTGAATTCGCGGCTGTCTGGCTTGGAGGTGGTAATCGCATTATCGACAACAATTTTGAAGCCTTTGCTACCCAGCTCATTCAAAGCGGCGCGCAGCTGATCCTGATGCTCTTTGGCGACAGCAACTTGCAGAATGCCGGCAAATTTGCCCGCTAATTGCGCCATGCGGCTTTCCAGCCAATTCCCCTGGTGTTGGCTGATGGTTTGCGCTAGTTGTTCTACTACGCCGGGACGGTCATCACAAAGGACAGTTAATACGAGTTGCGTGTTCACGTTGCATCCTTATTGTTAAATTGTTGATACAGAATCGGTAGGTTTAAACCAAGATTACTCCGCTTGTGTTACCTGAACAAGTCAGAAATCGAATCGGGGTTAAATCAGAGTTGAATGCAATGAAAATTGGTAGCTTTAGATGATTATTCCCTATGAGCAATTATCGAGCGACGCATTGCAAGGATTGATTGAGGAATTCATTACCCGCGAGGGCACCGATTACGGTGAGGAAGAAATACCGCTCAGTGTAAAAGTTGAACAAATCAGGCAGTTGCTTAAACGACGTGAAGTCGTGGTGGTATTTGATACTGCCACTGAATCGGTCAGCATTTTGCCGCGTCGCGATGCGGAGTTACTCGGGCAAGAATAGTGGCTTGCATGAGTGGTCGTTCCAATCAATAAAGAGAAAATTGTGAATCATTTATTTTTACATTGTCGTCCCGGGTTTGAAAAAGAGTGTGCCGCAGAAATCACTGATCTTGCGGGTGAATTGGGTATTTACGGCTACAGTAAGACCAAAGAGAGTAGTGCCTATATTTTATTCGTCACTCACGAGCCCGATGGAGCCAGTCAGCTTATTAAAATGCTGCGTTTTCGGAAATTTATTTTTGCTCGCCAGTGGTTTGCTTGTGCTGAAATGATCAGTGATTTGCCAGTAGCGGATCGTGTAACGCCATTGCTTGCCGGGGCGCAGGAATTTGGTGAGGTGCGCGAGTTAGTGATCGAGACTGTCGATACTAATGAGGGCAAAGAACTTTCAGGCTTGTGCAAAAAATTCACCGCACCGTTTGAAAAAGCAATGCGTGCGGCATCCTTGTTCTCTGCGAAAAGCAACATGCGCATGCATCTGGTGTTTATTTCGGGAACTCAAGCTTATCTTGGTGTAAGTCCGGTAAATAATTCATCGCCTTGGCCGATGGGTATTACCCGCTTGCGTTTGCCCAAAGAGGCGCCCAGTCGTGCAACCTTAAAACTGGAAGAGGCGTGGCATCACTTTATTGCGGCGGAAGATTGGGATGAGCGTTTGGGCGCTGGTATGCGTGCTGTGGATCTTGGTGCTGCTCCAGGTGGTTGGACTTGGCAGTTGGTACGGCGGGGGATGTTTGTTGAGGCAGTTGATAATGGCCCAATGGATAAAAATCTAATGGAAACCGGGCAGGTAACGCACATGCTAAGTGATGGTTTTTTGTATGAACCCAAAAAGCCGGTAGATTGGTTGGTGTGCGATATTGTTGATAAGCCCGCGCGCGTTACGAGTATGATTATTAAGTGGTTCACTAAAAAATATTGTCGTGAAGCGGTTTTTAATTTAAAACTGCCGATGAAGCAACGCTATATGGAAGTAAAAAAATGTGAAGAGCGAATAGTTTCTGAACTCGAAAAGGCGGGGTTTCGCGTGGATATTCAATTTAAGCAGTTGTATCACGATCGCGAAGAAGTAACCGGGCACTTGCGAGTTTTTTAATGGAGCGATTGTTTAGTATTTGCAAGTCTACTGATAGGCCGTTTTATCTTGCATATCCGTTGCAGTGTGTTGCAATACCCACTCAGTGAGTTGTACCCAGTCCTCAATGAGTGAACGCAACAGGGTCATGTGGCTTGGAGGGAGGTCATGTTTGCGCAATGCTTCCTCACCTATGTCCGTGAGTACGGAAACAATCTTGCCAATAGTGTGTGCTTTTAATGCCGCTAGCACTTCGTTATTGCGCAGCATTTCGCCGGTGTATGCGGACTGCAAATCTTCGTAAGAAACGGCTGTGGTGAAATCTAACGTTTGCTTTACGGCGTGTGCCAATAGCGGGTGGTTGGTGCGTAATAAGCGGAAGGTTAGCTCCAGTGACTGGCGACTAAAAAAATCAGAAGGCATATAATCGTTTATCGTTTTCCGAGACATCGAACAATGTTCCTCGGTAGTGAAAAGTTTCTCCTGATTTTATTTTCCTATGTGTTAATCATAGCTACCGCTTAGCTATTTGCTGAATTTTTTATAGACGATTTAAAACTATGAATGAACAAATTGATAAAACTTTGGATACCTCTGGTTTGCTTTGCCCGGAACCGGTAATGATGTTGCATAAGGCTGTCAAAGAAGTGGCGATTGGCAATCTTATTGAAGTGATTGCAACCGATCCGTCAACACAGCGCGATATTCCAAAATTCTGTTTGTTTCTCGGGCATGAATTGGTTGAGCAGAAGAAAAACGAATCGCAGTATCTGTATTACATTCGCAAAAATAAATAATCAGATCTTTGTTGCTTGACAAAAAAATAACGCCGCTAATGCGGCGTTATTTTTTTTGGGCGTGTTGCATTAAGTCTGGATGCCATCGACAAGCAAGGAGATGGCAGCAAGCGCTTCCGGGTCTTCTGCTTTAATTTTGTTGGCGATCTGGTGTTGGAAGAAGTAGCGGAATTGTTCGCTGGCTTGAGCTTCATACAAGGAGTCATCGCCGGGTAGTACCGGAGTACTAACTACCTTGGCTGGGTCGCTGATCATGGCGTACACACTGCCGTCATAATGCAGGCACCAACTTACTACTTCTACCAATGACAAGCGCTTGCTATCGGGTACCGCCAGAACAGCGTGGGTACCTATGGTATCCGGCAGTTCCTGGATAACGTCATCGCCACTGTCGCACTGTACTTCGTAGTATTCCGCTGCTGTTTCAAGCTCTATGACTTTGTGCATCGGAGCTTCGAAAAACAGCTCATCAATACCCGGATCATAATAGCCTTCCCAGTGACCATTCAGTGGATCACACAGGTCTGGGCAGGGGACTATGTCATTTAACCAGGGAACTAAACCCACCACTTCGCCATTGGCACGCAGGCCCCAGCAAAGGATTTTCAGGCTGTAGAGTTTTTCGGAGCTGGTATCGTTAGAGTAGAGCATCTCTAGCCCGTCCAATTCTGGAGCAAGGCGGATAAAGCGCTCATCATGAATAGCTGAATAAGTCTTCCTGGTGAAGAGATCAACCACATTATCCATGTTGTGGCCAGTGTGCGAGGTCTTCATAATACCACCCCCTAAATTGAGGTAGATCCCGCTGCGGGTAAACCCTGACAACGGGTTCCAAACGATGGTTTTAACGTCACCATCACTATATAAAGTATATGCTAATTCACCAAAGCACAACTGCTATGGTTGTTTTTTTTATTCCGTGGATTTATTTGGCGTCTACTTTTGCAGCAAACAGAACATATACACGCCTTTTCTGGCAATAAGCGAGCTTTTATGAAGATAGTTGCGGATGAAAACATCCCGCTAGTGAATGAGTTTTTCAGTCGCCTTGGCGAGGTTACCCGCCTTCCGGGGCGCAATATGACCCCGGCGGACATTCGTGATGCTGATGCCCTGATTGTTCGTTCAGTCACCCGGGTGAATGAGGCTCTGCTTGCGGGTAGTAAGGTTAAGTTTGTCGGAACCTGTACTATCGGGGTTGATCATCTTGAGCAGGCTTATCTGGATTCCAATAACATTGGCTGGTCCAGTGCTCCAGGATGTAATGCTAACTCGGTGGTTGAGTATGTGTACGCGGCCTTGGCTCATTTGGATATTAACTGGCTTCCGGTGAAGTTCGGTATTATCGGTTGCGGCAATGTAGGTGGGCTGCTCTATCAGCGTTTGAAGGCTCAGGGGGTGAATGTTCGTTGCTACGATCCCAATCTTACCTCTGCGCAAAATCCGGATTTAACGTCACTGGAGGACGTGTTGTCCTGTGATGTCATTAGCATGCATACCCCGTTGGTTATGGATGGATTGCATCCCAGTTTTCATTTGCTCAGCCATACCGAGCTGAATCAACTAAAGCCGGGGGCGGTATTAATTAATGCCGGACGCGGCGCGGTGATTGATAACCAAGCGTTGCTAGAGGTATTGAGTGCGCGTACGGATCTGCGGGTAGTGCTGGATGTATGGGAGCCTGAACCGGACATTTCATTGGAGCTACTCGACAAGGTGTTATTGGGAAGCCCGCATATTGCCGGTTATAGCTACGATGGCAAACTTAATGGAACTGAAATTGTTTACCAGGCATTGTGTAAGCATATTGGTACCCAGCCCCAAGCCTCGCTCGCAGAATTGGTTGCTCCCTTGGCAAATAATCAACTGCGGGTAGATGATGAAACCAAATCGGTATTCGAAATTGCCCAGTCGTTAATCCAACAGGTATACGACATAGTGGCTGATGATGCTCGTCTACGTGATACTGCGCGCAAGGCGCTCGCAGGTGAAATTAATTTTGGCGAAGGTTTTGATCATTTGCGGAAACACTATCCGAAACGCCGTGAATTTCATAATTACCAGGTGCATTTTGAATCCGTAAGCGATTCCGATAAGCAATGGCTGCAAGTATTGGGTTTCCGCTGTGTTTAAATTGGGTTTAATTATTAATCCCTATGCGGGATTAGGTGGAAGTGTTGGGCTAAAAGGTTCTGACGGCGAGGCAATCCGTACTGAAGCGTTGATGCGCGGTGCAGAAATGCGTGCCCCGCAACGTATGGCGCGTGC
>JACCEA010203000.1_pt1 | contig 17650 bp, 22 predicted proteins | sample 7449851 | NCBI WGS metagenome assembly JACCEA01 (sample SAMN15323453, study PRJNA562643) | freshwater metagenome | isolation source: river surface water | place: USA:Blue River Watershed | collected 2017-08-18
CGCAAAGAGTTTCGTTTGCATATCTTTTGAGATACCAATTCCGCGATCTTCAACCTCAACTAAGATCATCATTGGGTTTGTAGCATTACTGCCACTACTCCCAGCAGCGATACGAGCTATACCCGATAACGATTTAATCGTCACATTAGGCGTTACCGATGTATCTTTGGTAGAAATGGGGGCAGCGATGAGACTAAGACGGAGGTCGGCCTTGTTGCCACTGGGAGTAAATTTTACTGCATTGGATAAGAGACACAAGATATTTTCTTGAAACCATTGTTTGTCGGTCAAAATATGGGAGCACAGATTGGATGGCAACGGAAAGATTCTCACTTTGTCTTTATCAGTAGTGGAAGAGAGGCAATGCAACACGGTGCGAATTGATTCTTGAAGTTGGCATGTCTCATATTTAGGCACGAGCTTCACACCATCTGCAACTTTGGCATATTCCATACAGCGATGGATTCCAACCAACATGAATTCGTTAGCATTTACCATATCCGCCAATGTCTGTTGGATCACAAAGCAACCAGTCAAATTGTCGTCAGAAACCTCTTCATCGATATCAACATCAAAAGTATCGATGTGTTCAGCAATGAAATCTTTAACTTGCTCGCATCCGCTGATGGTGGAAATAATAGGCTGATGTAAAAAATAAAAGAACTAGTCAGTAACAATCCTAACTTCCTTAAATAGAGCCTTACCATCTTCATATCGTGAGCATAATTGGCCAACATGTGCCTCAAAGTAGTTACCTCTTGTTGCTTACTTTCGAGCAAAGTTGTCAATTCGTTATGCTTTGATTTTAAATCTTCAAATTGATCGTAAAATTGCAACTCCCTTTGTTTTCGCTGTCGATGATAAACTAAAACGACGATACTGACCAAATATAATGCAAGCGCAAACGGCAAGACAAACATGGTATGATCTGGAATTGTGGTCAATGCCAGAGACAAAGTGGCAGAAACACAAGCGAGTACCCAAGAACTGTACATGACAGCATCTGAGGCATGAACACTCTTACATTGCAAAAGAAAAGGCATCATCAATGCGTAAAACAAGAATTCATTATGAATAGCACAACCTAAATGAGTCTGTGTACCATTTCGAGTTTTATTGTGATCGTGCATGGAATAAGAATAATAGGAAGAGCTCATGCGACTATGCACCGTTAAAAGTAGAATCAAACCCGAAAAGCAGGAAACAATAGTAAAAACAGCGACATTGTCAATGACACAAGTTAGAGTAGAAAAAGAGGGTGGGTCGTTTAAATATTTTGAAAGCTGATGTTGGATCCATCTCTTCGGTATACAGTGAGAAAACAGTAGCATAATGAAACTCAGGGTGGTCAGAGCTAAAAATGTCAGAAGGAATATCCCTTCATTTCTACTATCCGCTGGACTCGTTGAACTGGGAGTCAAATCAAAATATTGATGAGTCACTTGGAAAAGTAATAGGCGCAAATGAATCACACCAATTGCAAAGAATGGCCAGTGATAGAATCGTTGCATGAGTTTCACGTCAATATCATCCTTGGAACATGCAATCACTGGAAATGATGTTTTTGGTGGCGATTGTGTTGTAAAAGAAGGTGCGTCAAGTTCTTCCATTCGAGGAGATGACATCTTTGATGATGATGGGACTGAAGAATGTGCGATGTCTTCCAGTGGATACGGACTAGTACGTGGTGAAGAATATTCACTACATTGATCTCCTGAATGTTGTTGATATTGTTGTTGTGCTGATGTTGTCATGTCGTTTCTTTATCTTTTTCTCTTTTTTTGTTCCAAAGAAATAAAAAAAAAATACAAATCAATAAGAGGAAAAGCGACTGGTGGAAGGGAGAGGATTGCCAGATTCGATCAGGAAAATTGGAACGAATCTCCTTCTTGAAACAAAATGTGTGTGAAACTTTTAAATTATTACGCTGACAAATTTTGAACGGTTATTGACTCGATAGAAATTCTTTTCTCAAGGGTTTTCAACACCAAAGAATATCACACGGGAATTATCAGTACGATATCATCGATCAGTTGATGATGATATTGTGGTAAAAAGTTGTCATATTACATTGTAACAAATATATTTATGTACTTTATTATATTATAATATGTCTATAGCCCTACACTACTTTTCACCCCTTTTTTGCTACCAAAGTTTGGTTGACAACAAAAAAATCATACAGCACCGTATTGCGGTCGTGCGTAATGTGCATCCTCCCACGTCACTTCCTCAATTTACTCCATCAACTAACTACTGAAAAGCAAAAACATTTTGAAGTCTAGAACAATTTTATTCCTATAGCATTTTGGTGAGATAGGAAACGAATCGATTCCCATGGTTGTTGTATCAACTAATCCAACCTAAGACATCACAATCTAATTCAACTTATCGATCTCTAACCACTACATACCTTTTGTAATTGGTGTTGTGACCACAGAGATATAGTGATATAGAATCGAATGAAGAGATATTGTATTGATTGTTGGAATAGTATACTTGCTCGTATAGTTCGTGGTATCATTTATTTTCTTGAAGGCATCATGTCACTATTTTGTTCACCTGCTACTACACCAGCATTAGCACTCGCTGCACAAGAAAAATTATTAGCACATTTTTTAAAACGTAGTGTCTTTGAAGTGAAAGCAACTAGAACACATCATGTGAATTATGTTATTATACGTAGAAAAGATCATCCTGATAATTTCACTACTGATGCGAGTGCTGTTCATAGTGGCGTCCCTTCTATAGAAGATAGTGCCAATAAGGCTGCTTCTTCAGCGATTGCCAAAGCTGGTTCCAAATCAACTGGATATGCTGCTATTTCAACAGATGATATCGAGGCTGTTGTTAGAGATGCACGAGCTCCAAGCACTTCCTCTCAAGATGGAAAAGATTCTGATGATGTCAGGAAGCATCAACCAAGGAAACAAAAGACATTGGTACTAATGCATGGGTTTGGTTTGGGTTTAGGATTTTTCTATGGTAAGTCTCTCTAATGCCGTTACCATCTCGTAATGAAATTCTGAGTGTGGGGGTTCTCTCTCTTCTCTTTAACAGATAACTTTGATGATTTAGCAAGTCACTTCGACCAAGTGATTGCTGTAGATTGGTTGGGAATGGGTTGTAGTTCTCGTATTTCAACTCGTATTACACGATTGTCATTGTTACCATCGCTGTTATTGGGTCAAGGACATGAAGATCGTGCCAAGATAATTGCAGAACAAGTTGCTAACGAATTCATTGAAAGTTTAGATGAAGTACGTGAACAAGAAGGTTTGACTGAGTTTGTTTTAGCAGGACATTCATTGGGTGGTTATCTCTCTGGGAAGTATGCACTGCGATATCCACAATACTTGGAAGGTTTAGTATTAATCTCACCTGCCGGGGTACCAGAACATCCATTACGTGAACATCGTGTTGAAATTGAAGAATTAGATTGGAAAATACGTTTATTACATAGTTTATGGCATTTAAATGTTACACCACAATCACTGATCCGTATTGCAGGGAAATCACGTGGTCCTGAATGGATTGAAACAGCAATCAAACGACGTTTTTCAGGTGTATCATCCGCAACATTAACACGTTGGCAAGAAGAGGAATTGAAGTTATTATCAGACTATCTCTATCATATCACTGCGGCACCTGGTAATGGTGAATATGCATTGAATGCTTTGTTGCAACCAATATTTGTAAAACAAACGGCATTGAATGATCCACCACAAAGAAAAAATCGTCGAAATGATAAAGAATTATTACCAGATGAGATACCACCAATACAAGCACGTCGTACGGGTGTATATGCTCGTGCACCATTAGAAAATGATATTGCAGAGAAATTATCAACTTTACCACGTAAGTTACCTATTTACTTGATATTTGGTGATCACGATTGGTTATACTATCCTGGTGCTGCGAATACTGTGAAAGAATGGACAAGTAAAGGTATTCCATCGGATTTGGAAATTATACGCAATGCTGGTCATCATTTATATCTTGAAAATGCCAAAGAATTGAATGAACAAATTATTGAATGGACAAAAAAGAATGTGATAGGATATGAGAAATAACCGTATCATTTGAATTATGTTGTAGGTATGATAGATATTGTAACTGTAGATTATTTGTTTTCATGTTGATATTGAAGTAGTGGTTAACTATTTTTCTTATTGTATTGTTCGGTAGTAGATCTATGGGTTGAATTACATATGTACGACTCTTTTAATTTAAAAGTATGATTCTGAATACAATATTACTAAACCCAAACCCTTCTACATTAGAGTACTAAGAAATAGCAACTGCACTATACAGAAAGTTACTAATGACACATAGATAAGAAAATACGTACATAATTTCAAAATCGAAGAGTTGTGTGAAGATAAAATTTTCGATATGTTAGATGCGCCAAATAATCACGATGTATTGTCAAGAAGTTGGTGAAATGTACAGCAAGAGGTGATCCAATGTACATCCTGAAAGTCTTGGGATAGAAGAAGAGCCTTCTGCAATGTAACTATTGTGGAAAGAAAAATATATGACAGATAAGAAGAGGAGATAATAATACTATTGATTGGTCATGCACGGGATGGATAACTCAAGTTTGATGTCATCGGACGAGGCAACAAATGCCTCATTTGCAGAAGGATGAGAATTACGCCATAGTTCATAGCGATCACAAAAATATTCGACCACCATTTGGATGGCAGCTTGTCCATGTGGCGGTGGTTCATTAAATACTTCGTGTTTAGCACCTTTACAGATGAATAGACGCTTTTGATCAGGAGGAGTAGCAGCATTCAAGTAAATGTCTTGACTACCTTTTACCAAGGCAAGCATGTCATTCTCTCCGTGAATGCAAAAGAAAGGAATGGAGATCGAAGGGATTTCCTTCTTTACCAGAGTGTTCAATTGCATGAGCTCTTTGGCTGTCTTGTTCCTCACAAATAATGGCCACCGTAATGGGTCACGAAGAATCTCATCGTGGCATTCAGGATTGGAAGTGATTTCTTCTAACGTACATGGGGCTGCCACACCACGAGGATCAATTGCAGCATTAAATGCAGCCATATCAGCTGCAAATGATAGTTGAGACAGTGGGTAAAGGCAAGTAAGTCCGAAAGGACTCGAGGCAGCTGGTCCCGAGACAGTGGGTGCTCCAGATAACACCATAGAGTCGATATTGTTAATCTGAGTCAAGCCTTTTAGTGCAACTAAAACACCCATGGAATGTGCCAATAGAAAGGCAGGGAGATGCTTATATTGATCTTTATGTCTCATTGTGTTAACAAAGAATATAAAATCATTGACAAGCGTTTCATAACTTTCAAGTTGCTCACGGTCTCCATCACTCTTTCCATGACAAACGTGGTCCATTCCCAGTACGGCAAAGCCTTTTACAACTAGAGCACTGGAAATACGATAGTGACAGGCGGCATATTCTCCCATACCATGTGATAAGAATACAACCGCTTTGATTTCACTCTTTTCTAACGGTAACCAAATGGCGATATTACGCTTTGTTTTGTCAGGCATGGTCATGGTATCTTCTCTAAATTGGAGAGATGGGTCATGGCATTTCGCGATGACATCCACTGGATCATATACGTTTGAAGAGGACCCGCATCCCATTTTTGGAAGGAGAGATAGTCGAATTTCTTTGTTGGTTCAAAACATAATCTGCTTGATATTTCCTCGTCGTCTTCAACAATCTGCCTGCTGCTCTGCTGCGGCGCTCTGCTGGCGTGCTGCCGCCGCAGCGCCGCCTGTGTGGCGCCGGCGGGTGAAACGGTTGGACATATGGAGAAGAACCCAGAACAGAACATTGAGTTGGCGCTATTCCATATTTATTCCATATTCTCTACAAGACGTCACCATGATATCAAAACCTATGACGTGGGGGAGGTGTATTGTAGTCGTTTCACTTCATCTGTTTTTATGCTTTATATTACTTAGGCCTTACCATCTTTTATTTAACGCGCTGCTGCTAAGCAAACCTGCACTGCACCATTTTACTTTTATGTAATTGTTCTCCTTTATATTTCATGTCACTCAGCTTCTTATATCGCTAACTGCTTTTCATCATTGCTTTCCTTTGTAACCGTTGCCAATATAACGACGATCATATAGTATCTTCTGCAACCCATCACCGTTTCAAGATTGTAGCTTCTTACTGATTGCAAAACAGCCTGAATGGTGTTCAATTTTGGATTTCTTGTGAGAAAAAAGTATACCATATATTGAAGATTTCACTGTGCTTGATGATCTCATGTTTATATTGATCATTCCCAGCTGTCATGTCCATTTTAAGGCTGAGAATGCAGTGTTGTTTGCGGTGATGTCATTTTATGATTGATGTTCGATAGAACATTGGTTGCGTCATGCAGTTTCTTGAAATCAGATTTATTTCTTTTCTTTAAAGCAATGTTTACTTCTGATTGTATATCACTCATTTAGATAGATAAATTTGTTATTTAGGTATTAAATAAACGACTGTTATGGAACTATTTGACCGACCAACCGACCATCACAACTTGACTTTTGATAGGGGATATCTACTACGATTTGAAAAATAATTCATATATAAAATTACCAATCGTCGTAGAAAAATTTTCAAATCATAGTATCGTCTGTTACAGGATTCTATGATTTGCATATATTACAAATATAACATTACAAATCACAGTATCTGTTGATTTGAACTGGTCTGCTTCTACATGTTAACAATATTTGCTAAGAGTAAATCTTCCTCAAACTTAGTTAGTAAACTATCACTCATTGCCCATGAATCAATTACATATAATGGAATACCACTTAAACCGACAGTTTTTAAATTGCGATCCAAATCTGCTTTGATTTCTGCAACTAAAGAATTCTTCACTTCAGTTTTGTCGGTGTTCTATGTAACCATTATTAAACCCTGATCATTTCACAGTTTTAAACGCTTACTGGTGTACGTCGAACACGTGCAGTTAATGCTTGGTTAGTCATATTTCGGACAACAATAATCTTGATTCCTGCATTTGATGCCTCTTTTGCAATATAAAGATCATTTTCGGTGAGTGCTTGCCTAAAGAAGGGATTAAGTTATATTCTATATTAAGCTGCTAATATTGACCAATAACACACCCGCACAAAACAATCAGACACGTGAATGCCAATACTCCTTTGTTGTCAATATAATTGCTGATTGGATGCTGAGCTGTTCCTGCCCCAGGAAGATCCCACCATACTAATCTAACAGAGTTAGGATGTGGGTACTTAGTTGGAACCATCGTAGTTTCGAGTTCTCCAACTGCTGCTGCTCCAGTATCTGCATCGCCAATTCCACGCATAGCATTAATGAAAGACGATTTTCCTACAATCTCAATCCTTCAATTCAGTTAGATTATTGAAGTTGAACGAAACGAACCTTGACCACGTTGGCCTGTAACGGCCACATTTACCAGCGAGCGATTCAAACCGAGTCTTGATGCTGCATTATTGATCAATTGTGCTCGTTGATCAACCACACGATATACAGTTGGTGGCGGACCTGATGACTTGGAGCTTGATCCACCCATTGTTGTTGAGCTTCTGCTGCTTGAATTTCTTTAATTTATGTTGTTGTGCCAAGTAAGAACATGACGAAGAGTTAATTAAATAAACGAGAAGCAGCCTCTTATTTATTTCCGTTGTTCAAAATCTATAGTTGAGAAATATGATTGCGAGTATATACCTTGTCAAAATATAATCGTGAGGCCTAAAGCAAACCGCTTACAGCAGAGCAGCAGGCTATGCTTTTTGGCGCTCCCAACAATAATACCAACTAACTAAGGCGCATGATGGCAGCCTGGGCGGGCAGAAAGTCCACAAATAACTGACCATTAACCATAATTCAATTCAAAGCTGGTAACATTGCCAATCGAAAATATGGGTGGATTTTTAGCCGTCGCTGTTCCAATTATTGTCACTATCATCAAGGCTTTTGATCGCTTGGAGCCCAACAGGCCCACACCAACGGTTCAACACCTTACTGTCGATGAACGTGTAGGTCTTATTGCAAAAGCCAAAACAAGATTGGGTATGGATCTTACAAAGTTTAACTTTGGTTTAACGGGTCAAACAAGAACAGGTACAGTAAAACCAAAGGATATTGATATGTGTATTGAATAACGGTTTAATTAACTAGGGAAATCTTCGTTGGTCAATGCTTTACGAGGAATTGACGATGGTGCACCAGGTGCAGCAAAAGTGGGAGAGGTTGAAACCACAATGGAAGTAACTCGTTTTATTCATCCAAATAATCCATTTTTTCACATTTGGGATATTCCTGGTGTTGGTACCGCCACTCATCCGGTTGCAACATATTTTGACGATAAGTGTTTGTTGGGATTTGATTGTCTTCTGGTTGTGTATGATCAAGCTGTCACTGAAAATGATTTATATATTGCAAGAGAAGCTGTCAATGCTGGCATTCCAGTTTTAGTTGTTCGAAATAAAGCTAATGTTGCTCTTGAAGCTCGTCGTAGACGTGATCGTAATTTGGTAAGTGCAAACTTTGAATTATGTAGAATTAGTATTTACTTGTTTAAATGTAGCCAGAGGCAACTGTCCGTGCACAGTTGATTGATGAAATTAAGAGTAATATGCGTTCCAATTTAGCAACAAAGGGTCTTCAAGATCTTCCTATATTTGTTGTAAGTGCATGGGACTTTATGCAAAATCAATTTGAAGAACAAGCCTTATTACAAGCCTTGTTAGAAATTTCTCGTCGCCGAGTTTAATTATAGAAGTATATTTTATCATATTTTTCTTATTTAATTTTCTTATTTAAGCTTATTGCCAAACACATTGAATGCAAATTCAAGAGTTTTATATTATACTGTAACTTAAATTGAAATACATTAGTAGCGTATTACGAAACAAATTATTACAACTCATACATCGTAAATAAGCCTCAAAATGAATATTTATAATGGTACTTTGGCCTTTGCGATGTCAAGTCCAAAATAGCAGTGCACTAATAACCACCGTTGTTGCAATTGTGGTTGTTAGAGTTATCGCGAGATGACATTAGTAGAGAGCATAAATCATTTCACACGTCATTTACCCATGATGCAAGAAAGTGAGACTTCGATTCAAATTACCATTTAGTTCGACGAATCACACATACTAAAACTATATTTTACAAACCAAGAGTTTAATACAAGCAATAGTCCAAACCTATAATACAGTGGTCGACGACATAAGCAGTATGGAGAAAAGGATTAATTATATATGTACATCTGAACACGGGGGCGTATTACGACTGTGGACTGTCAAGTCGATATTGCATTACAATCCAAGTATCAAGTCTTCTAACTTTGGTGATAACCGAAATGCCTCAATCTCTAATCGTTCTGATCTATCAACATCAGTGAAAAAACATTCTCTTGCTTGCATATATTTCTTCATCGCTTCACGATCTGTTTCTTGTTCGATTGATTCCTTTCGATAATACATCATTTCGGATCGAATAAAGTATTTATGATGATCTGTATTTACTAATCCCTCGTGTTCAAGAGACTGATGGAATATAACAAATCTACCTCTCCGTGGAGTTACATCAACATATTTTCCAGTTACTATCGTTGTGTGAGAATTACCATCACTCTCCATTGCAGATCCAGTGCAATCACTACTAGGACGATAATAGAACCTTGTATCCCCATCACTATCATTTAAATACACTAAAACCGTATATATACTGCGATAATCGATAGACTTCACATAACTACCATCGAAATGCTTCGGCAACTTACTGTTCAAATCACCTTTCACTAATCTCCAAGCCGGATTGATCAGATCCAGTTCCCAGCATTCTGTTGGGTTATTTCCCGCTCCATCATCTATTGTACGCATCAGTCGACAATTCTTTTTTCCTGTCGATAATGAGATCGGTAAATATTCGTGAACTCTTTCCACAAAGAGTTTGGACAATTCTTCACAGTTTATTATCAGCTTTTTTCTATTAAAATTACCTTGACGTATTTGTTCGTAGTTATTTATGAATTGAATCATATTAGCACATTCTTCTGATGTCAAGACATTGTCAAGAATTACCATCATAGGGCTATCGTTAATGATTGGTACGACAGTTTCTTCGAAACGACGCAATTGCTCTGGCAGCAAAGATGTAAGAGGGACAAAGTTGTCACTCTCTTTGATTTCAGGATCATATGTCTGCATGCTGTATGATGAGGATTATCAGCCACTGCAAGATGTGATGCTGTCAACAAAAAATAAATGGCTGTTTCCCAACCCAATCGCGAATGCATGCTCGTCTCTATTGGCGCATGCGTCGCTACTGCCTGCTGTGCGCCTGCTGGCGAAGCGCGGCAGCAGGCGCAGCTGCTGTTTTATTACAGTACATTATGGTTCAATTAAAAGGGGGTTGTGCGCTTGTTGTGATCATTTATGGTTTCCTACTAGCAAACTTGGGTAAGCATCAAGACAAAAAGAGATAATAAGTTAACTTTATGTAAAACCATTGACTACACATCAAACTTCACAACACGATCATGATCTCTTTTTCCTTTCATCTTCTGTTTCTGTTTAGTACTCGATAAAAGTGCTTTTGGTAATAATTTTGATGGTGAAGTAGGTCGTGTAGGTGTCTTGACAGGAGTATTACATTGAGATAATTCACGGCGATAAATTGATGGACTGACCATTTTGTTAATTTCAAATCCTTGGCAATAAATGAGCAGTACCAGTCTCGAGTATCGCATTTGGTAAGATTTCAGGTGGTTTAACTACAGAACGTCGAGTATGATCGAGTACAATATTTAAACCACCATTAGGAAGATGTCGATGATGTTGATATGTCGTGCGATCCAATTCTCCTAATTTAGGCACATTTCGACCAATTTTCATTTTTAATGCTAAATCAGCACGACGTTGAGCTTCATCTTGTTTAGAATCTTGTCCACCACCATTACTAGCACCATTTTCTTCATCTTCATCTGTACCAAGATAGATTTTATAACGTGTTTTTGCTACTTTATTTCGCCAAAAGCGCTTTTCCATAACATATTGTCGGAAATTGTATTCACTTACTCCTGGACAAAACATCACTTTCAACCATATTAAGAATGGAACATAGAGAGGAATAGCAATCCATATCATCTTCATATTCTTATGAAAAGAATCAAAGATTACAGTCTCTGCCATACCCCAAAGAGTCAACATGATGGAAATAACACTGCAAACCGAACAACATACAAAATATCTCCATTTCTTAACTTGTAAGTTTTGATCAAGTTTAATCGCATGAATTTATTCTTCAGCAACATCCAGAATCATATCACGTTCTTTGCGCTTGTCGGGATCATCAATATATTTTTCATCTTTGTTGGCAACAATGGGTGGAACTTTATTAGCACTGGATGGGGTACCATCTTCAGAGAAATGTTCATAATAGAGTCGAGTGAACATTGTTCAACGACCAAGTATGCTTAGGACACAATAAACTAACTATGGGAGTAATAATAAATAAATACACAATAAACTACAAAGAAGAGGGACCAGAAGGGAGAACCACAATGACTAGAGAAATCGATAAATAAACTACAACACTCTATTTATTAATATGACACAATCACAATATATGAGGAGCTATTCACAATACAAAAATACTGGACGTTATTTTATATGAAAAAAATACAAAGCTTAGACAATACTTACTATTTTATGAGAAAAAATGCTATATAATACCATGCATGGTATATGGAATATATGATATGAGCAACTACTATTATAGGTGGACACTGAATGATTGACAATCAATTGCAAATATTATTCTTTGCAATAGTCTGGATTATGGCTGTGTATATATTTATTTTTGATTTTAAGTTATAATTAAAATTTATTTGTTGTTCTGTTTCTTGCAACGGCTGTGTTGACGTCAATCGTACCACAGTGAATATATTGATATACCAGCCAATACATGTGAGTGTATTGGCTGAGAGAAAGGTCTGGAACGACGTCACTCGCTATTTTCTCACACACTTACTATTAAAAAATTAGGAGGTGGAAGTAAAAAATAATGAATAATTTAATGAAGAGATAATATACAATAGTAGTCAATAACGAATCGAAGACTATGAACTAGACTAGGGTTGTTTATTGTGATGTGTTAAAGTATGCATTGCATACCAAGTGCACTAAGTATACATGCAAAAGAGAGAAGAATTGTCTCAATGAATGTATTTTTATGCAGGAATGCGGAATGTTGTGGGGCAAGTCTGGATTGTGAGGTGGAAGTTAAATAATGGCAATACCTATTGTATCAATATGGATATTCTGCTCACTATTCCCAGATCCTCGTCCCTAATTTATTTTTTGGCGAAATGGAATAGAGAGCATAAAAGTGATGTGTGGTATTTTGCCACAGAGAAACTCTAAACTCTAGTTCATTAATATTGTACTATATGTATAATACCCTTTATGCGGGGCATAAAATATGTCGCTGCGCGCCATTGTACCTTGCAGGAAAAGCTCAAAAACCAAGTAGCGATGGTTAAGAGTCCAAGTAGAATATATGTACCTGAAGAGCAGCTAACGTGTAGCGGGCAAGTATTCTTTGTACGCCCTGCTGGCCGCACCAGCATAGTTATGTGTGGGAAACAGCAGCGAGGTTAGCGGTGGGCGGCCCACAGTCTGCTGCTGCGCCTGCGGCCGGCGGCTGCGTCTTGTTGCCGCCTGCCTCCCGCAGCAAACAATAATATTTTCAGATTTTTATAAGCGATATAATTTATGCACATTCAAGATATTAGTTCGGGAAATCAACGAAAAAATCGTGTGGCAATTTTAGATATTCGGATATAAAATGGAATTCAACACTTAAAACTGCAATGGGTTTTTCGAATAGGCCACTACCAGAAACAAAAATTGCACTAGACTGCTGGTAGGCACAAAAAATGAATTCTCTTCAGGCAGAATCCACTGTGTCAAGAGGATTTATTTTGACACCCACGACGCGAAAAACTCGGCTCCAACCTTAACAAAGTCTCAAGTGCAAGATCTTGTGATGAAACGCAACCAGGACAACCAAACGGCCGATTTGGTACCAATTTGAAAATGGTAATTTCCAAGGATTTGTACGAGTCTTGATGAAAATGCACACGTTCTCTTGTCTAACACATTGAACCTATTTAGAAACGAAATTGGTAACCAAGAATAGGATGCGAAACGTTGCTGACCAGTCAATAATTGCACCTATCTACAACAATAAAATTATAATTTTACAGTCTTTTGCAAAAAGCGATCTGAATACTGCATGGTTTTGAAATCTGACAACAGAACTAGATGTAAAATTATAATAAAAACATAGAAATGTAAAATTGCCACACGATTTTTGCTTTTCCATTGCACATTCCAATCTAAAGGCTACTGTTTTTTTGCATGCATTCCAAATTTGGTTTGGCTTTTTTATAGTTATTTCACGCCCGAAAACTGATTCTTAACAAACGCACGACGAACATATTCGTTGGATGTGACCTGCAAGAGGGCACAGCAGTCAACGAAGGCGGTGCCGCGGCCAACTCTGTCTGCTGAACTGCTGCCGGCTATCGCCGGCCTGGTGGCGGAGCGCGCTGCGCGCGCGTGTACATGAGCTAAATAACGCTCTGGGAGCTCCATAATAGTAATAGATACTTTATTATAAGCAGCAGATTGATTGGTAATTCCTAATTCCAAATTGCTCATCGACGAAAAATTCCAAATTTGGAGTTCTTCATGCAAAGTTATGCTCAACAACAAACAACAAGGTAAGTATAGCATATTTAAGGATGTCAATATATGGAAATATTATAGTAATATAAGATGAATGAACACATCGATGAAAACAATTTGACTTACGCATTGGAGTGTGAAGCGCTAGAGTTGAGCGGCATGTCTCGAATGGAAGCTTTTGGAATTGATGATAACAATATTGGTTCCAAGTATGAGGATCATGTGTTCATCAACTTGGCAAGCATCTTTTATGAAAAGGTTTATGAAACGGATAGTGTCTTAAGGTGTGCATAACTTAGTGTTTGAACCGTACGTAGTTCAATCGGCCTCATTATTAACAGACATCTGTTCAAGCAGGAAAAGGAAGAAAATATACAGAATTTTGCTGAATTTTTGCAGCAACGTTTGGGTGGTCCTGCCTATTACAGCAATAGACAAGGCCTAACCTCTATTGTTGCAAGGCATTTAGAATTTCCAATAACCAATGAATTAGCTGAGCAATGGTTGATTTATATGGAGGAGGCGCTTGAACATGTTCGGAAAGAAATTAACTTAGAAGATAGGAAAATCATCATGCGATTTTTTAGATTTTCTGCATTTTATTTCGTTGTTGCCTGCAAGTACCATAAGAAAGTTAGAGATATGGGAAGTCTGTTTTGATGAAGCGGGTTGATGTGGAGTTTTACAATTGGTCTATATACACGATAGTCACAATAGGACCCTCTCATTCTCGACAGTAATTCATAACCACAATAACCCATTAAGCTTTGGAAACTCATGTCTTAAGTTTTACTATTACACATGTTATGTCATCGATCATAGGAGAAAGCTTTTCCCATCGACTCCTCGCAAATTTGCACAAAGCGCTTGAAGCTTCAAGGGGATTCCAATTTGGAGACCGTACGACGAAGTTGTGAATCATTTGTACTGCATGATTATTATCCACCACATCCCACACTCCATCAGTGGCAAGGATAATGAACTCATCATTATCATCAACCATATGTTCAATGACTTCTGGTTCTGAACTAACACCAAATTTGTGAACTACTGCATCACCCAATGATCTACTCATAGCCAATCCAAGTGTTTCACCTCTGTGTTGATACCAAACTCGACAAGGACCAACTGGCATGCTCACTGGGCCACGATTTCCCTGATTTACCAGAACTTGACGACATCCAAGATGACCACCACAGCTTAGAATCCTTTTACGTTCTTCAGGTTTGTCAGGCTTGTGGTCATTTGATAGGGGATGTGCGGTAATGGCACCATTTTGAGTTCTCCTACCCAGCACCGCTCGCGAATCACCACAATTGTACACAATTATCTTATTACTTTGTACAACAGCCACAACACATGTGGCACCACTACATCGAACATCTATGTCACTTGCAGTTAGGTCATTATGCATCATGTTGAAAGCTAAATCCATTTTTATGTTGGTTGAAAGTATAAAATGTGGGAAGTTTTCTCTGCATCGTCGTGAAACTAAGTGACCATTTTCTCCATGGCCATCCAAAACACCATATATTCGGGTATCTTTAGCGTCAAAATTTTCCATCACAAGAAAGTTATCTTGATTTATCCAGTTCGGATTTCCAGGTTTTAAACCTCTAATTGAAGTTACAGATGCATAGTTATGCTCCTCTGTTACGATAAAATTATTTGTATCAGCTTTCCCAGAATGGGAAATAGTTGCGGAAAGAGTTGTCAACAAACCTGCTTGGGCGAGTCCACTTCGTTTCGGAGGCAAGGATGAGCCACTGGTATTAGTATTGCTTGAATTTCCAATTTGTGGAAAATAAGCACCATTCGAATTTTCCGGAGGCGATGAAGTTGACCCAAGCGTTTTCCCCAAAGGGGCAGGAGACTCCCCTGTAGCATTTGCATAAGTTTCAACATATTTACCTGTTCTTCGATTGGCTCCTCGCTGGCCACTGGATTGTCGCGATGAACTTCTGTGTTTTTTTGGCATCCCAAGAATTTCTTTTGAAGCACCCGATCTGGGTGAATTCATGACTGCATTGGCTGTGGTTGGTGTAGTTGTGAAACTAGTGGATGGCGTAGCGTTATTAGTTCGATTCAAGCTCATCTAAAACAGAATTCTTATTGAATTTATGCTATACCATATATATAGACAAAATACCTGCGGAATCTTTAAATTTGGTAACTCCGTTGAAAAGGATTGATCCGCTCCATTCCTAGTATATCCGTGATGACCAGTGCCTCCTTTGGATTTTTCTTCATTGGCTTTTGCATCCATCTCTTCATAAGAGGCGTTAGCATGGTAAGGATTACCATATTTTGGTCGCTGCTTTGACCTCTGAGCCTCCCACGTAGATTGTAGGGATGCAGTGAGCATAGCCGAATAATTACCGATCGAGATATCAACGATAGGCTAATGGTGCAGGGAAATATAATTAACAACACAGAATCTAATTGTATGGAAACATTTAACAAGTTAGGATGTCATATATATCTTTTGTACACATTTTTGGACATTTTGTGTCCGTTGTTGTGCTGCATATTCCAACCGTTTCGAATTGTTCATTACATTATTTCACCGATATTAAACTATATATATACTTCTGAGCACCTACAGTATGTTCGTACATAAAAGAATATAGCACTGTAATAAAACTTTCTATAAACAATAAACCTTCACTCCAATTTAGAGAGCCTGTTTTTCCTTCTCCAAAGACTTGACCATATCGACCAACCGCTCATTAACATAGCGTTGATCATTTAACTCCGTAATAGCCCGCTTTAAATTTTTATTAGTCATGTCCAAATCAATTTGAAGTTGTCTGTTCAGCTCTTTTTCGTAAGAATAATAATTCAAAACCGCATCATTTCGTCCATTGAAATGCCTGATCAACTCTTCTGCGACCACTCGAGTATGATTCAAGCAGCCTTCAATATCGTTATTTCTAAGTTTTGTAGCCTTCAACTCGTTTGTAACAGCCCGTAACTTCAAATCAGCCCGCTTCATTTCCAACAAATCCTTCTCCAACTTTACAGAATCACCGCGACGAATCCTACGAACTTTGCAACTTAACTCCAATGCAGCACGTGTTACATCCGCACTCAAACTTGTTGGTGCCAAAGTGAATATGATAAGTGCTCGTGCATCGTGGCCAAGTGCACCTTGAAATAATGAAGTTAACGGAGAAGAAGTGAAGGGGATTGTTTCTTTTTTTGATTCCATGGCTTCCAATACTTTTTCAAACGCTACTACATTATTATCTTTTCTGCCACGGATCGGTTCGTCACTTGACGGCAGTTCTGCCAACCACAATCGACATTGAATTGGAGGCTCCTGTGCTAAAAACTTCACACTCAACCCGATCTCAACAATTATTGACGTCGTTGCTTGGCGTGCTGGAAAGTCTGGACGCTTCATCGCCGACTGCATTGTGCTAGCTAGGATTTGTAGAGCGTCATGTACATCCTTAACCTCTCTATACTGTAGTCCTGATACCACCACATAATTATCCTTGAATTTAATTTGTCCCGCCAAGTTTCGTTTGGAATTTTCACCAAGTAAATCATAAACCTTGTCATCAAAGACTTCCATGATCGACATAGTTACAGTGTAATCAAAGTCCAGGTCTTGATATGCATCGGCTGCACCATGTCTGCGCGGAGTACTTTTCTTTATCAACAGAGAATTTTTCTGAAAATCCAACAATTCAAATATCTTGTGCAAGCTGCGATATGAGATTCCCAAATGAGATCCGAACCCATGCATTGTGAAAGATTTACCACTTTCTTTTCCCCCATAAACAAAGATCGATGAATGCTGCACAACACTCGGTGTCGTGGCGTAATCCACAAGATTGTGAATGGAGGGAACAACACTGGCGATCAATGGTTCTATATCCTGGAAAAC
>JACCEA011198937.1_pt1 | contig 17644 bp, 10 predicted proteins | sample 7449851 | NCBI WGS metagenome assembly JACCEA01 (sample SAMN15323453, study PRJNA562643) | freshwater metagenome | isolation source: river surface water | place: USA:Blue River Watershed | collected 2017-08-18
CACCGCTGCATCATTTTTGATGTAGCCCGCCAATATTTGTTTTGAAAGTTCATTCAAAATCAGACGCTGAATGGTGCGCTTCAGTGGCCGTGCACCGAAATTGGCGTCAAAGCCCACCTCACCCAAGAAATCAAGCACCTCGGTAGTCGCTTCAATTTGGATGTTCGAATCCGCGAGTCGCTTCTGAATCTCTCTCCATTGAATGTCCACGATTTTGCGGATGACCTGCTTGTTGAGTGGTTCAAAAAGAATTGTTTCATCGATTCGATTCAAGAATTCCGGACGAACGGACTTTTTAAGTAAGTCAAACACTTCCGTCTTGGTCTTCTCCAGCACTTCTTCTCGATTCCAATCCTCCATTTCCGCAAATCGCTCCTGAATTAAGTGCGAACCGATGTTGGTAGTCAGAATGATGATCGTATTCTTAAAGTTGGCCAAACGACCCTTATTATCAGTCAGTCGCCCATCGTCTAGCACCTGAAGGAGGATATTGAACACATCCGGGTGCGCTTTTTCGATCTCATCGAGAAGGATCACAGAATAGGGCTTTCTACGAACAGCTTCAGTCAATTGTCCCCCTTCGTCGTAACCCACATAGCCTGGAGGTGCTCCCACCAGTCGGCTTACCGCATGCCGCTCTTGGTATTCCGACATGTCGATACGGACCATGGCATTTTCATCGTTAAAGAGGTACTCCGCAAGGGCTTTGGCCAGTTCGGTTTTACCCACCCCGGTAGTTCCCATAAAGATGAAACTTCCGATGGGGCGTCTTGGATCCTGCAATCCAGCTCTACTTCTACGCACCGCATCAGAAAGTGCCACGATGGCCTCTTGCTGTCCGGCTACACGTCGACCCAACTCGTCCTCCAGGTGGAGTAATTTTTCCCGTTCAGATTGGATCATTTTACTCAATGGAATTCCCGTCCACTTGGACACCACCGAAGCAATGTCTTCTTGGTCTACCTCTTCCTTGAGTAAAGGAGAGCCTGCCTGCATGTCTGCCAATTGGGATTTGAAGGACTCTAATTTTTTCTCCGCTTCCCCAATCTTCCCGTAACGGATCTCAGCTACTTTCCCAAAGTCTCCTGCTCGTTCGGCTTGTTCAGCCTCCAACTTGAGTTTTTCGATGCCTTCTTTTTCGCGTTGAATACCTGTGATCACCGCTTTTTCACTCTCCCACTTGGCCTTCACAGACTGCCTTTTCTCCCCTAGTTCAGCAATCTCTTTGCTCAAGATTACCTCCTTGTCCTTGTTATTCTCACGTCGGATAGCCTCCCGCTCAATTTCGAGTTGCATGATCCGGCGGTTCAACTCATCCAGTTCCTGGGGTAAAGAATCAATTTCCATACGCAACTTGGCTGCTGCCTCATCCATCAAATCAATGGCCTTATCTGGCAAAAAGCGGTCACTAATGTAGCGCTGCGAAAGTTCCACTGCGGCAATTACCGCATCGTCCTTGATACGAACCCCATGGTGCAACTCGTACTTGTCTTTAATTCCTCTCAGGATGGAAATCGCATCTGCCGCATCAGGCTCGTCCACGATCACCGCCTGGAAGCGGCGCTCCAAGGCCTTGTCCTTTTCGATGTACTTCTGGTATTCTTTCAGAGTGGTCGCTCCGATGGCATGCAATTCCCCACGTGCCAATGCTGGCTTAAGCAGGTTAGCTGCATCCATGGCGCCTTCTCCTCCACCTCCTGCACCGATGAGTGTATGGATCTCGTCAATAAACAGGATGATTTCTCCTTCGGCATCGGTCACTTCTTTGATCACCGACTTGAGACGCTCCTCAAATTCCCCCTTGTATTTGGCACCTGCTACGAGCAAGCCCATGTCTAGAGAAATGAGCGTCTTGGACTTCAAATTTTCCGGGACATCCCCAGAAACGATGCGCTGCGCCAATCCTTCGACGATGGCCGTCTTCCCCACCCCTGGTTCACCCAAGAGAATCGGGTTGTTTTTGGTTCGGCGAGCCAGAATCTGCAACACTCGTCTGATCTCTTCGTCACGACCAATCACGGGATCAATCTTCCCTTTCTTGGCCATTTCATTGAGGTTCTTGGAGTATTTTTCCAAGGCTCGGTAGGTACTCTCTGCGTTTGGATCGGTCACTTTTGTTCCTTTTCTAAGTTGGTTAATCGCTTCTAAGAGCGCTTTTTCAGTAATTCCTTGATTCTTCAATAGCTGAGCCACGGTATCGTTCCCAGCCAATACTGCCAAGAGCAGGTGCTCGATGGCCACATAAGCATCTCCAAAAGTCTTCAAATAGTCCTTTGCTTTGGTCAGTGCCTGAGTGGCAGCAGCAGACAAATAGGGCTGCGCATTCCCTCCACTTACTTTGGGAAGTTTTTGAAGTTCTGCCTCTAGCTTCTGGCTGAGTAGTTGCTGGCTAGCACCCAGCTTTTGTAACAGAAATTGAGAGACATTTTCATCCTCCAAAAATATCCCCTTTAGCAGGTGGGCCGTCTCAATCGATGGACTTCCTGCAGCTGCTGCGAGTTCAGCTGCCTTTTGAATCGCCTCCTGAGATTTGGTAGTAAACTGCTTAAAATCCATATGCTGGTTTGGTTTAGTTTTCCTTGCTTTCGCTTTGGACCTTTCAGCAAAATGACCACCAAACTAATTTTTCGGCCATTCTGTCTTGAAGTCACAAAAAATTGACTTAAATCATGAATTTTTGGCAGAAAAATAAGATAAAACAAGCCAGTTCTTCATAAAATTGGCGTCATGTACGAGGTCATTTATGTTGAAAAAATAACCCAAACGGTACCTATCTAGAACGACAACCTGATTGGTTAAGCAGACAAATTGGTTCATCTCACGAACAATCAAACGAAAACCTGAACTATTCGGCCAACATTTCGCTTTCTAATTATACACTTCCTTTTCCAATCGGTAGAATCAGAAAGAATCGATTGGGTCTTCTAGACCCATTCAATCCTGATAGGCAAGTAGGGAAGAACTTCTAGCCCCCATTTGACCGCTTATGGAATTCGTGGACCAAAATGAGGGTTTAAATCCAATTTTAGGTTTCAAATCCCTTACCTTCACTTACGCTTTCAACCTAGAAAATACATCCAAAAGATGAACGCTAAAGAAATCAATTACGAATTAGAAAAAAACATGGAAGTCATCTCTCAGCTAGATGATTTTGTGGGGCATGCGGTAGATACCGTTCTTGTTGATCCGGAAGATTGCTGGCAGCCTACGGATTTTTTGCCAGATTTTTCCAATCCGGAAGCCCTAGAAGACGTCAAATTGCTTCAGCAGCGTGCCGCAGGTATCCCTGACACCGTATTGACCTCCTTGGTGGGCAACATGATTACCGAAGAGGCATTGCCTTCCTACCAAACCTACTTCAACCTACTTGAGGGAATCAATGTGGAGAAAAGCTTACTCTCCCCCTCTGGCTGGGTGCGCTGGTCCAAAGCTTGGACTGCGGAAGAAAATCGCCACGGTGACCTACTCAATAAGTACCTCTACCTCACAGGAAGAGTGGACATGCGCGTGGTCGAACAAACCATCCACCGCCTGATTACCAACGGATTTGATCCCAAATCAGAATCGGATCCCTACCAAGCGATGATTTACACCTCTTTCCAAGAGCGAGCTACTAAAATTTCCCACGTAAATACGGGCAAACTTGCTGATAAAGCAGGCGACCACTTGCTCTCCAAAATTTGTAAAACCATAGCGGGTGACGAGGCTAGACATGAAAAAGCATACAAGAGCTTTATGTCACGTATCTTCGAAATTGACCCAAGCGGGGCAATCACTGCATTTGAAAAGATGATGCGTAAGCAAATCGTCATGCCTGCCGCCTTAATGGGCGAAGGAGGAAGTCGACCTAGCATCTACAAAGATTTCTCAGAAATCACTCAAAAAATCGGCGTCTATACTGGCTGGGATTATGCACGCATCATTGAACATTTGGTGGATTACTGGAAAATCGAATCCTTAACGGGCTTGGATGGAGCCGCTGCGAAAGCACAGGAGTATCTTGCTGGCCTAGCCGATCGATACATGCGCTTAGCCGATCGGATCAAAGCCCCCGAAGAAGTCAGCCTGGCCTGGCTCAAATAAATTGAAAGTCCTTCGCTCGAAGGACTTTTTTTTGCATATTTCTGTTCGCTTTCTCCCTCTTCTGAATGAAATACCTCCTGCTTACTCCAATACTTTTAGTTGCTTACCTAAGCAGCTCCTTAGCCCAAAGCCTTCAAGTGAATTCCGCGCGACTCCAACAATCGCTCAGCACCCTGGCTACCTATGGTAAAAATGATAAGGGTGGCTCAGATCGGGTGGCCTATTCCGTTCATGACGTTGCTGCAAGACCTTATGTCAAGGAGCTACTTACTGCTGCGGGTCTAGAAGTAAGCGTAGACTTCGCCGGCAATATCATCGGGCGAAAAGCCGGTAAAAACCCTACCCTAAAGCCCATCAGCTTAGGGTCCCACATCGATGAAGTTCCCAATGGAGGGGATTACGATGGACCCGTGGGGGTATTGGGGGCCATAGAAGTCGTCAGAACACTGAAGGAAGCCGGCATACAGACGGAACATCCTCTGGAGGTCATCATCTTTACCAATGAGGAGGGCGGAGTCATTGGCAGTAGAGCCCTGGTTGGAGGGCTAAGTACTCAAGCACTCCAAGGGCAAAGCAATGCTGGGGTAACCCATGCCGAAGGAATCCGCTTGCTGGGAGGAGATCCCAGCCAAATTGCAAGAGTTGCTCGCCCAAAGGGAGCGATCGCAGCCTTTCTTGAACTGCACATCGAACAGGGAGGAAATTTGGATACCGAAAAATTGGATATTGGCGTAGTCGAGGGGATTGTCGCCATCGAATGGTGGGAATTTACCTTCAAGGGCAAGGCCAACCATGCGGGCACCACCCCCATGAATGCACGTAAAGACCCCATGCTCCCCGCAGCACGTTTTACCCTTGCTGTGAATGAAGTGATCACACGAGACGAAGGGCGGCAAGTGGGCACGGTAGGGAAAATTCAAGCCTTTCCGGGAGCAGGCAATGTGATCCCCGGAGAAGTGAAACTCAACCTAGAAATCCGAGATCTGTCTTCAGAAAAAATCTGGAAATTGTATGCAGAATTGGAAGAAATCGCCAAGCAGCTAGCCCAAGAAAGTGGGACAACCTTGGAGATCAAACACATTGAAGTGGCCAGCAAACCGGCATTAGCGGATCCCATGATCCGAGAAGTGATTGGCGCACAGTCCAAAAAATTAGGCTACACTACCAAAAGCCTCCCAAGTGGAGCAGGACATGACGCGCAAGAAATGGCTCGAATTGCACCCATGGGCATGATTTTTATCCCAAGCAAGGACGGAATTAGCCATGCCCCCGAAGAATATTCCAGCCCAGAAGCCATCGCCAAAGGAGCCAATGTTCTGCTTCACACGCTACTGGAGCTCGATAAGCGACTCTCCAAAAAATAATCAACTATCGATGATGTCCTGGGAAATGAGGCGGTAAATCTCCGCCAGCTGTTCGTTGTACCCCAAAAAATGATGATGGGATTCCAGTGTTTCGTAATCCTCCCGAATGGCAGGACCCGTTTGGGCCTTCTTAGCTCCGAGTTGTAAATTTTTGGAAATCGATTCTATAATCAAAGGCTTCAAAATTTCTCGATCAAGCCCCTGACGGTGGAGAATCTCTTCGGCAATTCGCAGCATGTGATTCGTAAAATTACTTGCAAAGACAGCCGCTACATGAACTGCCTGCCGGTCTTTGTGTCGTAGCGTAAACACCAAAGGTGAAAGACTTTTGGCTACCTTTTTAAGACGCTGCAAAGTGCCCTCATCCTCAGACTCTAGAAGAAAGGGGACCTCTTCAAAATCGACTTTTTTACCTTTGGTAAAGGATTGCAAGGGGTAAAATACCCCCACATAACTTGCAGAACTCTGAGCCAACACTTCCATGGGCATCGCTCCAGACGTATGCACCAAGATGCTTCCCTCGGGTAAAATCACCTGATCTGCCACCTCCGCAAGTGCATCGTCCTTGATAGCAAGAATAAATAGCTCCGCCTTACTTTCCGAAAAATCCAACTCATCTTTTGGAACCGCATTGTACACGCGTTCGGTAATCTCCTCGGCTTTTCGAATATCACGCGCATACACTTCCGTCAATTCATGACCCGCGTTTTCCAATGCTGGAGCTAAATTCCAAGCCAAATTACCTGCACCAAGGATTGCTATTTTCAACTTCATGAAGAAATTAAGTCAATTTTTAGGAAAAGAAAAAGCCATCTTCTTGGGGGAAAATGGCTTTTTGAAAGTACTTGAAGCAATTAGATATGCAAGGCACGGTTGGCAGTAGCCGCCAAACAAGCTTCTTTGAATACCTCGGTGTAAGTTGGGTGTGCATGGGACATGCGTGCTATGTCTTCTGCTGAGGCACGAAACTCCATCGCTACCACCGCTTCGGCAATCATGTCGGCTGTACGTGGACCTATCATGTGCACTCCTAAGATTTCGTCAGTTGTGGCATCCGCAAGGACCTTCACGAGTCCATCGGTATCCATGGAAGCACGAGCTCTGCCAGAAGCGAGGAAAGGAAACTTACCTACCTTGTAAGCTCTGCCCTGCTCCTTCAATTGTTCTTCAGTGTAGCCTACAGCCGCTACCTCAGGCCAAGTATATACGACACCTGGAATCAAAAGGTAGTTGATGTGCGGCTTTTGTCCAGCGATGGTTTCGGCCACAAAAACGCCTTCCTCCTCAGCCTTATGCGCAAGCATGGCTCCTTTGACCACATCTCCAATGGCATAGATATGTGGTACGGAAGTTTGCAAGTGGTCATTCACTTGGATTTGACCTCGATCGGTCAGCACTACCCCGGCAGCAGCGGCATTGAGGCCTTCCGTGTAGGGCTTTCTACCGATGGATACAAGCACATAATCCCCTTTGATCTCCACGGTTTCCCCCTTGCTATTTTCAGCTTTGACCACAGCCTCTTTACCTAGATTTTCTACACCGGTTACCTTGTGTTGAAGGTAAAACTCAAAGCCTAGCTTCTTCAGGGACTTTTGCAGCTCCTTGCCCAAGGTCTTATCCATTGTAGGGATGATGGAATCCATGTATTCTACCACAGACACTTTAGCTCCTAGGCGAGCATAGACAGAGCCCAATTCCATACCGATTACACCCCCGCCAATGACGATCAGGTGTTTCGGAATTTCCTTCATCTTCAAGGCCTCCGTAGAGGTGATGATTCGCTTTTTGTCGAGGTTGATAAAGGGAAGGCTAGCAGGTTTAGATCCTGTAGCCAGAATGATGTTTTTTCCTTGGATATCCGTAGACGAGCCATCCCCTTTAGTCACCTTGATGGTATGCGCATCCACAAATGAGCCCAAGCCCTGGTGCACATCCACCTTATTTTTCTTCATCAAAAACTGGATACCATCCACATTTTGGGTGACTACCTCGTCCTTGCGGGCGATCATCTGAGGAAGGTTGACCGACAAGCCCTTCAGCGAGATTCCGTGGGTAGTGAAGGTATGGGCAGCATTGTGGTAATGCTCCGAGGAATCTAGTAATGCCTTGGAAGGGATGCAGCCCACATTCAAGCAGGTGCCTCCAAGAGTGGAATATTTCTCTACCAAGGCTGTTTTCATACCCAACTGGGCAGCACGGATAGCGGCTACATAGCCCCCTGGTCCTGATCCGATTACGATTACGTCGTACATTGTATTGTTGTTGTACCATGTACCAGGTACTAAGTACCAAGTACACGCTGGTTAGACATTCAAACTTTTTTTGAGTTTCACGACCATATTTTGGATATGGTCCAACTCGAGTTCTAATTTTTCAACTACTTCCACAGCTACATATCCAAGTCTATTGGAAAGAACCAATTGGGTATGCAATTCGAAAGAAGACCCTAGAGATATCGCCAAGAAGTGATCAAAATCCTTGGTGGTATTTCTCCCTGCCCCCTCCGCAATGGTAGAGGGTATGGAGACCGCACATCGATTCATTTGTGAGACCAAGCCAAACCGCTCATGCGAAGGGAATTTTTCGGTAATCTTATAAATTTCAACTACTAAATCCATGGCCTTCTGCCAAACGGATAAATCCTTGTAACGATGCATTATAGTCTCTTTAGTTTAAAAAATCTTTCTTTTTCAGAATTCAAACGAAATGCTTGGCACAAAGGATATTGTACTTGGTACTTTGTACCATGTACCATGTACCTTATACTTTCTTCCTTAAACCCCAAACATCAACCTTGTTGGGTCTTCGAGCAATTGCTTCACGCGAACTAGGAAGCTCACGGATTCGCGCCCATCAATGATGCGGTGATCGTAGGACAAAGCCAAATACATCATCGGACGAATGACCACTTGCCCATTTACAGCAATTGGACGTTCCACAATGTTGTGCATGCCCAAAATAGCCGATTGCGGTGCATTAATGATCGGAGTAGACATCATGGATCCAAATACCCCACCGTTGGTGATGGTAAAGGTTCCTCCAGTCATCTCCTCAATCGAAAGTTTGTTGTCACGAGCCTTGCCAGCAAGACGCACAATCTCCTTTTCAATTTGATCAAATGAAAGGTTTTCAGCATTTCGGATCACCGGAACGACCAAGCCTTTCGGGGCAGATACCGCTACGGAAATATCACAGAAGTCATTGAAAACAAGTTCGTTGCCATCAATCTGTGCATTGACCGCAGGCCATTCCTGCAAGGCTACACACACTGCTTTGGTAAAGAAGGACATAAATCCTAGTCCTACACCATGCTTTTCCTTGAATTGATCCTTGAATTTGGAACGAAGATCCATGATAGGCTTCATGTTGACCTCATTGAAGGTAGTCAACATGGCAGTTTCATTTTTAACAGCGACCAGGCGTCTAGAAACGGTCTTGCGCAAGGAAGACATTTTCTCGCGTCGCTGGCTTCTAGCAGAAGATCCGGTAGATGCTACTGCTGGACTTGCTGCTACTGCAGGGCTTGGCGAAGCAGAAGTGGCCGGAGCGGCTGCTGGGGTTGAAGCACCTAGCGCATCCTCTTTGGTCACGCGTCCATCCTTGCCCGTACCCGCTACAGTTGCAGCAGGAATGCCTTTTTCGGCCAAAATCTTGGAGGCTGCTGGAGATGCATGTCCAGTGGCATAGTTTTCAGTTGCAGCTGTTGGTGCTGCCACTGGAGCAGAAGGTGCTGGAGCAGCCACACTTGGAGCAGCCACGGATCCTCCTACTTCAATTCGGCAGATCAATCCACCAATCTCCAAAACATCACCTTCCTTGGCTACTTGACGCAAAATACCTGTAGCTTCCGCTGGAAGTTCAAAAGTAGCCTTATCGGAATCTACCTCAGCGATGATTTCATCCAAGGTAACCATATCCCCATCCTTCTTGAGCCAGTTGGCAAGAGTCACTTCAGTGATGGATTCGCCCACGGTAGGAACGATCATTTCTTTTATTCCTGAAGGAGTACTTGCTGCTACTGGAGCGGCTGGGGCTGCTGCAGGAGCCGCCATTGGAGCTGGGATGCTTGCTGAAGCGGATTCCTCAATGGAACAAATCAGTCCTCCAATCTCCACTGTATCTCCTTCTTTTGCTTTGATCCGAAGGATTCCACTAGCTTCTGCAGGAAATTCAAAAGTCGCTTTATCAGATTCCAACTCGCAGAGAACCTCATCCAATTGAACGAGGTCCCCATCTTTTTTAAACCATTGTCCTACGGTAACTTCTGAGATGGATTCTCCCACGGTAGGTACTCTCATTTCTTTGCTCATGGTCTTCTCTATTTCTCCTTGGAATCGCTTCCTTGGTGTTTTTTACAGATTTTTCAATTATTCTCCTTAATTAAAGGCTTAACGCTTGGGCCACTAGGTTGCGCTGCTCTTCCACGTGTACCTTGTTGTATCCAGTGGCAGGAGAAGCACTTGGCTTTCTAGCAATCACCCGCATCGGAAGTTCCTGATATAGCAAGCGAAGCAGGTAGTTCCAATACCCCATATTTTCAGGTTCTTCCTGTACCCAAACTACCTCGGCTCCTTTGTAGGACTTCAACACATCCAAGATTTGCTTTTTAGGAAGCGGATGCAACTGCTCCACCCTTACGATAGCTACCTGTGTGTTCTTTTCTTTTTCTCGTGCTTCTTCTAGGTCAAAGTACACTTTTCCAGTACACAAAATCACGCGCTTGACATCTTTCGCTTTCACCGTGGTGTCTGGCAATACTTCTCTAAATCGACCTGAAGTAAACTCCTTAAGCGGGGACACCACTTTCGGGTGACGCAACAGGGACTTTGGAGACATGACCACACAAGGCTTTCTAAACTCCCATGCCTGCTGTCTTCTTAGCAAATGGAAGAAGTTTGATGGCTCGGTCACATTCGCAACCACCATATTGTACTCCGCTGAAAGCTGCAAGAAGCGCTCTGGTCTGGCATTGGAGTGCTCTGGCCCCTGGCCTTCGTAGCCATGTGGAAGAAGCATCACGATGCCATTCATTTTTTGCCATTTGGACTCTCCTGAAGAGATAAATTGGTCAATCATCGTCTGAGCGCCGTTGGCAAAGTCTCCAAACTGTCCTTCCCAAAGGGTTAAGGCATTTGGATTAGCCATGGCATAGCCGTATTCAAATCCGAGAACTGCGTATTCAGAAAGTAGGGAATTGTAAATATAAAACTGCCCTTTTCTATCCTTCATTTCAAGTAAGGAATTGAAAGGCTGGTTGGTGTTGGCATCGTGGATGACCGCATGTCGGTGCGAGAAGGTACCACGCTGTACGTCCTGCCCCGTAAGTCGAACGGTTTTGCCTTCCAAAAGCAGGGAACCATAAGCAAGCAATTCGGCTGCTGCCCAGTTCAATTCTTTGGTCTCAAAGAACATCTCTTTACGCTGCTTCATCTGTGCTTCGATCTGCTTGATCGGCTTGAATCCTTTTGGAATTACCGTGATGGCTTCCGCCACTTTCTCGATTTGCGCTTGGGTAATGCCAGTTTCTGGGGATTGATCAAAATCCTCAGGTTTGGAACGGCGTAAGTTTGCCCACTCCGTTTCAAACTTGGTTGCCTGGTAAGGCAATGGCTTTTCCTTCACCATATTCAATCGATCCTGCAGGAGCTGACGGAATTCTTCATCCATCTGCGCTGCGATCTTCGCGTCAAAATCTCCGCGCTCAGTGAGGCGCTTGATATAGATTTCACGTGGATTGGGATGCTTGGAAATGATGTTGTACAATTCAGGTTGTGTAAACTTCGGTTCGTCAGACTCGTTGTGTCCATGACGACGGTAGCAAACCATGTCAACAAAAATATCTTTATTGAATTTCTGACGGAATTCAGCTGCCAATCTGGCCGCAAAAACAACCGCCTCAGCATTGTCACCATTGACGTGAATGACCGGTGCATCGATAATTTTAGCCACATCCGTACAGTAGATGGACGTACGTGCATCATCAAAGTCTGTGGTGAAACCTACTTGGTTGTTGATCACAAAGTGAATGGTGCCTCCCGTATTGTATCCTTTGAGGCCCGCCATCTGAGTTACTTCATAGACAATTCCTTGACCAGCCACTGCTGCATCTCCATGGATCAAAATAGGCAATGCCTTTTTTGCATCCCCTTTGTGGGCATGATCAATTTTAGCTCTTAAAAATCCTTCTACTACAGGATTCACCGCTTCAAGGTGGGATGGGTTTGGCGCAAGTTTTAAGTGAACCTTGTGCTGCTCAGGAGTCTGAATATCGGAAGAATACCCCATGTGGTACTTCACGTCCCCATCACCCATCGTCAGGTCAGGCTTGGCAGTACCCTCAAATTCAGAAAAAATCTGCTCGTAGGTTTTGCCCATTACATTCGCAAGGACATTCAAACGACCACGGTGTGCCATACCGATCATCACTTCTTCCACTCCATACTGAGCAGCAGTATTAATCACCGCATCCAGGAATGGGATGGTACTTTCTCCACCTTCTAAGGAGAAACGCTTTTGTCCTAGGTATTTGGTATGCAGGAAGTTTTCAAAAACTACCGCTTGATTTAATTTAAATAGAATTCGTTTTTTCTCTTCGTGCGAAGGGGCAAAAGCCAAAGCTTCTTTTTCCACCTTGGATTTGAACCAATCCAGCATTTCCGCATCACGGATATACAAAAATTCAAATCCCATAGGACCCTCATAGATGGTCTTTAAGGCTTGAAGAATTTGTGCCAGAGAAGCTGATCCAATGCCAATTTCTTTACCTGCTTCAAAAACAGTTTGCATGTCCTCAGCTCCCAATCCAAAATTCTCTGGATCAATCAAGGGCTTACGATCTCTACGCTCACGAACTGGGTTGGTCTTGGAACGGAGATGCGCCCGGGAACGGTACCCATGGATCAATGCACGTACACGAATCTCCTTCGGGAGGTTTTCCACATGCATGATGGTGCCCGAGGAAATAGAAGGCTTGCTTTCTACAGTTTGGCTAGTTGATCCCAGCCCCTCACCATAATGGGTGATTGCAAAATCAAAACCGTCAAAAAACTCCTTCCAGCTCGCGTCGATGCTAGTGGGATCATTTTTATATGCCGCATAGAGCTCATCGATATACGAGACATGGGCATTGGCGATATAGGTAAATTTATCCATGGTGCGAAATGATAACAATCAAATCTAAATGGAAAAATTAGATAAGAAAAATTGCTTATTTGCTTTTGCAAATATTAAAATCAAAAAGGCAAAAAAACCAATTGAAATAGATCGTTTCACAAACTAACTACCTGAAGTAAAATTGATTTCCATTTTAAACTTCCTTTACCGCTCACCCATGAAAAATCAACAATACGTCAACTAAGTCTCAAAAATTGAAGCTAAAATACCGTACTCAACCCGCTAGTATTTTCCTTTTACTTACCTAATTAAAAAGAACAATAGCAGCATAAAAAGGAAATCAAAATCAATTGTAGAATAAAATCGGAAGACTATGGGACAGAAAAAAAAACTATTACCAGTACCTGAGAAACCTTAAGTTTTAAACAAAAAAAAGGTCCCGCAATCGCGGGACCTTTTAGACACTATACTAGTGAAGCATTACTTCAAAGTAGCAGGCCAAGGCTTACCAGCGTTAGACTTAACAGCTACAGTACCAAATTCACCGTAAGTGTTTTTCCATTCGAAAGTAAGAACCGTAGCAGTAGCGCTCTTGAAAGTCATAGAGTAGCTATCACCATACTTATCAGCTCCACTCATGGTCAATTTACCACAAGCATCACTGATTCGTACGTTTCCAGATCCCCATGAATCAGGGTAGCACTTATCCCAAGCTCCGAAAGTACCGTCAGATACAGTATAAGCGCCAGGAGAAGAAGCTACAGCAGTCCATGTTGTAGAACCAGAGAAGGTAACACCGCAGAAGGTCTCAATGTGATCAAATGCGTAAGTACCAGCCAAGTCAGAAGGACATACTACGGATACTGGATACTGGAATGGAGAGTCATAGAATGGCGCTCCAGCCACGTTCGTAGTTACGTTTGTTGAAGAGAAACTTCTTCCAAACTTGTCATTCAAGACCAATCTGAATTCAAATACATCTCCACCATTCACACCAGCAGCTGTAAGACCTACAGCAGCGATTGCCTCAGCAGCAGTCACTTCAAAAGAAGCTCTCAAGAAACGAGAAGTAGTGTTTGTAGTGAAATCAGAAGCTTGAAGCGTCTTAACCAACACATCGTTTGCAGGAGTGTATTTCAAACCAACACCTGGGATCAAACGTCTGTGACGTACACGTACTTCAACAGTTTGCACTGTCTTACCATCTTCCTTATCTACAGCTTCAACAGTCAAAGCAAACTTAGAAGCTGCCAAATTGAAGAAGTTAAAGGTAGTGCTTGTTCTAGAAATGGTTCTCAAGTAAGCTCCAGTATCGAAATCTTTGTAAGGAACGTTAGGCTCCACAAAGTCTCTACAAGAACTTAGAAAGATGAGTGCCATAGCCAATAAGCCGAAACTATATTTTAGCGTTTTCATATTTTCTAATTTATAAGGTTAATAAATCCAAGGTGATGCAGGATTCTTATCCCAGAACACTTGAGACGCTAGATTCGCTTTCTGCTTAGCATTGGTATTGGTAACCATGTAGTTGTTAGGATACAAGAATGATCTAACAAATGGTCCTGTTACCGCTTCCAATCCAGGCTGCATACGAGATGGCTTACCAGTTCTTCTGTATAAGTCGAAAGACTCCTTACCGTTACCGAACAATGACAACCAATATTCTCTACCTACTACGTTCATACGAGCATCATCGCTAGCAGCAGCATCATACTGTGCACCAACATAATTCTTGTAGTTAGTTACACGAGAAGTAAAGGTTGCAGCAGGCTCAAATGCAGTGATTGTAGCACCTTCAGCTCCAGCTACCGCAAAGGCACGAACATAGTCCATGTGCTTCTGGATACCAGAAAGTAGAAGAGTTTTTGCATTACCAGTAGTACCTAGAGTGATAGCAGCTTCAGCCAACATGAAGTCTACGTAAGCAGCCAACATGATTGGGTGGATACCAGCACCTTTCATACCCAAAGAAGGGTTACTTACAGGTACAGCAGAGTTGTTGTCAAAACGACCACCAGCAGGGAATACACCGTAAGCAGTACGCTTCAAACCATCTGGTGGAATACCGTCTGGATCCAAGTGATCACGGCCCCAGTATCCTTTGTTACCGGCAGGATTACAGTAAGGGAAGTTACCTACCAAGTAGTGAGGAGGAGCGATTTGAGAAATACACTCTTGCTCATCCACGTTCGTGGTGTTGGTCAATACTTGACGGTACATGTAGTAACGAACACGAGGATCGTCAAAACCTTTTTCCACGGTCAAGTGGTGCATGTAGTCTGTAGACTGGTAGTCACCACCACCTGCAGTATACTGACCTGCAAACTTAGGGTGTCTAGAATCTGGATCAGCTGCAGTAGTTCCAAAACGGAATACGAAGTCATCACCAGTTCCAAGCAAAGCATTACCTGCAATCAAGGCGTTGATACCTGCTGTAGAAGCTGCCTTGTCCACCGCTTTGGTGTTCAAGAAATACTTCAATTTCAAGGTATTTACCAACTTGTTCCAACGTGTATAGTTTCTGTTGTAGAAATAATCGTTTGGAGTTCCGCCAGAAGTGGTGGCAGTGAAGTGTGTACCTGCTTCATTCAACAAAGTGAATGCAGCTGCATACACTGCAGCACCGTTATCTACCTTAGGGCTAAAGTTGGACGCATCCAATGCTTCGCTATAAGGTACATCGCCATAGGTATCTACTAAGTCCATCAAAACCATAGCCTTGATCGTCTTCGCTATACCCATGTGTCTTTGCAAGTTAGACTTCTCAGCCAAAGGCAACAAGAAGTTGATATCCGCAAGTACACCTGAATAAGCTGTAGACCAAGTACCGTTTGTAGCACCTGCAGCATAGGCTGCTTCGTACAAAGCAGAACCTTGGTTGATTTGACGCGTCAAACGCGCTCCACGGTCAGAAACACCGTACCATAAACCTTGGTAGTCCAACTGGATACGGTTCAAAAGGAAGTCCGGAGATGCAGTTTCAGCGTTAACTGCATTTGGGTTTTCCAATAGCTCGTCCAGTTTATCCGCACAAGACGTAGCCAAAACCATTCCGGCAGCTAACGTCAGTCCATATATAAATCTTTTCATTTTTAGTTCAGTTTGGGGTTAGAAACTAAGTGTCAATGTTCCACCCAATCTTCGAGAGCTAGGTCCAGTTACGAAATCAAATCCAAGACCGTTACCCACACCTGTACCCAATACGTCTGTATCGAAGTTCATGTTTGGTGGGAAATTAAGGGCAAGGAACCATAAGTTTGTACCGCTCAATGCAAAAGAAGCTTTCTTGAATGGCGTCTTAGCCACCAAAGTGCTTGGCAATGAATACGCCAAGGAAACTTCTCTCAATCGGATCATAGAACCGTCAAATACGTTTGGCTCATCTGTAGCTCCCTGGTATCCAGAGAAGAAGTAGTCAGCCGCAGAGATTTGACGATCGTTAGGAATGTAACGAGGAGTTCCGTCAGCATTGGTACCATCTTGTCTTACACCTGGCATGATGAAAGTCAATTCACGGTCAGCTACTGGATCCTTGGTTACACCACGAGCCAAAGTAGCAGTTACAGTGTTTGACATGATCACACCTTTGTGACGATATTCCATCATTGCAGAAAGGGTAAAGCCTTTGTAAGTGAAGCTGTTGATGAAAGATCCCGTCCAAGCTGGGTTAGGATCACCCAAGATCACAGGCTCGTTGGTTGGCTTATGCACACCAGAAGTCAAGATGATTGGCTGTCCAGTCGCAGGATCACGGTCAAAACCGATACCTTTGATTACGTTGAAAGGCTGGCCTGGAATTGCGAAGTTACCCAAATCGGTAAAACCGGCGATAACAACTTCTTCCAATCCTCCACCCAACTCAACTACTTCAGTTCTGTACTTACCCCAGTTCAAGGTAGAGTTCCATTCAAAGCCAGAAGCTGTAGAGATAGGAGTTACCGTAGCCTGGAATTCAGCACCACGAGTTCTGATTTTACCAATGTTGATCGCAGTAGAGGTAAATCCTGTGGCTGGGTCAATTGGAGCATTGGTGATCAAATCTTTCGTTTGCTTTTCGTAAAGAGAGATATCAAAGCGCAGCTTGTTGTTGAACATAACACCTTCAACACCAAATTCTGCTTCACCATGAAGCTCAGGCTTCAAGTTCGGGTTACCCAATGTGTTGGATACCGCGTGAGTTGTAGTAACAACTCCATCTCTATCAAATGCTCTTGCAGACTGCGCCAATACGTTACGCGTGCTGTAAGGGCTTGGATAACCTGCAGAAGTACCGTAACCAAAACGGAATTTCAAGTCATTCACAGTAGAAGAATTCCAATCAAACGCTGTAGTAGGGATGAAGGAAATAGATCCACCTGGATACAAGATACTTCTGTTTTCAGCTTCTACAGTAGAAGTCCAGTCGTTACGAGCAGACAAGTTCAAGAATAGGTAATCGGAGTAATCCAAAGTAATGTTGGAATACACACCATATCTACGCTCATCAACACCGTAGTTCATGCTACCACCAGAGTAAGCATCATTACTTGAAGAGGCAGAGAAGTTTGAATGTCTAAACAATCCGAAAGCCAATTGGCCTTGAGAAGCGACACCAGACTGAATGTAAGAGTCAAATCGAGAGTTCACACCCAACAAGGCACTCATTCCGAATTTGTCAGAGAATTCTTTCTTCCAGTTCAAGATCAAATCTTGGTTCCAGATGGTGTTGTTGATGTTAACTGTTCTGTAGTAACCATTTTTGGTTGCCAAGTTAGCAGTAGCACCACCTTTGTTGTACATCACTTCCTGAAGTTCAGAATACGTATCCAATCCAAGACGATACGTCATAGAGAAGTTATCGTTGAAATCATAGTTCAAAGAAGTAGAGTTGAAGAAACGCTTCACATCAGAAGTGTTCTTGTAGTAACGTACCAACCAGTTCGGGTTAGTGATGTCGTTACCTCCTCTAAAGTAAACTGAGCTTCTATCTACTGGGTTTTCGAACGGAAGGTTTTCCAAATCCACAGAACGTGGGGTAAACAATACGTGTCCGAATACAGAAGGGATATCAGAACCTGAACCATAAGATGCGTTAGCAGGAGGAG